>Ga0308171_1002988_pt1 | contig 16282 bp, 26 predicted proteins | sample PhyGR1_FD_202135 | JGI IMG/M metagenome (GOLD analysis project Ga0308171, IMG submission 202135) | Phyllosphere microbial communities from UC Gill Tract Community Farm, Albany, California, United States - DLSLSG.R1 | ecosystem: Host-associated > Plants > Phyllosphere > Unclassified | place: USA... | reverse complement strand
CGGCCAGCGCGGCTGGCTGGACACCACCGAACGTGGCGATACGCAGCATCACGTCGTGACGCAGACGTTCGTCGAACAGCGCCACAATATCGGCGGCCTGGGCACGCTTGAGGTGGACCAGGATGGTGGCGATGATCTGTGGATGCTCGTCGCGAATAAGGTCGGCAGCAGCCTGCGGCTCCATAAAGTTGAGCGTTTCCATGCCGCTGGTGGTGTCGCGCGTTTCGAGAATGTCCTCCAGCAGGCTGGAGGCGCGCTCTTCGCCCAGTGCCCGGGTCAGCACCGAACGCAGGTATTCGTTGGAGTTCAGGCTCAGCGCCGCGAACTGCTCAGCATCCGCTTCGAACTCACGCAACACTTCAGTCAGCTGCTTATGCGACACCTGACGCATATTGGCCATCGCGCCGCTCAGGTGCTGGACCTCACGCTGGTTCAGGTGTTTGAAAACTTCCGCAGCGCGCTCTTCGCCAATGGTCATCATCAGGATGGCGCTTTTTTCGGTTCCGGTCAGACTCATAGCTCTTTACTCATCCATTCGCGAATTACCAGCGCTACAACGCGCGGATCGTTTTCTGACATGTCGCGGATGCGTTGACTCATCACTTCTGCGCTCATGCGGTTGTTAGACTTACGTTCCTGATCCAGCTCATCTTTGCTGAGCTGCACATTAAAGGCTTCTTCTTCCGGTTGCTCAGTCGCTCGGGCGGCAACGGCTTCCGCGGCGGCTTTCTCTGCGGCCTGCTTGCGAACCAGATGCGGACGAACCAGTTTGCGGTAGAGGATGAAAGCGACCAGGGCAATCAACAGCCACTTACCGGCGTTCATCAGCTGATCAAAGAACGACTGCTGTTGCCAGAAGGGCAGATCGGTGGTCACCGGTTCAGTAGTGTTGAACTGCGAGTTCACCACGTTGATGCTGTCGCCACGGTTCTGGGAGTAACCCATCGCTTCGCGGGTCAGATCTTCAATCTGCTTCAGCTGCTGTTCGTTCAGCGCAACCGCTTTGCCTTTATCATCTGCACGGAAGTTCACCACGACCGCAACCGACAGACGCTGTACGTCGCCAACGTTGACCTTGGTATGACGAATGGTGCGATCCAGCTCGTAGTTCACCGTGTCGTCACGACGCGAGTTGGTCGGTCCGGCACTGGCCGCTGCGGTGCTGGTGGTCTGGTTAGCGTTATTCGCCGCGTTGTTCTGACCGTTAGCATTCTGACCATTGGCGGCAGTGTTGTTCGGCGTCGTCACCGGCGCAGTGTTAGCTGGCGCAGGCTGGTTAGAGAGCGCGCCCGGCACGCCGCCCGGATAAGGGCTGCCTGACTGGTCGCTGGTGCTGGTCTGACGCGAACGAATCGCTGAGTTCGACGGGTTAGCGTTAGGCTGATATTTCTCGTCGGTCTGCTCGGCGGTGTCGAAGTTAATCTGCGCGGTAACCTGCGCATGCACATTGCCCTGACCGAGAATCGGATTCAGGATCGCTTCGATACGTTGCTGGTAGCGTGCTTCAACTTCAGAGGCATACTTGAGCTGTGCATCATTCAGGTCGCGACCGGCGGAATCAGAGCGGGTCAGCAGGCGACCGGTCTGATCGACCACGGTGACGTTGCCCGGCGGTAAACCGGCGACGCTGCTTGAGACCATGTGGGCGATGGCCTGAATCTGGCCTTCATCCAGCGCACGGCCAGGCTGCAGGGTTAAGGTGACAGAAGCGGATGGCGCTTTCTGCTCACGCACAAATAAGGTTGGTTTTGGCATCGCCAGATGAACACGGGCGCTTTTAACCGGGCCGAGTGATTCGATGGTACGAGCCAGTTCGCCTTCCAGCGCGCGCTGGTAGTTAACCTGCTCGCTGAACTGGCTGATACCGAACTTCTCTTTATCCAGCAGCTCAAAACCCACCGAGCCGCCTTTCGGCAGACCCTGCTGAGCCAGACGCAGACGCAGCTCATGCACGTTCGCTTCCGGCACCATCAGCGCGCCGCCATTTTCGGCGAAGCGATAAGGGATGTTCATCTGCGTCAGCTGCGTGACGATGGCACCGCCATCTTCATCTGTAAGGTTGTTATAAAGGACGCTATAGCTGGGCTGCTTCGCCCAGAGCACCATCGCGATCACTATCGCCACAACGGCGGCGGCAGCGACGATTAAAGGAATACGCGGATTTGCGCGCAGGCGAGCGAGCAGGTCACCGAAGCCTTTCTTTTCTTGTTCTGTTGTGGCGGCTGTACTCGCATTCATGACCGTTTCCTGCCTGACGTAATTGACCGGGTAAGTTGAGATGGCAAAACAGACTCCCTGACCTGCGTAGATAAAATTTCCACTTCAATGCCAGGCATTATTAGGTGATAAGCAAAATTCGATGGCTGGATAAGGTAGGGTTTTTGATGTCATTTAGCGGCTTTGTCTCATTGACAACGTGCTAACTTTTGCTCACATCAAAAATGTCATCCTCTTTAATAAGGTATCGTTAATGTCCATTCAGGCAATAGACGGCGTACTGCAGCAGCTACAGGCGACCTCACTGCAGGCCAGCAACCGCAGCAGTGAAGCCCCTAATCAGATCGATTTTGGTGCGACTATGAAAGCGGCGCTGGATAAGATCAGCGAGACGCAGACCACCGCCCGCACCCAGGCGCAAGATTTTGAGATGGGGAAACCGGGTATCGCGCTTAATGACGTGATGGTCGATCTGCAGAAATCGTCCATCTCAATGCAGATGGGTATTCAGGTCAGGAACAAGCTGGTGTCGGCGTACAGTGAAATTATGAATATGCAGGTTTAGGCGGGTAACTGTCTGAAGCTATTAAGGTTTATCATACTGCCACTTTGGTGGAGCACGTACGTAGCACAAGATCGCTCATTTTCGTGTTGATGAGTGATAGCTGGTCGGTATTGTTCTCTGACATCCAGGCGCCATAAACCCGGTACACCATCTGCGCATCGGAGTGGCCCATTTGCGATGCAACGTAGTTCGGGTTTGCGCCTGCTGAGAGAGCCCAGCATGCGAAGGTATGACGTGATTGATATGCTTTCCGGTGACGCAGGCCTGCACGCCTCAGTGCGCCGGTCCATATCTGTCCGAGTGACTCTGTTGAGTAATATGCTCCCGACCTGCCGTTGACTGCGTTAACGCAGGGATTGAACACGAATGTCTTCTGTTCCTCAATGCGCTCGCCATACTCCCTGGTATGAAAGGTGAATGAGGTCTGAGGATACATTCGGGTCAGCTCCCTTTGATCACGCAGAATATCAACGGCTGCGCCTATCAGACAGATGACGCGGTTTCCCGCTTCCGTCTTCGGCGGCGTGAATAGAACCCTGTGGCGTGAGGTTTCGGCTGACTGTCAGCTTCTTCGCTTCAAGGTCAATGTCCTCCCATGCCAGAGCGCATATCTCTCCGTGACGTAATCCCGTTAGGATGGCAAGTGACCACATGTTTGCCGTCTGGTGTGTTGAGCATGCTGCGATGAGGCGAGGGTACTCTTCCCGCGTGATCGGGTCTGGCCGTTTACTGGATTTCTTGAGCGGTTTTATTCCCGTCATGGGATTTGCCTCTATATACCCGTTGCCATGAGCAAAGGCGAAGATAGCTTTCAGGTCTGCCATGCTGGAGTTTACCGTGGCCGCCGTCCTCCCTTTCTTTTCTATATTCATCTTCCTGCCCGTGAAGTAGCTGCCACTGAGAAGCTCGATGCGCAGGTTGAGCAGGTCCTTCTGCATAACCGACCTGATATCCTTTCCGTTGCCGATGATATCCAGTGTCACCCTGACTCGACGTTCTGTCGTGACATAAGAGCTGTTGGCCCAGTCAGGCTTTTTGAGCTTCAGCCATAAATCCGCCACATCCCTGATAGCCACCAACTTCGATGAACCCACCTCGTTCTTAAACATTGGTGAATCGGGAAACTCACTCCGGTAATCAAACGTCCCTGTCTTAATGCGGTAGACGATGTTGCTACGCAGCTCGCCAGCCATCTTCCTGTTTTTGGGTGTATCGGCTACGCCGATTGCCTCCCACCGTCTTTGCCCCACATACATGAACCAGATTCGAAGGTGGTTCTTGTTGGGAGCCACTCCTGTCGGATATCCAGACATACGCCTTCTCCTGTTGAAATGGATCTGCATTTAAGCAGATTTCTTCCTGGCAATCGCTGCTGGCTGGTTATCAATTCACTTCTCGATCGCCTTCCAGTCGTAAAAGCACATGCTGTTATCGCGCGGCGCGCCATCGGGTGAAACGTGCTTGTATTCGCGCCCCTCCATCCATGACACTTCTCGGGCAGTCTTGATGGTGTTTTTCTTCATGCCGGTGATGGTCATTAGAACGGATTCAGACACCCACTTGCTCGGCATCAGCTGAACAACATTTTCCATATCTACTCCTTTGGCGGCCAGAGCCACGCAATAATCAGGGCAATAAAAAGGGCGAGGTCAATTAAGAACTCGCCCGGTGAGATATCGTCGCTGGTGGTGGTCATGAGCCTTTGCTCAGGATAGAGAATGCAGTTGCTGCCACTCTTGGAACCTGGCCATTGCCAAGGGCTTTAAGTCTGTCCACCCCATAGGCCACATCATCAGCCACTCGACGTAATCGGGGCTGGCATTCAGGACAGGCGTTTCCTCTCCGCCATCCTCCAGATGTTGCCACGCCAGAAAGTCTTCCAGATTGTGCCTGTGATCGCCGGTCCTCGCCCGACACCATGCTATTCCATGTCCGCCCATGCTGGCCCTTGGGGTAGGCAACAAGCCAGATTCGGTCGCGGTTATGGGGCGCTCCGCAGTCTGATGCTGAAATACAACACCATTCCGCATCAAACCCCAGCGAGGCAATATCACCAAGGACCACGGCAAGTCCTCTTCCCACAAGCAGAGGTGAGTTTTCCAGCAGCACGTACTGAGGTCGAACCTCATCGATGATTCTTGCCATCTGCTTCCATAGTCCGGATCGCTCTCCTGATATTCCCGCTCCGGATCCTGCTGCTGAAATGTCCTGGCATGGAAAGCCTCCAGAAACGACATCAACAATTCCTCTCCATGATTTTCCGTCAAAACTGCACACGTCAGACCAAATCGGGAAAGGTCGGAGAACTCCATCATTTTGTCGTTTCGCCAGAACTTGTGCTGCGTAGGCGTCACGCTCAACGGCGCAAACTGTTCGCCAGCCAAGGAGGTACCCGCCGAGTATTCCTCCGCCAGCGCCTGCGAAAAGAGCCAGCTCATTCATTTATTCCTCTCATTGTCTTAATTCCTTATCCACCTGGCGCACGTAAAACGCTAACCAGCGCTTTGCTGGAAAGGTATCAGGCGGCAGGGCGGTGATTGATTTGGCGTGCTTGTCGAGAAGTGATGTGATGATGCGGTCGCGTTCTTTCTTGGGCCTGCCGTCAATGGCGCTGATGATTTCGCTCCTGCACTTACGCGCTACGGCCCTTAGCACGTTTTCAGCTACCGGCGTCATGCCACCTTTCGATGCTGCTTAGCGCGCTCAATGCGCTCGTAATCTTCCCGGCAATCCTCATCGCAGAAGCATCCCGCCGTCACCGCCTTTTCGCAGTTATAGCAGTCACCGGTAAACTGCATCTCCGGGCGCTTACGGTTCGCTAGGGCAATCTCAATCATCTGCTGCTCGCGTTCTGCTGCTTCATCAAAAGGGTCTGGATGTGTCATTTCGGTTGCCTATAGGCAATAAAAAACCCCGCCGTGGCGAGGTTTGTTGGTGCGATACTTGATCGTTTTTAAAGCATTAAAATGCCAGAGTGAGAAATAGCATAGATAATCATACTTAGCATGAGTAACGCCAAAGAAAAGAAGGCTATAATGAATAAAATATCCTTTATGTAGACGTAGCTTTTTTCTCCCTTTTTAACTCTTTCCCATTCCTCCTTTAAAACTAAATGAGATTGCTTTAATAGCTCATCAAAGTATGGCGCCATCTGTGTTGTTCCACTTTCTACCTTAATATTAAGCGTGGCAATTGCTTTCTGGAGTTGCTCTTCGTTAATTGATTTATTCCCATGATTTAAGTGCAGATTAATGCTTGCAATTACCTCATTTATTTCGTTGTTTTTTTCTTTCCTCTCCTTGGGGGTTAGTTCAGAATCAGATCTAATAAAGCCATATAAGTAAAAAAGCTTAGCAATAAGTATCCTCAACTCCTTAATCCACTCCTGCCTGAATTCTGAAACTTTATTTTCCTTAGTGATAACCATTCCTATAAACGCTATAAATCCAGCAATCAATGCTGCAATTATTGCTCCCCACGGATTCATTTTTCCTCCTTCTGATAAATCGGGTCATTGCCGCGCGGGTACTGCAGCGCAACGTTCCTGTAATGCTGCAATCTCTCCCTGAAATACTCCCTCAGCGCTTCCGGCTGCTGCATCTCCACTTCATGCGGGATAACAGGCTGATTCATACGCTCCTTGTATGCGACTCCTGACGCGGCTAAATCGACGTTAATCCTGTCGCGCTCTTCTCTGTTGCGTGCTGCTAGATTATGTGACATGGCGATGATCTCATGAGAAAAGTATATCGCTGTTCTTAATCCATGAAGGATCTATTACCTAGTTATGACGTCGAAATTAACGACTAATAGCTTTTATCAGGTGTTCATCAACATAGTCATACTGAGATTTAATCAGTGTATAAAATTCAGCCTGCCCGGGATAAATGAACATAGCATCTGCAGTAACTTCTTTAGTTTGTAGGATTGTCCTTTCCTTGAGTTCTGTCCAAACCGATGAGTGTAAAAAGCACCAGTAATTGGTTAAATTTGATAATTTCATGTGTTCGGATGAGTATCTATCAACAAAATCAATTGCGTTATGTGACAGAGTTGCAATCCTACTGATTGCGGAGTCTGTATCTTTAAGTGTGCCAGCGCTCGACACCTCCTCATTACACTGAAATGCTAAAGACTGGAGTATGCTTGTTAACCATTTCTCATTTTCAACTTGTTGCTGTTTTTTGAACTGAGCTTCCGAGCTTTCAATAGATTTCTTAGCGGCATTTGAGGATTTATAGCTAAAAAAAGCTGCAAGGCATGTTCCGGTAGCTATAGCTATATTGATCCAATCTTGAGAGTGTAGGCTCATGTTTCGCTTATCCTTATGCAAAGCAAGTTTTAGGGAGCTACTCATGTAATCGACCCAACCATTATAAACTTTACGCACATCGGTTGAGAAAATATTTTACTGCCGTTTTAGTGTTCAATACTGCCGCTAAAGGTTCACAGAGCAGGCGACAAAAAACCGCCCGTAGGCGGCTGTGAATAAGGAATTTAAAGGGATTAAATTCCCATGCGGTACTCTTCGTACGTACGAGGTTCCGAGTCACCTTCTCGGCGATAAGTAAGGAGCTCTTCCTTCCGATTCGTAACATACATCAGTGTTTCTGTTAGCTGACGTCGCAAAGTAGGATGCATTTGAGGAATGCTTTTGTCATTTAAGCCAGCCTCGATTTTGTTCATGATTTCGAGAGCCAGGCCAATTTGCTCTTCATCGATCCTGATAGCAGTGCGATAACCCTCACGGGTGTCTTGCTCGCTTTCCAACTGTCGCGTCAGTTTATCGACCTGAGCGGCATAAGCATCCAGTTGAGCCTGCACATCTGCAGGCACTTCACCCGGTTTATCAGCCAGCGATTTAAGGGCGTTGATGTTATCGATCGCCTGTTGCGCCAGGTCACTTGCAGTAATCATATTTGGTATCCTTTGAAAAATTTTAAATCAGAAAATTCAATGAGGTTAAAAAGGCCGATCAAAATCGGCCTGAAAAGGGTCCGTTAACTGTTACGGGTGTTCGTACTGCTGAAGAGTACGCGGCACCGGGTCGCCAGGCTTGCGGAACATAGCGTTGTCGTCTTTACGGCCTTTCAGATACATCAGGGCCTGCTTAGCCTGATACTGAGCGTCGTTCGAGAGGGAGCCAGCCGTACCTGCGTTAATCGCCGCTACAACTTTGGTCAGAATTTCGACAGCCTCATCGGCAAGATTGAGATTGAGGAATCCTACGCTAACGCCTCGCTGAATAAGGTAACCAGATAGTACAATCATAAATAGCTCGTTATTTTATCGTGGGCGATTTACTTTTCCCGAGGCTGGGGATATGATTCCTAACAGTGAAAGCTACGTCTTGTTGTTGAGCGGCAACAAAACAGTCCGCTGTTTCTAGGCGGACACTAAAAGCCCTGCAGTTTAATGCCGTGGGGCTTTTTTTATAAAGTTGGCCCTTTACCTGACGATAAAACCTCTATCAATCTTGGAGGTTTTATATGTTAGAACTGCTTACCCCTTACATCACAGAGCTGAACCTGAAAGTTCTACTAGCCGTTGGTGGTGCTCTAGCTTCAATCGCAGCAGGTATATGGGCTGTTGTTATTTTTTTCCATAAAGCGATCACTGAAAGAGAACAGAAAGAATTTGACCGGTACAGAATGCTGATAAAAGACCTAAATATTAGTGAAGATGGAACTGAACCTTTCATTGACTTCCAGTTGGCTGCTGTTTATCAAATGCGTTTCTATAGGAAGTATTATCCACGGTCGCTTTGGATGTTAAATCGCTTGAAGCTTCAATGGGCTGCAAATGACGCACAGCGATTAGCTAATTCCGATGCGCCTAAGTACGCCTTAAAGCATTTTGAAGAAATTGATGAGACAATTATTTTTATAGGTCATAGGAAAAGCATCTTAGGGTGCTTAATATTTGGCATACCCAATCTCTTCTACATTTTTTTCCGTAAAAAAACCTCTTTGAGTAAGCTGAACTAATTAGCTTGAGAATGTAAGGCACGGCTTCGGCGGTGCCTTTCTGTTTTTGCCCCTGCCAATCAACATCGACTCTCACCTTTTTTCTGTGTGGCAGCGGGCGATCTTTTCTTCTGACTACCTACAGCACCGCCCGTAATCACGGAGGTGATATGAGTATCGATATGAGCAAACTGGCATCAGGCGCAGCTTACGGCGCATCTGCCGGAACAATCGCTAATGGTCTGTTGACCAGGCTGAGTCCCGATGAATGGAGTGCTGTAGGCGTGCTGGCCGGTATCCTGGTCGCGCTGTTCACGCTCGGCATCAACTGGTACTACAAGCGCAAGGCTACCCTAGCGCAAATCAAAGCCCTTCAGCGCTGGCCTACAACACCAGACATCAACGAGGATTAACCCATGGCTATGTCAAACAGCCTGCGCAATAAGCTTATTGCTGTCGCGGGTGGCGGAGCTATAGCTATAGCTACGGTATTCCTCGGCGGAAAGGATGGGGTAGAGGGCAGGGTGTACGAGCCTTACAAAGATGTGGCGGGCGTCTGGACTGTTTGCGACGGCCACACCGGCACCGACATCATTAAAGGCAAGAAGTACACCGACCGCGAATGCGATCGCCTGATGTGGAATGACCTGCAACCAGTTAAGAAAGCAGTTGATGGGATGGTCAAAATTCCACTAGGTGAATATCAGCGCGCCGCGCTTTACAGCTTCACCAATAACGTTGGCATCAGCGCATTCTCTAAATCTACCCTGCTGAAGCGGCTTAACTCTGGCGATGTGGACGGAGCATGCGAAGAACTGCGCCGCTGGATTTACGCTGGTGGACAGAAATGGCGGGGATTGATGAACCGTCGCGATATGGAGCGCACCATGTGCCTGGCGGAGAGTGCCGATGACCTTAAAGGCTAAAGCGCTCGCTATGCTCATCCTGCTGGTTCTGCTGATATTAGCCACCTCAGTAGCGTTTGCGCTTTATTACCGCGGCAATGCCATTGACTACAAGGCGCAGCGTGACACTGCAACCAGTAGCCTGAAGCAGGCCACTGACACCATCACCGATATGCAGACACGCCAGCGTGACGTGGCCGCGCTTGATGAGAAATACACGAAGGAGCTAGCAAGTGCTAAAGCTGAAAATGATGCTTTGCAGCGCAAGCTTGATCGCGGTGGTAGGGTGCTCGTCTCAGGCAACTGTCAGAAGCAAGCCATCGGCACCGCCAGCGTGGACAATGGAGCCACCGTCGAACTCTCTGACATTGCTGGACGAAACGTTCTCGGTATCAGAGCCGGAATTAAAAGCGATCAAACAAAAATAGCGGCACTACAGCAGTACATCATTGTGCAGTGCCGCAAGTAAAAAGTGAGCTATTCACTCACATTGTTTAATCACCCGACTTTGCGATAAGTGTAGCCAGCTTTTTTGATATGCACATCAAAATACTGCCCTTTTGAAGGTGCGTTGATTAGTGCCGTGTGAATGGAGGCGGGAACTCTAGAATATTGATAGATACCGCCCCCATGGAAAGCAATCTCCAAGGTGGAAGTTGCAGAATCGTAACCTACAGACTGAAGGTTTGAAGATGAAACAGGCTGACGTATCAATTGTTAACTCTCCATTAGTTGGCAAAAGCGCCACTGAAATATTAAAGCATTTTAATGATTACAACTTTGTTGACGATCACGGTCACCGTTTAGAGTTTTGCAAGGATTTTATTGATCTTGTCGGCCAGGCAGCCTCTCAATCCAAAACTGAATGATCATAACAAGGCGCATTTGCGAGTGCGCCTGATGATGGTATGTTGTTCATTGCCAACAAAGGAGAGCATATGCCAGACAACTTTAACGATTTGCCGTACGAGCCAGATTATGAAGAAAATGTCGAATCACATTTCAAAGCCAAAGAATTAGAAAATTACCAGGCTGATAAAGATATAAAAGCACGAGAAAACTTAGATTAGTCATGCCGCCTCTGGGCGGTTTTTATTGGAGTGAATATGGCAAAACCGGATTGGGCGGCCATCGAGTCGGCTTACCGGTTTGCTTTACTAATCAAGCTACACGGTTACCGATAGTTGCTGGAATGGGAATCAGTATTTCCCAGAATGGCTGTTGTGAAAATGTCGTGCCAGCCCAGTAATGTTCAATCTGATAGGTATAAACGAGGCAGGAATTTGCATTGTTCAAAAGGGCCATATCACCTTTGTGAACTGAATTTTCATCTGCTTCAACCTCATAGATTGGAGCATTTGGATTCCTGTATTGCGACCTAAATGCGATGGCGCCTGCTAATGATTCACACGCAAAAATGCACTCATATCGAGATGGCGCTGCAGGCCGCATTGCTCTTCTATAGAACTCGAGGCCCCAATCTATTGAAAAATTGATCTGTCCCGCTATTGCATTGGCAGAAAGAAAATAGTCATCACCATGCTTTGATACTCCGCGTGGGAAAAGACTTGTAACCATATTCTGCAGCTCGACTGGATGAATAGAAGGGTTGATTGGTGCAACCACCATCCCAGGAGAGTAGTAATTACCCGAGTCAACTGTGTAGTAAGTAGTCATGAAATTTCCAAGGAAAAGCAATGGCACTCACCGACAAACAAGAAATGTTCTGTCGCGAGTACCTCATCGATTTGAACGCCACCCAAGCGGCAATTCGGGCGGGGTACAGCGAAAAGACCGCCCGGGCATCAGGTAGCGAGAACCTGTCAAAACCTGACATCCAAAATAGAATCGTCGAACTGAAAGCTGAACGCAACGAGCAAGTTAACGTTGATGCTGCTTATGTATTGAGGCGGCTCATAGAAATCGACGAAATGGATGTGCTCGACATCATGACTGACGACATGAGCATAAAGCCGGTGTCTCAGTGGCCTGTATCTTGGCGTCGATATCTTAGCGGATTCGACCTCGCTGACATGTTTGAGGGCAGGGGCGAAGAGCGGGAAATGGTCGGCATCCTAAAGAAGATCAAGTGGCCTGACAAGGTCAAGAACCTCGAACTGCTTGGCAAGCACGTAACTGTCCAGGCATTCAAAGACAACGTTAAAAACGAACTGGTTGGTGCTAATGGCCTTCCTCTTGCCACGCCATCCTTCGTGATTAGCTTCGGAGCGGAAGATGACAGCAGCGGAGACGAGACTTAGCTTTGCGCCTAAGTTCAAACCACTCTTCCAGCCCAAGCGATACAAAACGTTCCACGGCGGCCGAGGTGGAGCCAAATCATGGGCCGCTGCCCGCGCGCTGGTCATCATGGCCGCTAGTAAGAAGCTCCGCATACTCTGTACCCGTGAGGTGCAGAACTCGATTAAGGACTCAGTGCATAAGCTGCTGAAAGACCAGATTGAGATGCTGGGGCTTAACCCGTGGTTTCGCATTACCAATGAGACAATCACCAGCGCTTCAGGCAACGAGTTCCTGTTCAAAGGTCTGCGCTTCGATCCGCTTGGCATCAAATCAACGGAAGGCGTAGATATCTGCTGGGTGGAAGAGGCGCAGTCTGTTTCCTCTGATTCATGGGCGATCCTGATACCTACCATCCGTAAGGAAGGCTCTGAGATATGGGTGACGTTTAACCCCGGCGAAGAGTCAGACCCGACCTATCAGCGCTTTATCGTTACTCCACCGGACGACAGCATTACGGTTGAGGTGAACTACTACGACAACCCGTACCTGCCTGACACGCTCCGCAAAGAGATGGAGTACTGCAAGCGCGTTGATTACGAAGCGTATGAACACATCTGGCTGGGTAAGCCGAAGTCGATTAGCGATTCAGTCATCTTCCGTAACCGGTACCGGGTGGAAGCGTTCCCTGACGACCTGTGGCAACAAGCTGATCGGCTGTTCTTTGGCGCTGACTTCGGCTTTGCAAATGACCCGAGCACGCTTATCCGCATGTTCATGATCGACAGGCTCGATCGCTACGCAGACCTCATTGAGCCATGGGCTGAAGCTGTATCAAAGCGCCTCATCAGCACACTGGAGATTGCTGACGATGCTATGTGGCGTGAGCGCTCATATAAAATCTCTGCCGGTCTTCGCGACCTGATGGCAGGCAGTCAGGGGATGGTTACCCGCAGCATCATTGAAGAGCAGGTGAAGTTGTTCAAGTCACTGCCGCTCGAAGCCGCCGACCGGGTCTACGACATTCACAATCAGGCGATTGAGGCTGTGGTAACCGGCAGGCGCTCCAGTGAGTTGAAGAAAGAGATCATGCGCACCGGTGAAGTCACTGAATCTCGGGCACGCACCATTGCCCGTACTGAGGTTGGCCGGGCATCTACCGCAATCACACAGGCGCGCTCAACCGCTATTGGCTCGCGTGGCTACATCTGGCGTACAACTGAGAGAGTGGGATGCCCGCATCAACACCGATCCCTTTGCTGAGTCTATGACCCTGTACTGGCGATAATGCAGGTGTCATTGACTATACTGCTCTTTATTACGAGCCGTGCAGCAGGGAACTCACTCTTCGGTGCAGACGACCCGACCCCTCATCACCCATCAGCAGGACGCCAGCCCAATGCTAAAAAAACTTATCCTTATCGCATCGTTAATCAGCTTATCTCTTCCAGCCTTTGCTGCCACGCAATGCGGGCCGTTCTATCTTAAACCTGACAAGAGCGGCTGGTTCTCGGTGAATGGAGAACGCGCAAAAACGCAGAAAGTCACCTTTGCGAAAGAGAAGGGCGATTACGACAACGCGACCGTCAAACTGCTGGTGAAAAACAGCAAAGCGCCGGGGATGGTGGATATGGAACTGACGAACCGTGAGGGCAAAGGGCTGTTAAGAGCTGAAATCGTCCGCACCAGCCAGAGTCAGATCCGCATACGAGGTGCCTATGATTGCGAACCGGCTAAATAGGCTGAGCTTCGACTGCCCACTTCTGAACATGGCATAGCCCGGAAGCGGGCCTGATAAAAGCCTTTGAGTAGAAGAGTGCGAAAGGTTGTCAGGCAAGCGCTTGTGCTCTGGCTGGCCTGACAACGTATGCCAACTCCTGATCATCCATTCTGCATCACGCACATGGCGACGATGCCTCTAACTCGATGTTTTGCACCGCGCGATCATCCCTGAAACTGCTGTGCTGATATCTGATGCTTTTGGATCATAGTAAAATGTCGCACTGGTCTGATGATGGCTGAACTTTGCAATTTCAACCCAGGCCACGGTTTCATCATCCTGCTCAAGATTATATCGCTTCGTGCCATCCGGCAGAGGTTCATCCTGCTCCAGATAGAGTCTTTGATCCTGTGCCGCTACGCTAAGGCAGGATTCAACCTGAAAAGGATGACCATCGAAATAAGCGGTTTTTGTTGTTGGATGTAATCCAACCCGTCCCATATCTACGCATCCGCCCATCAGACTTATGCTCAGGGCAATAATGATCTTCTTCATTAACTAAACCATCATAGTTATTTTGTTGACCAATAATATCCGGATATTGATCGTATCGCTCATTTTAATCAAAAATCTGCGCTTAATATTGCTGGCGTTACGGACTATATGTAACATTCTGCGCAACGCATTATGATGTAAGCAACGGACAGGAACTCAGTAGCCCGCATCAGGTGACTCATGCTGTCTGCTGGTGTTAACCGTTGTCAGGTGAATGTCAGGTAAATATCACTCTGAATGGTTGCTCATCATATCGTTAGTCTGCTTTGAGGTGGATGCCCGAAAATCATTGCCTGCAGCCTTTGTTAGCCAGTTTATTATAAACATGGATAGTTTTACGCAGTACATTACACACACATCAGGTTCACTAAAAAACGACCCAGTAAAAGGCGTTATACCTCTGTTGTGTTACGCATGTTGAGGTGTCCTGATGAAAATCCTTACTACTTAAGTGCCTCTGAATATTATGATTTATGACTGTTTTTTGTACTACGATGAAGATATCTTGCTTGAGATGCGTCTGAACACGCTTGAGCATGTTGTTGATCGGTTTGTCATTGTGGAATCGCGCTATACCTTTACCGGAAAACGCCGGGAAAAGCTTCATTTTGATATTGAGAAGTTCGATCGTTTCCGCGATAAAATTATTTATATTGTTAACGATATTGCGCCCAGATTTTATCAGGAAGCCTTTAAATCGAATAGTTCTCTGGTTAATGCGGGTGAGACTGATCCCTGGGAAAATGAAGCCACTGCACGTAATCAGATTATGCAGGGGCTGGCCGGCGCGCAGGATGATGATATTGTTATTGTGTCAGACGTCGATGAAATTCCCCGACCCGAGGCGATAAAAGCATTCAGTCCTCAACATCTTTGCACGACGCTGCATCAGCAATATTTCAATTTTAAATTTAATGTCCGGGTTTTAAATGACGACAGCACACCGCGCTGTGCCACCCTGGCAAAAATGGTGACCTGTAAAACGCTGCGAAACTTTTTTATGGGACAACCGGAATTGCTTCGCAATGTTAAGCGTCGTGGAACACCGATACGCGAGAACTGGTTGCGCTGGAAGTGGCTAAATTTCCGGACGAAAACCATTAAGAACGCAGGATGGCATTTTTCCTGGGTAATGAGCGATGAGCGCATCAGTGAAAAAATGTCTTCGATTTCTCATACCGAACGTAACTGTCCCGAATTTAACAATCCGGATCATATACGGCGCTGCGTTGAGAACAATATTGATATCTGGAACCGTCCGCGAAGGATGGAGATAGTGCCGGTGACATCCGAACATTTTCCAGCCTGGCTGGTTGAAAATCAGCACCAGCTTGCCGATCTCATTAAATCTTAACGCTAGCAGCGCGCCCAGCGGGCGCGCGTTTCGCACATCAGCTTGCTTTGTAAGGATCTTTTTTGTCATCCTGGCTGTCATCATTTTTGCGCGGCACTTCGCCATGATCTTTCGGCGCATCAGTGGCAGGATGATCATCTTCCTCGTAAGCATTACCAGCGTTTGGCGCGGCTTCCGGCAGGCTTTTGCTGACATCACCTTCTTTCTTACGTTCTTCATTCGTATTGTGCTTAAACATAACTCTCTCCTTTTATTCCAGTCTCTTAAGTTTAGACCAGCACTGACATCCCGCATGCGCAGCGGATTAAAGAAGAAAAAAAAGCCCGCCAGAGGCGGGCTAATCGGAGTTTCTCTCATACTGAACACGTCATTTTTCGATGTTTGGGTGTGTACAGCAGGATTATGCTAACCGGGAATATCTGATGCAGTAATGGACAAACCTGTCATGTCGCTTGCGGCAGATCACATTCCCGTCGATAAACAGATCGATAAATAAATTCGATTGAACGGATTAACAAAAGGCATATAGTAGCCTGCGTTACCAGGAGATAGAAATTATGTTAAGAGACTATTTAAAGATTGAAGCTGAAGATCAGTTAATCGAACAACGCTCGCTGAGCCTGAAAAATCGTGGTCAGGAAGAGGTCACCGAATGGATTATTGTCAACCGCCAGGGTGTTAAAAAAGGCGGCGTAACCCTGTTCGATAAACTCAGTACCCGCCGCTCATGGCCCGTCAATTATCGCATTATGCAGACCGATC
>Ga0308171_1002986_pt1 | contig 16287 bp, 15 predicted proteins | sample PhyGR1_FD_202135 | JGI IMG/M metagenome (GOLD analysis project Ga0308171, IMG submission 202135) | Phyllosphere microbial communities from UC Gill Tract Community Farm, Albany, California, United States - DLSLSG.R1 | ecosystem: Host-associated > Plants > Phyllosphere > Unclassified | place: USA... | reverse complement strand
AAACATCAAGCAAGCCGTGCCCGAGGCGCGCGTGCAATTCGAAACGCTGGACCTTGCCAATCTGCAATCGGTGCGCGACCTCGCCAACCGTCTGCAAGGGCACCTGCCGAGGCTCGACGTGCTGATCAACAATGCCGCGATCATGTCGCCGCCTGTTCGAGGCGTTTCCGCCGATGGCTACGAGATGCAACTGGCGACCAATTACCTGGGGCATTTCGCCCTGACCGGCCTGCTGATGCCCCTGCTACGCAAAAGCGACGATGGTCGGGTGGTCAGCCTGTCGAGCATCGCCGCCGGGCGCGCGACCCTTAATTTTGATGACCTGCAGGCTGAGCGCAGTTACGACCCTTTTGCCAGCTACAGCCAATCGAAACTGGCGATACTCAAGTGGAGTATCGAGCTGCAGCAGCGCAGCGATGCCGCCGGTTGGGGGATACGCAGCATCGCCGCGCACCCCGGCGTCGCCGTGACCGAGCTGATCGCCCGTGGGCCTGGCCTGGACAGTCAATTCGGCAAACAATGGGCGGTAGAGCGGGACATGTATCATTCCGCAGCGCAGGGCGCGCTGCCCACCTTATATGCGGCGACGGCGCTGGAGGCGGTTGGCGGCGCCTACTACGGCCCTACCGGTGATAACGAAAAGCGCGGGCCGCTGGGCTTCGCCAAGATGCCGCCGGCCGCTGCCGATCGCTCGAATTCGGCCACACTGTGGCAACTCTCCGAGCGACTGACCGGCGTCACCTATCGCTGAGCCCGCTGGCACGGGCAGGCTCCGTGCCATTGCCCCGCCACTCCCACAGGAGCGCAACATGGATACGTCTCTTCTCGCCGACCGCGCCGGCGCCATCATCAATGCCGAGGCTCACGAGCTGCGCCCTGCGCTCAATGGCTTTCTGCTGTTCGTCTGCCTGTTCGCCGGCTATTTCATGCTCCGTCCGATCCGCGAATCGATGGGCATCACTGCCGGCGTCGAGAACTTGCAGTGGCTGTTCACCGCGACCTTCCTGGTCATGCTGACGGCCGTTCCGCTGTTCGCCTGGCTCAGCGCACGCGTGCCGCGCCTGCATTTCGTGGACTGGGTGTACGGATTCTTCTGCACCAACCTGCTGTTGTTCGCCGCCTTGTTCCTCGGCGAAGAAAGCGCTTGGCTGGCGCGCGTGTTTTACGTGTGGATATCGGTCTATAACCTGTTTGTCGTATCGGTCGCCTGGAGCCTGATGGCCGATGTATTCGACAGTGCCCAGGCCAAACGCCTGTTCGCGTTCATCGCGGCGGGCGCCAGCGTCGGCGGCCTGAGTGGCCCTGCGCTGAGCGCCTTGCTGATCGGTCCGCTGGGGGAGTCCGGCCTGATGCTGCTGGCCGCTGTTCTGCTCGGCGCTGCGATGTGGTTCAAGCGCCAGTTGATGCGCTGGCGTGAACGGGGTGGCGCAGGACGCCCCGATGCCGCGCCGAGCGAAAGCCCTCGCAGGCCGTTGCCGGGCAATCCGTTCAGCGGTATGACGGCCGTTCTGAAATCACCCTATCTGCTCGGCATCTGCGGTTTTGTGGTGCTGCTGGCGACAGTCTCCACCTTCCTTTACTTCGAGCAGGCACGCGTCGTCGCCGAACACTTCCCGGACCGCGAGGCGCAGGTGCGCGTGTTCGGCATCATCGACTTTGTCGTGCAGGCGGGCGCCCTGCTCTGTCAGCTGTTCATCACTGGACGCCTCGCGCAAAGGCTCGGCGTCGGCGTGCTGTTGGCCATGGTGCCGCTGGTCATGTGTGCCGGGTTTATCGGACTGATCTTCGCCCCCGGCTTTGGCCTGATCGCCGCGCTGATGATCGTGCGCCGCATCGGTGAATACGCCTTCGTGCGCCCAGGCCGGGAGATGCTGTTCGCCCCGCTCGATGCCGAAAGCAAGTACAAGGCAAAGAACTTCATCGACACCGTGGTCTACCGCGCCGGCGACGCCATCAGTGCCTGGGCAAAAAGCGCGCTGGACGCCCTCAGCCAAGGTGCAGGCATGGCGGCATTGGTCGGCGCGTTGTGTGCACTGCTGTGGGGTCTGCTGGGATGGCGACTCGGCGAACGGGCGGACCGCCGAGCCAGGGTGTCGGCAGTCCGGCAAAACTCAGCGTAGCGCTCAAGAGTCATTGACGGAGACAGGCATTGCCGTAGAATCGCCCGCCCCAAAAAACAGCTTGCAGAGCGAGAAGGAGCTTCGATGCAACGGGTGATGATTGTTGGTCAGCCTGGGTCTGGCAAAAGTACGTTGGCGCGCAAGCTGGGTAAGCGCACCGGGTTGCCGGTCGTGCATATCGACACGATCCACTGGCAGCCAGGCTGGATCGAGCGAAGCCCGGATGAGAAGACCCGACTTTGCCTGGAGGTCGAAACGCGCGATCGCTGGATATTCGAAGGTGGCCATTCAACCACTTGGGAAAATCGCATCGCCCGTGCAGATCTGCTGATCTGGATCGATCGTTCGCCACCGCTTCGATTCTTGCGCGTCCTGCGTAGAACGCTGCTCAACCACGGTCAGTCTCGGCCCGACTTGCCGGAAAACTGCCCCGAACAGCTGGCGAACCTGCCGGAGTTTCTAAAGTTCATGTGGCGGACGAGAAAAACCTCGCGAGCCAAAATGCGCCAATTGGTGTCAACGGCGCCATCGGCTTGCCGGGTGGTTCATCTGCGGTCGAATCGAGAGGCGAGGATATTTCTTGAAAGCATTCGCCCTGCACAGGGCCAGACTTTGCAGACTGACTGACGGCTGACCGCTCCACCAGGGAACTGCCGGTGCCATCCATCGTCCGAGCTTAAGCGTTTAAGCAAACAGCTCGCCACGAGGTTTCCGTTTGAAAGCTGCCATCGTCAAAAAATACCGTCTGATCATCAAGACTCTGGGTTACGTGGGCTGGTCTTTGTTCTGGTTGCTGCTCTGGGACATCGCCGTCACCGTCGACTTCATGCTGTTTCTCAACGCCAAACTGAACCTCCCGTTGATGCCGCTGACCTTGCTCGGTTCGGCGTTGATCGTGTTGATCAGTTTTCGCAACAGCAGTGCTTACAACCGCTGGTGGGAAGCGCGGACGCTGTGGGGGTCGATGATCAACAATTCCCGCAGCTTCGCCCGGCAGGTGCTGACGCTGCTGGACGACGCTGGTGGCGAGGTGAATCCGGTCAAATCCACGCTGTTGCGCCGCCACGTCGCTTACGTAAATTGCCTCGCCGCGCACCTGCAAGGTCAGCCGTGTCCCGACGAGGTACGGGCGTTTATTCCCGCCGAAGAATTCGCCCGCAGTGGCACAACCAATAACTTTGCCAACGATATCCTCACCGGCTCGGCGACTCTGCTCGCTCGCGAATACAAGGCCGGGCATCTGGACAGTATTCGCCTGGCGCGGCTCGAGTCGACCCTAGTGGATCTGTCCAACAGCCAAGGCGGCATGGAGCGGATCGCCAATACCCCGCTGCCCTACCCTTATGTGTATTTCCCACGGCTGTTCATTTCGCTGTTCTGCCTGATCGTCCCGATAGGTCTGGTGGAATCCCTCGGCTGGTTCACGCCGCTGGCGTCGACCGTGGTCGGGTTCATGCTGCTGGCCATCGAGCGCATCGGCACCGATCTGCAAAGCCCGTTTCGCCACAGCGAACACCAGATTCAAATGGAAGCGCTGTGCGAAACCATTGAAAAGAACTTGCAGTCGATGCAGCGTGATTCCTTGGGGGATGTGCGCAGGGTTGAAGAGCACGCTTGAGGCGCTGCTTTAGCAGCAGCGCTTTTTATCTGATGCGGAGCGGCTATTGACGAGTGTCCGCCGCCTCGGCCGGGTAAAACTCGCCCTGCTTGCCCATTTCTTCAAGTCGTTCGCGCGCTACCGCTTCAACACGGGCCACTGCGTCTCGATCGTCAGGGTCAACCAACTGCAAGCACAGGCGTCGCACATTTTGGTCATGGGTCCCCTCGCTAAGCATTTCGTGGGTGAAGACTTGTTCAGCACGCCATAGGCATAACTGGGTATGGGTCCCGCCGAGCCATATCTCGTTGATTGATCCAAGATCAGTGGTTGCCAGTTGATCCACGGTGATTGTCTTATCCATTGCGCCGTACCTGTAAAAATGTTCGTAGACAGGTACGACTAGCGGGCACAGGGGGTCGTTCCAAGCGTCGCACTTTCCCACCGCATCCCCGGTATATCCTCCTCTCAAAACGTCAACTTTTCCGAGCCCAACTCCCAAACATCACATCACCGACGTAGATGCCCGAAGAAGCTGAACGCTCCTGATCCAGACGCTCCTGCAATGTTTCAATCTCTACCTCTTCTGTACTGGCCACCCCTAACGCAATGATTCGCGGCAAGCATGCTCGAACGATGGCGCCAAGGCTGTAGGGCGCATCAGGCGTTTGCATCAGGCACTCGGCGCGCACGCTTTCAACGGTCAAGTCTGCCCGGGTGAAAATGCCGTGCAGGTTGAACCCGATGTGCAAATCCGCTCCTTCGCGAGCAAGCATTTGCTGTAACCAGCGTTGCGCTTTTTCATGCAAAGGGAAAGGCTCGACGCTGGCGGGCGCCATCGTCGTATCGTGTTCCTGGAAGATCATGATCCCGCCGGGACGCAGACATCTCGACAGCGCTCGGATCGTCGCCACCGCATCCGGTTGATACATCAGAACGCGCCTGCCGACGATGGCGTCAAAACTGCCGATAGAGTCTGGTAATTCCAAGAGGTGTCCCTCAAGAAAGGTCAGCGCATGTCCTGCGGTGCGCTGGCGTGCAACGGCAATGGCAGCGGCATCGTGATCAACGCCGATAATCTCCCCGTCTCTTCCCACGAGATCACACAGCAAAAACGAAACATCACCCGAACCGCAACCTACGTCCAGGATTCGCATCCCTTCACCAATGCCCGCATCGATCAGCAAGCGTGTGGTGAAGTCGAGTCGGTTGAGCGGCATTATCAAATTCCCTGAGTTTTGCGAAAAATCATGGCAGGCACATCAGTCATCTGGCCCCCAACAGCGCTTCATCCTTCGCCACCGCACGTTTGTAGGCGTCGCGGCTGGTCAACTTCTGGGCATAGGCGAGAAACGCAGGCCTGGGCGGCAAGGTTTGCAAGCCTAACCCCCAGCCAATGTGGGAGCCAACATAAACGTCTGCAGCGGTGAAGCGTTCCCCGGCGATAAACGGATGCGCCAATACCGCGCGCTCGAGCTGATCGACCGTGCGCTCATAGCTTCCGTAGCCAAAGAAAAACTCCTGATCCGGCGTCGGGTTGAAACTGGCGCGGTAGTTGGTGACCGCCTGCTCCAGCGGTCCCGCAGCGAAAAACATCCACCGGTAATAAGCGGCGCGCTCCGCTGCCACCGGGACCAGCCCGGCTTCGGGAAATGCCTCCGCCAGGTACGCACAGATGGCGGCAGTTTCTGTTATGGTTTGCCCGTTATGCACCAGGGCCGGGATCTTTCCCATCGGGTTCACGTCGCGAAAAAAGCCGACACGCCCATCATCAGCATCGGCCATCGTTGGCACTGCCAGCGCAGCACCGCCCCAACGGTCAGCCTGACTGCTCGACTGGTAATCCATGATCACCGTCTCATACGCGCAGCCGATTTCTTCGAGCATCCAGCGCACCATGCGCCCGCGAGAATTGGGGTTGGTATAGAAAGTCATTGTCATCGTGAGCTCCCTTTGGCTCGGTGTGTTGACGACAATGGTAAAAGCGAAGCGGTATGAGCCTGTGGGCGCCTTCCGCCAGAATACTTGCAGAACGCGCCATTTGCGGCGCATTGCATCACGCATCACCGCTATACTGCAGTTCGGAGTCTGGAAATGCCGCACCTTCACACCAGCACCGAGCGGTGTAAATTGCCCAGGGTGTTCTGGGAATCAATAGCGCAGCTGGGACTGGATCCCTCGTTGATTGAGCAACATGCTCAACTGCCCCCTGACCTTCATTTGAACGAATCGACCTTTGTCAGCACACAGCAGTTGTTCGCTGTCTGGAACGCCATTGAGGCGCTTTCGGCGGATCCGGCTTTTGCGATAAAAATGGTTCGCGACACGCCCAGTGCGAAGCACAAAATGGCGTTCATCACGGCGTTATATGCTGCTGATTATCGCGACGGACTTGCGCGGTTGGCGCGCTTGCAGCGCCTGTGCAGTCCCGACAAATTATCCATGGTCGAGCGCCAGAACACGGTGTCATTCAAGATTCAGTGGCCATCCGGCACGGGGCCTGCGCCCTATCTTTCAGTGGAGGCGTGTTTTGCCTTGGTACTGGAGCTCGGTCGACGAGGCACCGGAAAACACATCACGCCTATGTCATTGAGCTTGCGGCGGCCAAAGTCACCGCTGGAAACTCATTCGGATTATTTCGCCTGTCCCATCAACTGCGGCGCCAGCCATGACGAGATGATCGTGAGCGCCTCTGATCTTGACCGGCCGTTTCTGCAACACAATGCGCAGGTGCTGCACATGATGAGCCCCGGCCTCGATGCCGCATTACGCGCAATCGAGGCGCCGATTGGCTTCTGTGAACAGGTCATTGAAATATTGAAGCGCACGCTGGCGAACGGACGGCCAAGTTTGCAACACCTCGCCAGAGAACTGTTGCAGAGCGAGCGAACCTTGCAGCGCCGTTTGGCGTCCGAGGGCACGACCTTCAACGCACTGCTCAACGAGGCGAGGCGTCAAGTTGGGTTGCAGCTGCTGGCTGATACGAGCCTGGAGCTCAAAGAGGTGGCGTATCTTCTGGGTTATGACGACGTCAACTCTTACTATCGGGCCTTTCGGCAGGTGGAAAAGGTTACGCCCAGTCAGTGGCGTCGTTCTTTCAATACCTGATATGAACCAGGCGTGAAGCAGCCGCTACCCGCTCTCAAAATGATGTCCGCTCTAGTTGGCGATAAATTTGTTGTTGGTTTTACTCGTCGTAGTGTCAACAAACCAAATCGAGCCCCCATCTGTTAACACTTTGCTGCATTCCTTACCGTATTTTTGATAGGCAACGCAGATCACATCCCCCGTAATCACCCAACTTCCTGACTGCATGGACTCGCTGGAGATCTGAATTTGTGCAGTTCCGTCAGCGCTTAATACTTGAGAGAAAGGATAACCAGTGGACGTTACGCTGGAATATTTTCGGCCTATGACCGTAGTTTTTATTTCGCTGCCCGTTAGCTGCTTAGCGGTCGCCGGCGCGTCCGCATGGGCGTCGAGCGCAGCTTGATTACCGGACGAAGCGCAGCCAATCATAAATAGCATGGCAACCGCACAAAAAAGGAGCTTTTTCATAACTATCACCTTTTCGCTTATTGAAGCGCTATAGAAGTACCGGACTTATATTAGACACGGAACGGATCGACAATATATTCGATTACTATAAAGCCAATAGCACTCCCACCTATCCATCCCCAAACTGTAAAGCAATCGTACACAATTCGATTTAGTTCGGTAGCGTCGCCGCCATTCAATTTGCGAACTCACACCATTCAACTTAACCATGTAGTGCTGGCGCCGAATTGGCGATTCATCAGAAGTGACCGCTGAAGTCGAAAGCAAACGATGCTCCAAAGCCTTGTCACCAGACAGTCACGCCAATTCACTAATCTTCCCATCCCTCCCGTCGCCCCAAGAGCCCGCATTCCAAAATGCCGCCCATCACCGCCACCTCCCCATCCCGGCAAAAAATCATCCTGCGCTCCGACAACCTCACCTCTTCCGACTTCGGCGCCCTGTTCTCCAGGCTCTTCGGCAATCGCTACGCCGATACTCCGCCGCCGCCCTCCAACATCATCATCGGCGGTGTCTACGGGCGGCACGACGGGGTGAGTTTCCGGCGCATGCATTACCACGGCGACTTCAGCGTCACCCTCCCCGATCCGCAGAACGAAATCACTTTCGTCATCCCCACCGCCGGCAAGATCGTTTTCAACCACGCCACCGAGTCCATCGGCATGGAGCATGTCGGTCTGGCAATCGACAAGGCGGACATCCGTTCGATGCGTTTTGTTGACGATCACGCGCATCACGGCATTTCGATCAATCGTCTGCAGCTCACCGAGCGGTTGTCGGCGCTGCTGGAGAAACCAGTCGTGCAGAAGATCGTGTTTGAGCCAAGCGTGGATCTGAATGCCCCGGCATTTCAGGGCCTCAAGGCGTTGATCGATCTGGCCACGGGCACTGAGTTCGATGCCTTGATCAACAGCGGCACGCTGATGCCGTCACGGTTGCGCGAGATGTTGATCGATGCGGTGCTGGAGGCGTGGCCGCACAATTTCACCGAAGCGTTGCGCCGGCCCGCGCCGTGCGTGGCGCCGCGGCATGTGAAGGTGGCGATGGAGTTTATTCAGGCGCATCCGCAGCAGTTGGTCAGTGGCGTGGATCTGGCGCGGTTGAGCCATGTCAGCCAGCGCGCCTTGCAGGAAGGTTTTCGACGTTTTGTCGGGATGTCGATCGTGGCGTATCAGCGGCAGGTGCGTTTGCAGCGCGCCTATGAGGCGTTGGTGCGCGGGCATGCAGGCTCCGTGACGGAGGTGGCGTTGAGCTTTGGCTTCAGTAATGTCGGGCGCTTTTGTCAGTATTTTCAGAGTGCTTATGGCGTTAGCCCAGCGGAGTTGAAGGCCAGGCGTTGACCATTCGGTCCGGCGAAACCTGCATTTGATTGAACAGCAGGAATCTCAGGGCGACTAACCCAGACAGGTCGTTTGACGGCACCGCCGATTCAAGCGGCGTTTACCTGGCTGCGGCCGGCGCTGCGCTTCTGCGCCAGCGTCGTCGCAGGCTTCGCAAGGGGGTTTCAATGACTGAGGATTTCATCGGCTTTTTCACGACGCACACACTTCTGGGAATTTCACTGGCGAACTGGGTCTTGGCGTTGCTCGCCGCAACGCTCAGTTATCTGCTGACCACCACGGCGATCCGCTTCGTTTTCCGCAAGGTGCAGGCGCGGGCCACTGCCGGCAATGGGCATCTGACCTACATGGCCAGCGAAGTGCTGGCGGCGACCAGCACCACGTTGCTGCTGTTGGCATCGATTCTGGTCGGCATCGGCTTGCTGGATTTGCCGGAGCGCTGGCTCGGGCGGGTCAGCAGTTTGTGGTTCGTGGTGGCGGCGTTGCAGGTCGGCCTGTGGGCCAACCGTGCGCTGGCGCTGGGGCTGCATCGCTATTTTTCGCGGCATAACGCGACCGGCACTTTTCAGGCGAGCGCCTTGGCGACCCTGAGCCTGTGGGGCGTCAAGGTATTGCTGTGGGCGGTGATTCTGCTGGCGATGCTGTCGAACCTGGGCGTCAACATCACTGCATTCGTCGCCAGCCTGGGTGTCGGCGGTATCGCGGTGGCGCTGGCGGTGCAGAACATTCTCGGCGACGTGTTCGCCTCGCTGTCGATTGCCGTCGACAAGCCGTTTGAGGTGGGCGATTTCATCGTCGTCGGCACGCTGGCCGGTACGGTCGAGCACGTCGGCCTGAAGACCACGCGCATCCGCAGTCTCGGCGGTGAGCAGATTGTCATGGCCAACGCCGACATGATCGGCAGCACCATTCAGAACTACAAACGCTTGCAGGAGCGTCGAGTGGTGTTCGAATTTCGTCTGACTTACGAGTGCACCAGCGAACAGATCCGCCAGATCACCCAACGCGTTGAAAGCATCATCAAGAACGAAAAACAGGCGCGCTTCGACCGCTGCCATTTCCGCAGTTTTGGTGAAAGCGCGCTGGAATTCGAGACGGTATACATCGTTCTGGACGCCAGCTACAACGTCTACATGGACGTGCAGCAACGCATCAATCTGGCAATCATGGAAGCGGTGGCCGAGCTGGACGCGACGTTCGCCTTCCCGGCGCGCACCGTGCATGTCGCCTCCCTTCCCGAACCCACCGCGCCACCGGCACGCACACAGCAACCTTCGCGTGCGCAGCATGCTTGAGCGCAAGAGCCCGGCAATTTGCCGGGCTCGCTGTGTTCAAAAGGCGTAACTGGCCTTTAGACCGCCATTGAAACCATGGCTGTCACCGCCACCGTTGGCCCCGACCTCAGCGCCCACACTCAGGGCGCCGAGGTTGGCCATCAGATTAACGCCGCCGCTGAACTGGTCGCGATTGTCGAACGCCGCGCGCTGCTCGATATCCAGCCCCAGCAGGTGGCCTTCGCTGTCGACTTGCTGACCGCCGAGCGCACGTTCATAGCCCACGCGAACGCCCGGGACCAACTGCCACGCACCCATGGCCACTGGGGCGAATGACACGTCGAGATTAGCCACCGCGCTGCGGCGGGTTTGCTTGATGCCGTCGACGTCGAGCGCCAGCTCACTGCCCTTCTCTTTGAAACCTTGCAAGTCGAGATGACTGACGCGAAAGCCCAGGCTCGGTTCGACAATCACGCTGCTCAGCGGCAGGCGATACCCCAACGCCACGGTCGCGCCAGTGAGATTGCCGTGAGTGTCGCCCTTGGCAGTGCCGAGACCACCGCCGAGCTCGCGTTTGCTGTCGTAGTCGACGTAACCGGCGCTGGCGTTGGCATCGACAAACATGCCGCGCTCAAGGCTGGTGAGGCCGTAACGCGCACCGAGGTTGAGGAAGGTGAAGTCTGTATTGGCCTCGCCACCCGCGCCGCCCACGCTGCCCTTGCTGTAGCCAAAGCCGCCGCGTGCGCTGAGTTGTTCGCTGAAGCGCTGGGTGATGCCGAGCATCAGGCCCTGGCTGTGTTCGTTGCTGCTGTCGGCGTGGGCCGAGCCGTCCGTGCCGAGGTAGCCGGCAAGCGCGGTGCTCCACAGGCGGTATTGGCCGATCTTCAAATCGCTGCCGCTGGCGAACGGTGCGGCGGCTTGTTCAATCATCGCGTTCTGCCGCAGCAGGTAGCTGGCCGCATCAGCGTGGACCTGACCGCCGACTTGAGATTCGACACCGCCCAGACTGCCGGCGTCGATCGCCGATTGCAGGTAGTAGTTGTAGGCGCTGTAGGTGCCGGACAGCTCGGAGTTCTGCAGCCGGCGCAGCAACTCGGCACCAGCGGCGGCATTGCCGATCAGCCCGGCCTGACCCGGCAAGCTGTTGTACTCGACCAGTTTGCCGCGCAGTACGTAAATGGTTTCTTGGGACAGACCGAGGCCCTGCTTGAGGTAGTTGTCCATGCTGCCGTACTCGGCGGCGACCTGGTCGAGACCGGCCTGCAAATAACTGGCCTGCACGCCGAGCAGCGGCTCGTAGACAGCGGCCATGCTCGGCGGCAAGGCTTTCAAGGTCGCGGCAACTCGGGCGGCGGTGTAGTCGTTGGTCGCCAGGTAGTTGGCCATGATCGTCGCCTCATCAACGCCAGCGATGCTCTGCAACACGGCGGCGGTCCAGCCGGTGCGGTCCTTGCCGGCGGTGCAGTGGAACAGCTGCGCGGCGTCGACACTGGCCAACTCATTGAACAACTGGCCGAACTGCCCGCGCATGCCGGCATCGCTGACGAAAGCGCGGTTGGTTTCCTCCATCATCGCCACCGCCTCGGCGGCGCTGTGGAACGAGATATTGGTGATGTCCGCACCCGAGGTGGTGCTACCGATGATGTCGATATTGCGATAGGCCGCGCCGCTGATCATCGTGTCGGGCGTAGCGGCAATTTCGCTGGGCGTGCGCAAGTCGTAAATGGCTTTGATGCCAAGCCCATTGAGTGTCGCCAGATCCGCCGTCGACGGCGTCAGTGCGTTGGAACGGTAGAACACGCCGCTGCGCATAACGCCGTCGTGGGCGGTGGAGTACGCAGTGGTGATGCCGGCGATGTCGCGAGAGTTGTCGATGCCGCTCAAGCGCGGCGTGTCGAGAGTGACAGGCTCGGCCGCGTGGGCAGCGGCGATGGACAGGCTCAGAACGGACAGCGAACACAGAAGACGTTGGAACACAGTGCAGCCTCATGAAATCAGCGTTGGGCTGGTCACTATGGGCAGACGAGTGGGAGGGAATATGACAGTTTCGGCTGGCTACAAAATGCCTGCGCGAATGGGCCGTGGAGTGCGTGATCGGTCCATCAAGCCTGCTTGGATGTGTTGAAGATCCCTGTGGCAGCGAGCCTGCTCATGAAAGCGGCGTGTCAGCCGATTATATTCAAACTGAAAAAAAGCTTTCGCGAGCAGGCTCGCTCCCACAGGGTTTGGTGACGTATCCGTTTTTTCAATTTGTCGCGCGCAATGCCAACCCCTTATAAGACTGCCATCACTTTCAAGAACAAGAGGCTGTACCCATGAGCAACGCCTGGAACGAAGGTTATTTCACCGACGAAGGCTACACCTACAGCTATAGCCGGGAGATCAATCCGGTGTTCCTGCGTTACTGCCTGTTGTTGCGCGGGTTCGCCACGCTTGAAAGCAACGACGGCGTGCACTGCGAACTGGGCTTCGGTCAGGGCGTGTCGATCAACATCCACGCCACCGCCAACCCGGGTTCGTTTGTCGGTACGGACTTTCACCCGGGTATGGCGGCCCATGCCATCGAACTCGCGACTGCCGCCAACAACGGCGCCCGCCTGTATGACGACAGCTTCGAACAGCTGCTGGCGCGTAATGATCTGCCGCAGTTCGACAGCATCAGCCTGCATGGCATCTGGACCTGGGTCAGTCGCGACAATCAGAAATTGATCGTCGAATTCGCCCGCCGTCACCTGAAACCGGGCGGCATGCTCTACGTCAGCTACAACTGCTTCCCCGGCTGGTCGCCGTCAGCGCCGCTGCGCAATCTGTTCAGCCTGCACGATCGTTTCGCCAATGCCTCGTCGCGCTCCGATCAGCGCATCGACGCCGCACTGCAATTTTCCGAAGCACTGCTCGCGGCCAACCCGAAATACGCCGCGGCGGCGCCGAGTCTCGGCGCGCGGCTGCAGAGCATCAAGGGTCAGGATCGTCACTACGTCGCCCACGAGTATTTCAACCGTGACTGGAATTGCATGTACTTCGCCGACATGGTCGACGCGCTGGCCCCGGCCAAGCTCGACTACGCCACCACGGCAGTGCCGCTGGATTCGGTCGCCCCGCTCAACCTGAGCGCTGAAGGCATGGACTTTCTGGAAACCATCGAACATCCGATCATGCGCGAGCAAGCGCGGGACTACTTCGTCAACCAGCACTTCCGCCGCGACCTGTACGTACGTGGCGCGACGCGCCTGTCCGCTGCCGAACGCCGCGCGAGGATGCTGCACAGCCGTTTCGTGCTGCTGCAACCTTGGGAAACCGTGGCGGGCTCGGTCAGTGGTCCCGCCGGCGAAGCGACGCTGCAACCGGAGATTTACGGCCCGGTACTCGATGCACTGGCGGCGCAGAACTATGCGGCCAAATCGATGCGCCAATTGCTGTCCGAGGCTGCGCTGGCTTACGACGACCTCGAGCAAGCCATGGCCGTGCTGATCGGTATGGGCGCTGTCGCTCCGTGCCAGAGCGAGGCCGCCGAGTCGCAGGTCAGCGGTCGCTGCGCCGCGCTCAATCTGCAACTGTGCAAACGCTCGCTGTACGGCGCCAACATCCAGACCCTGGCCAGCCCGGTCACTGGCGGTGGCGTGACGGTCAGCCGCTTCCAGCAGCTGTTCCTGATCTCGATCAAGCAAGGCAAACAGCAGCCAGCCGAGTGGGCGCAACTGGCGTGGAGTGTGATCAGCGAACAAGGTGAAGTGCTGGTAGACAACGGCCAGCCGCTGCTCACTGCCGAAGCCAATATCGCCGCGCTGACCGCACAGGCGCAGGTATTCGCCGAGCAGACGCTGGTGGTGCTGAGGGCGTTGAAGATAGCTTGATTGCCAACGAACCATTGTGGGAGCGAGCCTGCTCGCGAAAGCGCTGGATCAGCCGCCAGATCGGTAACTGACGTACCGCATTCGCGAGCAGGCTCGCTCCCACATTGGTCGTGGAACAGGGTCAAGCCAACCGTCCTGTTTCCGGAACTTTCCGCCCTCTGCCGTCCGTCCAGCCGGCCTGCAATAAACGAAATTTCCGCTCCACCCACTCCTCACAACTATGCATGCGCTAACGCCCACCCGGGGAAAAAGCGCGATAGCCTGGTCTGAGGAAAATTTGAATGTTCATACATAACAAGCGACTTCAGTACACCGTTCGCGTGGCCGAGCCCAATCCGGGTCTGGCCAATCTGCTGTTGGAACAATTCGGGGGCGCCAATGGCGAACTGGCCGCAGCAGCGCGCTATTTCACCCAAGCCTTGGCTGAAGAAGATCCGGGGCGCAAAGACCTTCTGCTGGACATTGCCACCGAAGAATTGAGCCATCTGGAGGTGGTCGGCTCGATCATCGTCATGCTCAACAGAGGTGCCAAGGGTCAACTCGCCGAGGGCGTGCAAGAGGAAGGTGAGCTGTACCGTGCGCTGAATGGCGCCGGTAATGACTCGCACATCACCAGCCTGCTCTATGGCGCAGGCGCGCCTCTGGTCAATTCCGCTGGCGTACCGTGGACGGCGGCCTACGTTGACTCGATCACCGAGCCGACCGCCGACTTCCGCTCGAACATCGCAGCCGAAGCGCGGGCGAAAATTCTCTACGAACGCTTGATCAACATCACCGATGATCCGGGCGTCAAAGAAGCGCTTGGCTTCTTGATGACGCGGGAAATCGCCCATCAACAATCCTTCGAAAAAGCCCTGCATTCGATCCAGCCGAACTTTCCGCAGGGCAAGCTGCCGGGGATGCCGGAGTTCACCAACAAGTACTTCAATATGTCTGGCGAGCCCAACGTGCGCGGTCCGTGGAACGAGGGCGGCGCGTGGGAGTACGTGGAAAACCCAGAGCCGGCAGTCGACGGCGGCGATGGTCTGGCGACCGTCAGCCTTCCGGCTGAAGACGAACAGGTGCTGGAAGCGATGAAGACTCGTACAGCCTCTGACCCACTCAGCGAGCCGGTGACCGGTGCTGATCTGGGCTCCGGTTATGTACAAGGCAAAGATGTCTGAACCCGTCCGGCGGCCCCGGACCGGGGTCGCCACTTGCTCAAGGAAAACCACATGAAAAGCAGCAAAGTCCTGGCACTGACCTCTGAACATTTTCAACGTTTGATGGAGAAGGCATACGCCGGTTTTGAGCTGGACTGCAAACAGGCCTGTCGGGGATTGAAAGTCAGCATGGCGGTGAATGTATTCGGCTTGGGCACCCTTCTCCCGAATAATTTTGCCGATCAAGCCACAGTCCAGCAATCGGAGGTGGCAGCCATCCATTGACCGCGAACTGGCGGGAAGACTTGCTGCTCTGTGAGCCGAGTGTTGCCACCGTCTTCAATGCAGAACCGGGCGTTCAGAAAAGTACCGACGCAGCTTCCCTCATGAAGATCTCGACGGTCTTCGGCCCTATCCCCTCGAACTCGGACAGGCGCTTCTCCAGCGCCTTACGGTCCGCGCTCGCGGCCACGATGTTACTGACCTTACCGGCGTACTCGCTGTTGAGCTTGTTGGCCAGCGCGAGTAGTCGCGACGCCGTGCTTTCGTCGTAGCGCACGTAACGCGCCTGCCCCAGCATCGACACCAGTTGACGGTGCGTATACTGCGCGAGCTTTTGCGGGGTGTCTTGGTGATGCTGCTCTACTATGACTTGATACGCCTTGGCGGCAATGGCGCCCTGAATCCTTTTGCCCATCAGAAAACTCGCCAGCAACCATTTGAACAGGCCGGTTTCGTTGGCATTGCGCAGGTCGATGTTCAAGTCACCGGCCGTGATGATTTCGCTCACAAGTCTCACCTCAAGGCGCGTTTCAATTACAGATGTTGACCCGGCACGGCTTTGAACGATCCAATCGCGACCGCCTGGCCAAGGCAGTAAATTGAATTCCAGGTGGAAAAGGATGGTCATCTTTCAAGAGATGAGAGATGACAAGCATAAGGACCCTCAGATGCTCGGTCGTAAGATGCCCAAAACCCGGGGGCATGACGCCGCAGAAACCGCTCCCATCAAAGCTGCCAGCGAGATAGCCGCTTTCCGCCTGACAGTCATCTTCATGCTGACGGTCATTCTGGCGTTTCTCGGCGTGGAGGGATGGCGAACCTGGCGTGACTATCATGCAGCCTTCTCGTCGGCGCGTGATTCGGTCACCAACCTCGCGCGGGCAACCGCGCAACATGCCGAAGACGCCATCCGCCAGGTCGATGTGTTGACCGCCGCCCTGGGCGAGCGCGTTGAAGGCGACGGTCTGCAGAACATCGACGTACCGCGCATCCACAACTTGCTGGTGCAGCAAGCCAAGTTGATGCCGCAGTTGCATGGACTGTTTATCTACGGCCCGGATGGCAAGTGGATTGTCACCGACAAGGAAATGATACCGGACCCTGCGAACAATGCCGATCG
>Ga0308171_1002979_pt1 | contig 16316 bp, 13 predicted proteins | sample PhyGR1_FD_202135 | JGI IMG/M metagenome (GOLD analysis project Ga0308171, IMG submission 202135) | Phyllosphere microbial communities from UC Gill Tract Community Farm, Albany, California, United States - DLSLSG.R1 | ecosystem: Host-associated > Plants > Phyllosphere > Unclassified | place: USA... | reverse complement strand
ATAGCGGAACCGATCCACACGGCTATAACCAAGCCACTGATGGAGCGCTTTGCCGCTCAACATTTACGTCTGTCGAAGGGCGAGATAGCCTGTCTTTCTCAAGCCAGCCTTGGCCTGACGAGTGCAGGCATTGCCAAGGTGACAGGTTATCAGGTTGATACCGTTAATAGCTACATTAAGTCGGCAGTCAAAAAACTTGGAGCGTCGAACAGAACGCAAGCGATTGCTGAGGCGATACGTCGACGACTGATTTCCTAATGGCTGTTTTGACAAAAAAATTTTAGCAGTGTCGGCACATGCTAAAACAGCCTTTCTTTAGAAGGTCATGAGATAATCAGTTCAGATCGTCCATGCAGCCTGTAATCGGAAGCTTCGATTCCGCTTGGGCTGATCGTCGCTGCTGCCCGCGTGAGACGCCGGTTTGCAACGCGCTGGACGTTTTGAGCCTTATCCGCGGATTACCAGTTGCGTGTGACGAAGACGCGGTACACCCGTCTAAAAATGGGCCCTGTTTCTGCTGAGTGTCTGCGCCAAACGTCTCGGTTGGAAGACATTTATTACAACGCCACCGACGTCTTCGTGACTTTTACCAAACAGAACAACTTCCCAGACGCCGAAAATCTCGGGAGCACGACGGCCGCTAAGATCGCCGAAAAAAGTGGGTCTCAGTCAGCAGGACGTATTTGCCGAGAGCAGCAATTGCCTTGTGGAAATGGGGACAGTGGTTGCCACCCGGTAGCAGCGATCCCAAGACAAAGAAGCCGTTGCCCCAGAACATCGCTTCAGCGAAAATTCCAAAACGATACTATCGGCCAGAGACTTGGCAATCAGTGACTTTGTCAAATCGAATGAAGGTGTGGTGTTCGTATTCCATCAAGGCTGAAGGCGCGAATCGCTACGGCAGCTTTGCACCTGCGCACAAGACATTGCGGTAGTATGAAAATCGGCTAACTTCGCAACGTCGACAGACAGGAAGAGCAACGAGGTGGCAATGATTGAGCCCGGCGGGGATGAGCAATTAGTTACCCCACGTGACGACGGAGCAGCCAGGCATTTACCCGGGATGGAGTTGCCTGGCATTGGTTTGGCTGCGACGGATGGCACGACCGTCGATCTGCGTGAGCCGGGGTTAACCGTGGTCTATGCTTACCCCCGGACAAGCCCGCCCGGAGGAAAGGCGATTGACGGATGGGACGCAATACCCGGCGCGAGGGGATGTACACCACAGTCCTGTGCTTTTCGTGATCATTTCGCTGAACTGAAGGCATTGGGAGCAACGCGTCTGTTTGGCCTTTCTACGCAGACGACGGAGTATCAGCGAGAGGCAGCAGAGCGGCTTCACCTGCCGTTTCCTCTGCTTTCCGATCATTCACTCCTTCTGGTGTCAGCCCTTCGCCTTCCAACGTTCCAGGCTGGAGGCCTGACACTGCTCAAGAGGCTCACGATGATTATCGAAACGGGCGTTATCAAGCATGTCTTTTACCCGGTCCATCCGCCAGAGAAGAACGCAGATGCCGTCATCGATTGGTTGAGTGTTACGACATGATCAGCCCGCCATCGACATTAATTGTCTGGCCGGTGATGTAGGCCGCATCCTCGGAGGCGAGAAACGCCACCAAGGCTGCCACTTCGGCTGGTGTTCCTGCGCGGCGCATTGGAATGTTGCGCACCCATTCGGCCATGAGTTCGCCGGGCTTGTAGTCACCGAGCATCTGGCCCCAGACTCGGTCGTTATAATCCCACATTTCGGTGTGGATGATGCCGGGGCAAATGGCGTTGACGGTGATGCCTTCGGGCGCCAGTTCCTTGGCCAGACTTTGCGTGAGGCCGACGACGCCGAATTTTGAAGCGGCGTAGTGGGGGGTATAGATAAATCCCTGACGGGCCTGGCCAGAGGCGGTGTTAACCAGGCGGCCCTTGGTGCCACTTGCGCGGAAGCGGCGGATCGCCTCCTGGCAGCACAGGAACGCGCCCTTGGTGTTGACATCGAGGTTGAAATCCCACTGTTCCTGCGTCAGCTCCTCGATCTTGGAGATGGTGATGACGCCGGCGTTCTGGACCGAGATGGAAAGCGGACCGATTGCCTCTTCGGCTGCGCCATAGGCCTCGCGCACCGCCGCCGCATCCCGCACATCGAGGATCACGCCATGGGTGACTGAGCCGGTTTCGTCCGCCAGCTTTTTGGCGGCGTCATTGGTGTCCTTGTCGACAGAGGCGATGGCGACTTTCGCGCCTTCCTCGGCAAAACGGCGGGCGATGCCGTAACCGATGCCCTTGTTGCCTCCGGTCACGAATACGGATTGACCTTCAAAGCGCCTCATGTCTCCTCCTTATGGGATAACGGCTGTGTTTATGTGCCGACCAGTCGTTCGGCGGTGAATTTGTCGGTGACGAGAACATCGATCACGCCGGTTCTGAGCGCGCCGGCGATCGCCTCGGTCTTTTTCGAGCCGCCGGCGAGCGCAATGACGCGGTCGACATTGGCGAGGTTCTCCAGCGGAAGGCCTATGACCCGGTCATCGAGCGGTGTCTTGACGGGCTTGCCGTCCTTGTCGAAGAACCTGAGCGAAATATCGCCCACGGCGCCCGCCTGTGCGAGATCGGCAAGCTCCTTGGCGGAAAAGATATTGCCCGAGCGGGCAAGAAGCTCCGATGGCTCGACGGCACCGACACCGACGATTGCGAGCGTGATCGAACCGAAAAGATCAATTGTTTCGCGCACGAAGGGATCGGCCAGCATCAAAAGCTTCGCCTCTCGAGAGGTGGCGACGCCGGGGACCGGCAGCAATTTCGGTTCGGCCTCCGTCAGCCGCGCCAGCCGGGTGGTGATCTGGGTCGCGTGCGTCTGCACGGAAGGATCGCCCATGCCGCCCAGCGTCTGGACGATGTAACGCGCTTTGGCGCCCTTCAGCGGATGGATGTTTTCCACCATCTTGAAGATCGTCTGGCTCCAGCTGGAAACGCCGATGATCTCGTTTTGCGACAGCGTCACCTCGAGAAAATGCGCGGCAGCCTCGCCGATGCGGGCCATGATCGCGCCGTCGCGATCCTCGCTGCAATCGACGACAATGGCTTCCGGCAGGTCGAAGCGTTCGCGAAGCTGTGCTTCAAGATCGCTATAGGTACCGGGCGGCGGAATGATGCTGGTGCGCACGATACCTTCCGTTTCGGCACGCTTCAGCATGCGCGAGACGGTGGCCTGCGAAAGATTGAGATGTTCGGCAATCTCCGCCTGCCGCCTGTGCTCGCTGAAATACATCTGCGCCACGCGGGATATCATCCGAAGTTCGTTGATCCTGCCCATAAGCCCTCCAGGGTGAATTTTTATTCACCCTTACCCGACGTCACAGGTAACGTCGAGCGCGCAATCGCGTCGCGCCAGACGGCAAGCCGTTGCCTGCCGTCACCGGATGAAGGCGGGATGGCGTTGCCGTGACTGTTGAGCGCGGCGATGGCGTCGAGATCGCTCCACAGACCGAGGGCGAGGCCGGCAAGATAGGCCGCGCCAAGTGCGGAGGCTTCCGGCGCGTCACGCTGGATGACGGGGTGGTCCAGCATGTCGGCGACGCATTGCATGAGGAAACGGTTCTGGCTCGGCCCGCCATCCACGAAAAGCTGTCCGAAGCCGGAGGGCGACTGCGCGCGCATGGTCGAGAAGACGTCATAAACCTGAAAGGCGATGGAATCGGTAACGGCGCGGGCCATCTGCGCGCGACTTGTGCTGAAATTGATCTGCGAAAATAGCGCGCGGCAATTGGAATCCCAATAGGGCGCGCCGAGGCCGACAAAGGCCGGGACGAAACCGGGGCCATCTGGTTCAGCGGTCGCGGCAAGCTCCACAAGAGATGCGACATCTGGCAGGCCGAGAATGTCCGTCATCCACGGCAGGGAGGCGGCAGACACAAGAATATTGCCCTCGAAGGCGAAAGTCGGCTTGCCGTTAATCCTCCAGGCAACTGTCGTGGTGATGCCGCGCTCTGGCGCGATGAAATGCGGCAGCGTCGTCATCACCGATGAGCCGGTGCCGAATGTCACCTTGCCGTCACCGGGATTGAAGGCGCCGTGGCCGAAGAGGGCGGCGTGGCTGTCGCCGACGGCAGCCAGAATAGGCGTGCCGTCCTTGATGCCGGGAACACCTGATGTCACGCCGAAGTCGCCGCTGCTGTCGCGCGGGTCGGGCAGGGCGTTGATGTCGATGCCAAAAAGGTCACAAAGCTCTTCGCTCCACACCTGCCGGTTGAGATCGAGCACCTGGCTTCGGGCCGCGTTGGAGGCGTCGCAGGCATGCACCTTGCCGCCGGTCAGGCAGTGGATGAGCCAGCTATCGATGGTGCCGAGGCGAAGGTTGCGGCCCTTCGGCGCACGCTCCAACAGCCAGCGCATCTTGGCGCCGGGAAACATCGGGTCAATAGGCAGGCCGGTCAGCGCCATGACACGTTTGGAATGGCCCTTGCCGATGAGATCGGTGCATTCCTGCGCAGTGCGGCGGCATTGCCAGCTCAAGACCGGGCCGAGCGGCTCGCCGGTTTCACCGTCCCAGATCGTCACCGATTCGCGCTGGTTGGAAATGGCGATGGCTTCAATGCTGACGGCAGAGGGCGCCGAAGACAGGCAGGCGGAAATCGCTTCGCGCACCGAGGCCCAGATACGGTTCGGATCCTGCTCCACCCAGCCGGGCTGCGGATAGGTGATGCCGACCGGCGATGAACCGCGCGCCAGCAATTCTCCTGTTTCAGAAACGAGAATGGCCTTGGAATTGGTGGTGCCCTGATCGATGGACAGAATGGCGCGCATCACTTGAGTTCTTTCGTCGGCAGTTTTTTCGTTTCAGCCTTGCGGTGATTAAACGACGATATTGCAAAGGGTGTCGCCGCGCATCCGAAGACACGCGACGACCCTGGGAGGAGACTTACTTTCTCTTGAGCAGCGCTGCTGCAGCCTCCGCGATGGCCGCGGGTGCCATGCCAAACTCATCGAGCAGCCATTCTGCCGAGCCGGTATGGGCAAAGACGCCCGGAACGCCGAGGCGCTTCATCGGCACGGGGGCATGATCGACGACAACTTCGGCGATGGCAGAGCCGAGACCGCCGAAGATCGAATGTTCTTCAGCCGTCAGGATTGCGCCGGTTTCCTTCGCTGCGGCAATGACGGCCGCCTCGTCGATCGGGCGCACGGTTGCCATGTTAAGCACACGCGCCTTGATGCCACGACCGGCCAGAATATCGGCGGCCTTGACGATGCGGTGTGTCAGCGTGCCATTGGCGATCAGCGTTATGTCGGAACCTTCGCGAAGCAGGTTGGCGCGGCCGAGTTCAAAGACGTGGCCATCAGGCAGAAGGTCCGGCACGCCGACGCGCGACAGGCGCAGGAAGCAGGGGCCGGCATAGTCCGCAGCCCATTTGACGGCGGCGGCCGTTTCGATGCGGTCGCAGGGGGCAATCACCGGCAGGTTTGGCAGAACGCGGGTCCAGGCGAAATCCTCGATCGAGTGATGTGTCGGACCCAGTTCGCCATAGGCCATGCCCGAGGAGATGCCGATGAGCTTCACATTGGCGTTGGAATAGGCGAGGTCTGCCTTGATCTGTTCCAGCGCGCGACCGGTCAGAAAACAAGATGCGCCGCAGACGAAGGGAAGCTGGCCGCCATTGGCAAGGCCGGCGCCGACGCCCACCATGTTCTGTTCGGCAATGCCGACATTGACGAGGCGCTCGGGGAATTTCGACTTGAAGCCGCCGAGCTTCGAGGAGCCGACCGAATCGTTGCAGACGGCCACGACCCTGTCGTTTGCAGCGGCCAGCGCTTCCAGCGTTTCGGCGAAGGCGTCGCGGCAATCATAGAGTTTGGCGGCGGTTACGGGCGCGTTCATTACAATGCCTCCGAAAGTTCTTTGACGGCAATTTCGTATTGTTCCTTGCTTGGAACCTTGTGGTGCCAGTCGACGCGGTCCTGCATGAATGAAATGCCGTGACCCTTATTGGTGTGCGCAACGATGCAATGCGGGCGCTCGCCACGATGTTCGAGCGCCGGAACGATCTCTTCCATCGCGTTGCCGTTGATTTCGCTCACCTCCCAGCCGAATGCTTCAAGCTTCGGACGAAGCGGCGCGACGTCGTTGGTTTCCGAGATCGCAGCACCCTGCTGGAAACGGTTATGGTCGATGATAAGCGTCAGATTGTTAAGCTCGAACTGCGCGGCGGACATGATGGCTTCCCAGTTGGAGCCCTCCTGCATCTCGCCATCACCGGTCATGACATAGGTATGGTAATCCGCTCCCGAAAGCTTGGCCGCCTTGGCCATTCCGACGGCAACTGGAAGCCCGTGGCCAAGCGGGCCGGTATTGGTCTCGACCCCCGGTACCTTGTTGCAGTTGGGGTGGCCATTGAGGCGGGAATTGGGTTGCAGGAAGGTCGAGATTTCCTCTTCCGGGATAAAGCCACGTTTGGCGAGCGTCACATAAAGCGCGCAGGCGGTGTGGCCTTTCGACAGCACGAAACGGTCGCGGGCAGGGTTCTTCGGTTCGTCCGGCCAGATGCGCAATACGCGGAAATAAAGGGCGGTCATGATGTCGATCGCCGACATTTCTCCGCCGATATGGCCGGCACCCGCTTCGAAAACAGCCTGGACGTCGCGAAGGCGAATCTGGCGCGCAATGCGCTCTAGCTCTGTGGGCTGCATGGGATCCTCTTCAAAACATGCGTGTGAATATTTATACAGCTGTTTATATAATTGCAGACGTGGCGTTTCTGTCAAGCCGGAATTGTGAATTGTCCTGTTTCAATCCGTGCCGATTATTTCTGCAGCTTCATTTTCACCAATGATGAAGCGCACCTCCCCGCCTCATTCCTCGATCCGTCAGAGGAACCTGCTCAGCCTAAGTCCTTTGGCGGAAAGGGCTCTCCTTGCCACGCAGGCGCGCTTGCGCTGGATTCCCGCGATGCGCACCGGAACGGGATGAGAGGCGCAGGTGTGAAGCCATCCCATCACCCGCAAGGCCCGTCCCGCCCTCCAAGCCTATTGACAAGTTTCTCTCAACTGGCTTATGCATGTTTCACCGAGCATGAATAATTATTCTAATCGGTTTAAAAAATGCAAGATAGCCACTTGGAGGAGCCATGTCCGTGCTTGAACGCAATGAGGGGGTTACGCACACCAGAAGCCCGCTTGCCTGGCTAAGCGGTGCGACCGGACCTCTTTTGGGCCTGCTGCTGCTGTGTGTCTTCCTGACCTTCACCAGCGAAAATTTTCTGTCGCTTCGAAACGGTCTCAACATCCTCGACCAGATCACCGTGCTCGGCATCATGGCCGTTGGCATGACCTTCGTCATTCTGCTTGGCGGTATCGATCTGTCCGTCGGTTCGGTGCTGGCACTTTCGATGATGATCATGGGCTGGACAGCCAATGTCGCGGGCATGCCCATGGGCATGGCCATCATGCTGGCGCTCATCGCATCCGCAGCCTGCGGCCTTGTCGTCGGCGTTCTCGTCACCGCCTTCCGGGTTCCGGCCTTCATCGCGACGCTTGCCATGATGTCGGTGGCGCGCGGCCTTGCCAATATGATCACGGACGGTCAGCAGATCGTCGGTTTCCCTGACTGGTTCATGATGCTGGCCATCGACCGCCATTTCGGCGTGCTGACGGCGACCGTGCTGCTGATGCTGGTCGTTGTTCTGGTGTCGTTTCTTTTCCTGCGCTTCCGCTCCGAAGGCCGCACCGTCTATGCGGTTGGCGGCAACCCGGAAGTGGCGCGACTTGCCGGCATCAACGTCGCCCTGGTGACGATCTGCGTCTATGTTGCCTGTGCGGTTCTTGCCGGTCTGGCGGGTATCGTTCTTGCAGCCCGTCTCGACTCGGTGCAGCCCTCCAGCGGTTTTGGCTACGAGCTGGATACGATTGCGGCTGTCGTCATCGGCGGGACCTCGCTTTCGGGCGGTGCCGGCGGCATCGGCGGAACGCTGATCGGCGTGCTCATCATCGGTGTGCTGCGCAACGGCCTCAACCTGCTCAATGTTTCTCCCTTTCTGCAACAGGTCATCATCGGTGTTGTTATCGTGCTGGCCGTGGGCGCTGAAACATTGCGCCGGCGCAGAAGCTGAATTTGCCTGCGGAGGGCGATGAGCCGTCCGCGCAATAGACGACCCTCCCGGTATGGGAGGCGTGAAAAGCGGCCGAAGGGGAGGAGGTTTGATCTGCCCGAAGGTCAAAAATCAACAAATGGAGGAATAATCATGAAATTTTCACGCATTCTGCTGACATCCGCCGCCCTTCTCGCCCTGTCGCTCGGTTCGGCCAACGCCGCCGAAGTCAAGAAGATCGGCCTTGCCGTTGCCAATCTTCAGGCGAACTTCTTCAACCAGATCAAGCAGGCCGTCGAAGCCGAAGCCAAGACGCGCGGCATCACCGTTGTCACCGTCGATGCCAAGGGCGACGGTCCGACGCAGGTCAACCAGATCCAGGATCTCCTGACGCAGAACATCGACGCGCTGATCTATATTCCGGCTGGTGCCGCTGCGGCGACTGTTCCGGTCAAGCTTGCCAAGGCGGCCGGTGTGCCCGTCATCAACATCGACCGCAATGCCGACGGCGCACCGGGCGATACCTTCCTCGCCACCGATTCCGTCGCTTCCGCCAAGTCGGTCTGCGACTACATCATCAAGCAGGCAGGCGGCTCGGGCAAGATGGTCATCATTCATGGCCAGAAGGGCACGACACCGGAAGTCGACCGCACTAAGGGCTGCATGGAATCGGTCAAGGCCAATTCCGGCGTGAAGATCGTGGCCGAACAGTGGTCCAACATGTGGAGCCAGGATGAAGGCTTCCAGATCATGCAGAACATGCTGCAGGCCAATCCGGACGTTTCCATCGTCTTTGCCCAGGCAGACGGTCTGGCGCTCGGCGCGGCACAGGCGATCAAGGTCGCCAACCCCTCGCAGAAGATCGTCGTTGGCGGCTTCGATGGCGACACGGCAGCGCTTGAGGCGCTGAAGAACGGCGTCTTTGACGTGACAGCGACGCAGCAGACCCAGAAGATGGGCCGCACGGCTGTGGAAATGGCCGTCAAGATCGTCGGCGGCGAGAAGGTTCCGGCCGTGCAACTCTCCGAGGCGACGCTGACGACGAAGGAAAACGTCGACGGTTTCATTGCCAATCACCCCTGATGCATCCGCCCCCGCGCACTCCAGCCGGATGCGCGGGGGCGTCATCTGTTCGTTTTCAGGCAATTCGGACGCTAAGCCGTGGCGCATCGCTGCCACGCGTGTTTCCCAGGAGGTCCCGTCATGCGCGAGCCGGTTCTTTCGCTCCGTGGCATCAGCAAACGTTACGGCCCGCTCGAGGTTCTGAAAAGCGTCGATCTCGACGTCTATCCGGGTGAAGTCGTGGCGTTGCTGGGTGAAAACGGGGCGGGCAAGTCCACCCTGTCAGGCATCATCGCCGGTTCCCGCGAGCCGTCAGAAGGAAAGATGACCTGGCTTGGCCAGCCCTATACGCCCGCTTCGCCGCGTGAGGCGATAGACAAGGGCATTGTACTCATCCATCAGGAGCTGAAGCTTCTGCCGGAGCTTTCCATCGCCGAAAACGTCTTTATCGGCCGCTGGCCGATGAAGAACGGCATCGTCGACCGCGCCGAAATGGTGCGAAGGGCGCAGCAGCAGCTGGCGCGGCTCAATCTGCATATTCCCGCAACCCGCAAGGTGGCGGGCCTTTCGACCGCGAACCAGCAGCTGATCGAAATCGCCAAGGCGCTGGCGCTCGATGCCAAGCTCCTGATCCTCGACGAGCCGACGGCGGCCCTTGGCGGTGCGGAAACCCAGGCCCTGTTCGAGCAGGTTCGCAAGCTGCGCGCCGAGGGCGTGGGCATCATCTATATTTCCCACCGCATGGAAGAGATCAGGCAGATCACCGACCGCATCGTCGTGCTGCGCGACGGTGAGAGGGTGCATGAATTTGAAGACAGCGCGACACCGGTGCGCACCATCGTCGAAAGCATGGTCGGCCGGTCGCTGGAACGCCTGTTCCCGGCGCTGCCCGAACCGCAGGAAAAAACGGTGCTGGAGGTCAAGGGGCTGACTGGCACGGGCAATTCTTTCCGCGACATCAGTTTCGGCGTCCGTGCAGGCGAAATTCTTGGAATTGCCGGGCTGATCGGCGCGGGGCGTACCGAACTGGTGCGTGCCATTTCCGGTGCCGATCCGACCAGTTCGGGCGAAGTTTTGCTCGATGGACAGGTGCTGACGCTGAAAAGCCCGGCGGATGCGATTGCGAAGGGCATCGTCATGGTGCCGGAAGACCGCAAGCTTCAGGGGCTGGTTGTCGAGCATGAGATCGGTGAGAACCTGATCTACGCCAATCTCGACCGCGTCGGCACCGGCTGGATAACGCCTAGCATCAAGCGTGCTTTTACGAAGGAGGCAATTGCCAAATTCGGCGTGAAGGGCCGCAGCGAACAGCCTGCCTCGGATCTCTCCGGCGGCAACCAGCAAAAGGTCGTCATCGCCAAATGGCTTGCACGTAACCCGCGCGTGGTTGTGCTGGACGAGCCGACGCGCGGCATCGATGTCGGCGCGAGGGCTGGCATTTACGATATTATCGTCGGTCTGGCCAAAAGCGGCGTTGCCGTCATCGTCGTCAGTTCCGATCTCGAAGAGGTGCTGGGCGTTTCAAACCGTATCCTCGTTCTTGCGCAGGGAAAACAGGCCGGAATCCTCAATCGCGACGAGGCCAACGACGTCTCGGTCATGGAACTGGCAACCATCTGAAGAAGGAAATAGAGAATGTCCACCATCACGCTCAACGCGCCGAAACTTTTCGATCTTTCCGGCCAGGTGGCGTTCGTCACCGGTGCCGGTTCCGGCATCGGCCAGCGGATCGCCATGGGGCTTGCCCAGTCCGGTGCCGATGTCGCGCTGCTTGACCGCCGCACCGATGACGGCCTGGCGCAGACGGCCGATTTCATTGCCAGGGCTGGTCGCAAGTCGATCCAGATCGCCGCCGATGTTACCAGCAAGCAGGCACTGAGCGAAGCGGTAGCACGCACGCAGGCCGAACTCGGTGCTCTTTCGCTTGCCGTCAATGCCGCCGGCATCGCGAACGCCAATCCTGCCGAGGAAATGGAGGAAAGCCAGTTCCAGACGATGATGGACATCAACCTGAAGGGTGTGTTCCTCTCCTGCCAGGCGCAAGCCAATGCCATGCTGAAGAACGGTCGCGGCGCAATCGTCAACATTGCCTCCATGTCCGGCGTCATCGTCAATCGCGGCCTGATGCAGTGCCACTACAATGCATCGAAGGCTGGCGTCATCCACATGTCCAAATCCATGGCGATGGAATGGGTGGGGCGCGGCATCCGCGTCAACACCATCTCGCCGGGTTACACTGCGACGCCGATGAACACGCGGCCGGAAATGGTGCACCAGACGAAACTGTTCGAAGAGCAGACCCCGATGCAGCGCATGGCGGGCGTCGATGAAATGGTCGGCCCGGCGATCTTCCTGCTGTCAGATGCGGCGAGCTTCGTGACGGGCGTGGACCTTTTGGTAGATGGCGGGTTCTGCTGCTGGTAGGGTTTGCGCGGCAGCGCCGCCCGAATTGATGACCACGTGCAAGAGGTAAGGTGGTCTGCCTTTTGATTTTACGCCCGGCTTTCGCCGGGCGTTTTTTATTCACCGCACAGGCGTGTGAAGACTAGGCAACCTGCTTCTGCGCCACTTCCTCGACAACCTCGCCCTTCAGATAGGCAACGAGGTCCTTGATCGTCACGACGAGCAGACCGTGGCGTTCGGCGAAGATTTCGAGCTGGGGCAGGCGGGCCATGGTGCCGTCGTCATTGGCGACTTCGCAGATGGTGCCGCAGGGGTACTTGCCTGCCAGGCGGCACAGATCGACGGCGGCTTCCGTGTGGCCGGTGCGGCCGAGCACGCCTGCAGGGTTGGCGCGTAGCGGGAAGATATGGCCGGGGCGGGCGAAGTCTTCGGGACGCGAGCCTTCCGACACCAGCGCACGCACGGTTTTTGCCCGGTCTGCAGCGGAAATGCCTGTCGTGGTGCCGGGAATATAGTCCACGGAGACGGTGAAGGCTGTCTTGAGGGATTCGGTATTGCGTGACACCATCAGCGGAATGTCGAGCGCGTCGAGGCGCTCTCCCGGCATGGCGACGCAGATCAGCCCGCGCGCATGGTTCATCATGAATGCGATCTGCTGCGGGGTTATGCTGTCGGACGCGGCGATGATATCGCCTTCGTTTTCGCGGTCTTCGTCGTCAACGACAATTACCATCTCGCCACGGGATATGGCTTCGATTGCGTCTTCAATTTTAGCAATGGTCATTTTCTTTCAAGCCTTTCAAGGGTTATGCCGTTTTGCGGCATTTTCGCGCTTCAAGAAGCGCCAAATATCCCTTGGGCGAACAATGCAATGCGAAGCCCGCTGCATGCGGGCGTCTTTTGCCTTGTCCTCTTCCATCCGGACTATACCGTCGGCTCCGGCCTCTCACCGGATCTGCTGACCTTCCGGCTTTGGAGACCGGAAGCGCTCGCGGGCTCCGGGAAAATCCCGATACCGCCGGTGGGGAATTGCACCCCGCCCTGAGAACATTGCCAACATAAGTTATCGAATGGGGAGGACGCAAGCGGCAATATTTTGCCAGGCTCCGCGCGCGCGAAACGGATATCCCGATTATATTCGAGACCGGGTATTTCATTTCGGAATAAGAATTGTCTGGGGTAAGAGACCAGAAGGCGGCGTTTACGTCGGATCGTTAAACAGCTTATGAAGCTCCCGCTCCAGCTGATCCTGCGTATAAGGCTTGCCAAGCCGTGCAACGTCAAGATCAACTCCAGGCGGCAGTTCTGCATAGCCCGAGGCGATGAGTATCGGAAGCTTTGGGACAATATGGCGCACTGCAATCGCCAGATCTCCGCCGGTCATGCCGGGCATTGAATAGTCGGTGATCAGGAGGTCAAAGCCGGTTCCGGCTCCCAGATGTTCCAGTGCCTCTTTCCCCGAATGCGCTTCAACGACATCGTGACCGAGGTCCATCAGCATATCGGCTGAGCTCATCGCTATGAGAGGGTCGTCATCCACCAGCAGTATTCGTTTCGGTCCTGAGGCGCTCGCGGTCGCGCCAGCCGAGACCTCAATCGCTGCGGAGTCATTTGTGATTTCGGATGTCGAGATTGGGATCCACAGTTCCGCCCTTGTGCCCTTACCCAGTTCGCTTGTCAGCTTGAGGTCGCCTTTCAACTGGGACGCCAGGCCATGGATCATGGAAAGACCAAGACCGGTGCCTTTTCCAAGTTCCTTGGTCGAAAAAAACGGCTCGATGGCCTTTAGCAGCGTGTCACGATCCATTCCGTGGCCCTGGTCGACGACCGAGAGGACGACGTAATTGCCTGCCGCAAGCTCACCGGCCTGGACGTTCTGATGGACATCGTGCAGCCCGATAACGATCTCGCCTCCGTCAGGCATGGCATCACGGGCATTGACAACGAGATTGAGGAGCGCGAGCTCGACCTGGTTGGCGTCAGCCGAGACCAGAGGAAGGTGATCTGGCACGTCAGTTTTGATCACCACTGTTGAGCCGACGGATCTTTTCAGAAGGTCTTCCATTCCGGCAACCAGCGCTCGCATATCGACCGGGTCAATGCGTAGGTCCTGCCGGCGCGAGAAAGCGAGAAGCCGCTGGGTGAGGGAAGCGCCACGTTTTGCGCCCTGTTGGGCACCCTCGATGAGACGGACTGCCCTTGCGTCATTGCCAACGTATTTTCGCAGTAACTCAAGATTGCCAAGGACGGCCATCAGGAGGTTGTTGAAATCGTGCGCCACGCCGCCGGTGAGTTGGCCGATCGCTTCCATCTTCTGGGACTGGCGCAACTGTTGCTCAGCTCGTTCTCGTTGGCTTACCTCTTCCATGACAGTAGCATATGCTTCTTCCAGTTCACGCGTTCGCTCCGCGACGCGCTCTTCCAGAACCTCATTCAACTGCCGTTGATGCTCTTCCGCTTTCAGACGTGAGGTTATGTCGGCCGATACGCCAACAAGCTTGATGGCCTTGCCAGTGCGGTCCCTGTAGAGCTGGGCACGGATCTCCACCCAGTGGGTAGACCCGTCATTCCAGACCGTTCGGTATTCTATCGCGTAGTCGGCGCCCGTTTCGATCGTTGCACGAACAGCCAACTGCATGCGCTCGAAGTCATCAGGATGGACCGATGCTAAGAGGTCCGCATAGGAAAACTCTTCGTCGGGACCGCGGCCAAAAATTAATCGACATGTTGCCGAAGTGGTCAGTTCATTGGTTGCAAGATCGAGCTCCCACGCGCCAAGTCGGCCGGCGGCAAGGGCCGTCTGGAGGCGACGCTCGCCTTCATCGAGTGCTTCCATTCTGGCCCGGGCATCGAACTGCCGCCGACGACCGCGCATGGCCGACCGGGCAACGCTTATGAAAGTCGTCGCATGAAAAGGTCGCTCGACAAAGCTCACATTTCCCAGAACCTCAGAGAGCCTCGCCGCAGTCGGGTTGCGTTCAGGTCCTCCGCCGCGGTTTGTCAGGATAATGAATGGCAGGTCAGACCAACTGGGCTGCGCTGCGATCCAAGCAAAAATCCCTTTCAGGTCCGCTGAACGAAATGCCTCCTCGGTCACCACAGCGAAGGCGATGTTGTCCCCCAGACCTGCGACAAACGACGCAATGTCAGCCACGGTGGTGGAAGATACACCAGCTTCCTTCAGGAGTGACGCTGCAATTTGCGCATCGCGGCCGATCGGAGCATAGACAAGTGCGCGTGTGTCGCCGTTAGGAATTCTTGCTACCCTCCCCGTTGAGAGGAAGAAGCGGGTGTTGATCGCCGACAAAGTTTGGAACGCCGCGAAGGATGCCCTGGAAGTCGGAAAGTGGTTCTCCGAGAGTCAGTCCGTTGCCGGATATTCTGAACTCACGGATCGTGTCTTCGTGAGGGCCTGTGCGCTTCTTGATCACTGATACGGCGCGACGCACTTTTCCGAGCGCCTCGAAATATCTCAGAAGGATGACGCTATCTGCCAGATAAGTGACATCGACGGGCGATTTCATGTCCCCGACGAGGCCATGCTGGGCGACCGTCAGGAATGTATTGACTCCCTGCCTGTTGAGGTACTGTAGCAGTTCGTGCATGTGCAAGATGAGAGCATTCTCTTCCGGCATAGAAGCCTGGTAGCCATTGATGCTGTCGATCACCACTGTCTTGGCATCGAAAGTTGATACCCGGTCGCGCACACGCTGTGCAAATTCCCCCGGTGATAGTTCGGCGGCATCGAGTTGCTCGATGTGGACGTGCCCATCTGCCTGCAGCTTCTCCAAGTCGATACCCATTGATCTGGTGCGTGCGTAAAGGAGACCAAGTTCCTCATCGAAAATGAAGACCGCAGCCTTTTCCCCACGCTCGACTGCGGCGTTGACGAACTGCAGAGCAAACAGGCTCTTTCCGGTTCCAGCAGGGCCGATGAGGAGAGTGCTTGATCCACGATCCACGCCCCCACCGAGCAGGCCGTCGAATTGGGAAAGACCGCTCGAGAGGGTCGTTCGTTCGAATTCGGTTCTGTGCTCAATCGCGCGAAGGCGCGGAAAAACCGCAACGCCACCAGTCTTGATAGTGAAATCATGATAGCCGCCGCGAAACGACTGACCGCGATACTTGATCACTCTCAACCGACGCCGCTCAGAGCCGTAATCGGGAGCAAGCTGTTCGAGATGAATGACACCGTGGACTACGCTATGGACCGTCTTGTCAAAATTTTCCGACGTCATGTCATCAAGCAGCAGCACCGTTGCATCGGAGCGAGCGAAGAAGTGTTTCAATGCGAGGATTTGTCTGCGGTATCGCAACGAACTCTGCGCTAGAAGGCGAATTTCAGAGAGGCTATCAATTACGACGCGCTGGGGTTTGATCCGCTCAAAGGCTTGGAAAATCAGTTTTGTCGTTTCACCCAACTCGAGATCTGAGGAGTAGAGCAGGCTTTGCTGTTGTTCGGCGTCGAGAAGGCTTTCCGGGGGGACGAGTTCAAATATCTCGATCCCGCTACCAATCTCCATGCCATGCGATCTGGCGCAATCGCGCAATTCTTCGTCCGTTTCCGACAGGCTGATGTAAAGGCAGCGCTCGCCGCGTATTTCTCCTTCAATAAGGAACTGCAAAGCAATCGTTGTTTTGCCAGTCCCTGGAGAGCCCTCAAGTAAAAAGACATGCCTGCGCGTAAAGCCACCGGAAAGAACATCATCCAGTCCCTTGACGCCAGTTTCTGCTTTTTGACTTAAAACCTGATGCATGTTTCCTCCGGACTTTCTAAAA
>Ga0308171_1002978_pt1 | contig 16326 bp, 8 predicted proteins | sample PhyGR1_FD_202135 | JGI IMG/M metagenome (GOLD analysis project Ga0308171, IMG submission 202135) | Phyllosphere microbial communities from UC Gill Tract Community Farm, Albany, California, United States - DLSLSG.R1 | ecosystem: Host-associated > Plants > Phyllosphere > Unclassified | place: USA... | reverse complement strand
GCGCCTGCAAGGCCCTGCACGGTTCGGACGGGGTGGAGAAGATCAACATCGGCGCGCTGGGCAACATCGTGCGCCAGCTGCATTTCCACGTGATCGGCCGCCACGACGGCGATCCGGCGTGGCCGGGACCAGTCTGGGGCAGTGGCCCGGCGCACCGTTATGAGCCAGCCGCGCTGGACCAGCATGTCGCCTACTGGAAGGAACGGCTAGGATATCCGGCCCATTCCTGAGCCATTGCCGACCCGATGCGATTCAATATCGTCGCCGCCATCCTGCTGATCCTGATCGGCCTGTTCATGCTGGCCAGCAACCTGGGCTGGACCAACCTGAACCTGTCGCGCCTGCTGTTGACCTGGTGGCCGCTCGGCCTGGTGGCCGTAGGCATCGCGATCCTGTTCGGTCGCGGCAAATAAGGTAGCGCCGGGCATGCCCGGCGAACGCAGCGCGCGGACCCACAAAAACGGAAACGCCGGGCATGGCCCGGCGCTACCAATACCCGCTGACGCAAGCTGTCAGGTGCGAGGCAGGGTCACGCCGGTCTGACCCTGGTACTTGCCGCCGCGATCCTTGTACGAGGTCTCGCACACTTCATCGGACTGGAAGAACAGCATCTGCGCCACGCCTTCGTTGGCGTAGATGCGCGCCGGCAGCGGCGTGGTGTTGCTGAATTCCAGGGTCACATGGCCTTCCCACTCCGGCTCCAGCGGGGTCACGTTGACGATGATGCCGCAGCGCGCATAGGTGCTCTTGCCCAGGCACACCACCAGGGTGTCGCGCGGAATGCGGAAGTACTCGACCGTGCGTGCCAGCGCGAAGCTGTTCGGCGGAATGATGCACTCGTCACCGACGATATCGACGAAGCTGCCCGGATCGAAATGCTTGGGGTCCACGATCGTCGAGTTGATGTTGGTGAACACCTTGAACTCGCGCGAGCAGCGCACGTCGTAGCCGTAGCTGGAAGTGCCGTAGCTGACGATGCGCTCGCCGTTGGCCTGCTTGACCTGCCCGGCCTCATACGGCTCGATCATGCCGTGCTGTTCGGACATCCGGCGGATCCAACGGTCACTCTTGATGCTCATGCTCTGTCCTGGGTGCGAGGGGCGCGAGGATTCTAGCAGGGGGCCGGGCGTCGCCGCCGCAGCCCCCAGCGGGCCCTTACAGCAGCGAGGACAGGATCGGGATCGAAGCGCGCGGGCGCTTGCCCACTTCCTCCACCAGACGCTGGGCGGCACGGTGGTAGGCCTGGGCCGCCGCCGATTCCGGCTGCGCGGCGGTGATCGGGGTACCGGCATCGCCCTGCTCGCGGATGCCGATCTGCAGCGGCAGCGACCCCAGCAGCGGCACGCCGTACTGCGCCGCCATGCGCTCGCCACCACCCTCGCCGAACAGGTGCTCCACATGCCCGCAGTTGCTGCAGGTATGCACGGCCATGTTTTCGACCACGCCCAGCACCGGCACCTCGACCTTCTCGAACATCTTCAGCGCCTTCTTCGCATCCAGCGTAGCGATGTCCTGCGGTGTGGTGACGATCACCGCGCCGGCCAGCGGGATCTTCTGCACCAGGGTCAGCTGGATGTCGCCGGTGCCCGGCGGCAGATCGATCAGCAGGTAGTCCAGATCGTCCCACAGCGTGTCTTCGAACAGCTGGGTCAACGCCGCCGTCGCACGTGGCGCGCGCATGATCAGCGGCGTTTCGTCCTCGACCAGATAACCGATCGACATGGTGTCCACGCCGAAGGCCCGCATCGGCTCGATGCTCTTGTTGTCCGGGCTTTCCGGGCGACCGGACAGGCCGAGCATCGCCGGCACGCTGGGGCCGTAGATATCGGCATCAAGCACGCCTACGCGCGCCCCCAACTGCTGCAGTGCGACGGCCAGGTTGACCGCCGTGGTCGACTTGCCCACGCCACCCTTTCCCGAACCCACCGCGATCACGTTGCGGATGCGCGCATGCGGCGCCAGTCCCTTCTGCACCTGGCTGGCATGCGGACGACGGGAAGAACTGTTCACTGCGGGCTCCGGGTGAATCGACAAGAAGAACCCAACATCATACTAGCTGGACGTACGCTGACTGAAATTCAGGATTGCTACAGATTCGTGCACAGATTGTTAAGTTCATGTTACGTTCGCTAAGCACTGGTTTTGGGCTGCGTTGCTGGATCTACGGCACGCACGATGGCGCATGCGCAGTGCCGTACTCGTATTTGCTCTCTGAACGGAACTACATGAAAGACCTTCGCAATTCTGCACGTCGCAACACCCTCGCTGTCGCCTTGATCTCCGCCCTGGTTGCCGCCTCGCCGGCAATGGCCCAGGACAAGGCCACCAATCTGGACAAGATCACCGTCACCGGCTCGCTGATCCCGCAGACCCAGGTCGAGACCCAGACCCCGGTGATGTCGATCTCCGCCGAAGACATCCAGACCCGCGGCTTCAGCAGCGTTGCCGAAGTGCTGCAGCAGTCCTCGCTGACCACCGGCGGCCTGCAGGGCGGCCAGACCTCGGGCGCCTTCACCCAGGGTGCCGAAGCAGCCGGCATGTTCGGCTTGAACCCTGGCTACACCAAGTACCTGATCAACGGCCGCCCGATGCTGTCGTATCCGGCGCTGTACAACGGTAGCGAGACCTTCAACAACATCAGCGGCATTCCGATCGACATCGTCGAGCGCATCGAAGTGCTGCCGGGGGGCCAGTCCTCGCTGTACGGTTCGGACGCGATCGCCGGCGTGGTCAACATCATCCTGAAGGAGCGCATGGACGGCGGTACCGTGACCGTCCGCGGCGGTACCTACACCGAAGGTGGTGGCAACAACATCCGCTTCAGCGCCGCCAAGGGCTTCAACGCCTTCGATGACCGCTTCCATGCACTGGTCAACGTGCAGCTGGAAAACAGCAGCCCGATCTGGGGCTTCCAGCGCGACATCACCAAGCAGAACAACCCGGTCGGCTACACCGCGCAGCTGCCGTCCAACGACTTTGCCGTGATCGGCAACTCGGACAACAAGCTGTACATGATGGACCCGACCCGCTGCGGCAACGTGGCTGGCCTGTATGACGGCACCACCACCGTCGGCAAGCGCGCCTCCGGCGAGTCCTGCGGTTCGGTGTACAGCGCCGGCTACAAGACCCTGAAGAACGGTAAGGACAGTGGCCAGTTCTACTCGTCGATGACCTTCGACGTGAACGACAACTTCCAGCTGTTCGCCGACGTGCTGTACAGCAAGGAAAAGACCGAGTTCACCTCCGGCTCCAGCGCCCTGTGGTGGGGCACCAAGTCGGTCATGGGCGGCTTCTACGACCAGGGCCTGGGCAAGGTCGTCAACCTGCAGCGCGCCTTCGCACCGGAAGAAATCGGCCCCGGCCACTACGACAACATCCTGAACTCCGATGAGAGCCGTTCCTACCAGGTCACCCTGGGCGGCAAGGGCATGGTCGGCGATTGGGACTACAGCGCCAGCTTCACCCGCGGTGAGTATCGTCTTGACCAGAACCGCTTCGTGCGCTGGAAGGACAAGATCGAGAACTTCTTCGGCCAGACCGTGCTGGGCCCGCGCCTGGGCACCACCGCCGATGGCTTCGGCATCTACAACCCCAGCTACGCCGCCTTCTACTCGCCGATCACCCCGGACCAGTTCGCCAGCTTCACGGGCTACGGTACCCACCGCAGCAAGACCTGGCAGAACCTGGCACGTGCACAGGTGACCAACGGTTCGCTGTTCCAGCTGCCGGGCGGCGACGCCGGCCTGGCCGTCGTCATTGAAGGCGGCAGCGAAGGTTGGGACTACTCGCCGGACCAGGCGTTCATCGATGGCAACGTGTGGGGCACCACTGCCGTGGCCGGCGCAGGCCATCGCAGCAACTACGCGGTGACCAGCGAACTGCGCATGCCGGTGCTGGAAACCCTGACCGTCAGCGCCTCGGGTCGCTATGACGCGTTCAAGATCGGCGACGGCACCGTCGACAAGGCCACCTACAGCGTCGGCCTGGAATTCCGTCCGATCGAAAGCCTGCTGTTCCGCGGCAAGTACGGCACCGCCTTCCGCGCACCGACCCTGTCCGATGCTTACCAGGGCATGAGCGGTTCCTACGCTTCGGGCCAGAACGACTACTACCGTTGCAGCCAGCTCGGCTACGCCCTGCGCGACGAAGCCTGCTCGTTCTACAAGACCACCTCGGTGTACAGCGAGAAGTCCGGCAACCCGGAACTGAAGCCGATCACCGCTGACGTGTGGAGCGCAGGCGTGGTGTGGGCTCCGATCAGCAATTTCTCGCTGTCGGCCGACTACTACAACTGGAAGATCAAGAACGAGGTCAAGACCCTCAGCACCGACCAGCTGCTGCTGGCCGAGTACCAGTGCCACAACGGCCTGCCGAACAACACCTCGGCCAGCTGCCAGAACGTGACCGACTGGGTGACCCGCGATGCCGGCGGCAACCTGACCCGCGTGTATACGCCCAAGCTCAACGTTGCCAGCCAGAATCTGGAAGCGGTGACGGTCAGCGCCAAATACCTGCAGGACATGGGCCGCTTCGGTTCGCTGCAGTTCTCGGGCAACTACACCAACATGCTGAAGCGTGAAGTGACCCCGCTGCCGGGTGCACAGAAGCTGGATCTGCTGAGCGATCCGTACAACATGTGGTACTACGACAACTTCGCCAAGGTCCGTGGCGATCTGTCGGTTGGCTGGAACATCGGCAAGTTCACCACCACCGTGTATGCCAACTACGTCGGCAGCACCCCGAACTACCTGGCCTACACCGGCCGCAGCTATGACTACGTCCACTCTTCCGGCGCCAAGGCCGGCAAGTGGGGCTCGTACACCACGTACAACATGAGCCTGAACTACCAGGCGCAGGATGATCTGACCCTGTCGCTGATGGTCAACAACGTGTTCAACAAGCTGCCGGAAGGCCAGCGCTACAACTACCCGGGCAACGAGGCAGCACCGTTCAATGACGGCTTCTACAGTGTCTACGGCCGGCAGATCTCGGCCCAGGTCAAGTACGACTTCGGCAAGTAATCCCGTCGTTTTCCGGGTTTGATTCCGGACCAGGCCCCGCTTCGGCGGGGCCTTTTTTTTGCCTGAAGACCCCGCGCCATATGAAGCGTTGCCTCAATTGTTAACCCGTAAATATTTACACAGCGTTCATTCCGCCAGATTAGGCAAAGCCGCGGAAAATGCTCAAGCATTTGTTTTTAAATGGATTTTTATTATCCCTGAGTAACGCATCATCTGCGCATTACAGGACCGCGCAATTCAAGTTAAGCGTGTGTTACGTTCGAAAAACGCCGCCTTTCTGTGTCCACGGGCTGCTGAACCATCCATGAGTTCCCAGGAAAGGGAAAACGCGTTTCTCACGACCACACGGAGTACCGCATGTCTCGCAATGGCTTCCCGCGTCACCCGCTCACCCGCGCCGTCCTCAGCGGCCTGATCCTGGCCAGCAGCAGCGCGATCGCGCTCGCCCAGGACAACACTCCCACCGATCTTGGACGCGTGACCGTCACCGGCTCACTGATCCCGCAGACGCAGATCGAGAACCACACGCCGGTCCTGACCGTCACCGCCGAGGACATCCAGACCCGTGGCTTCACCAGCGTTGCCGAGGTGCTGCAGCAGAACTCGCTGACCACCGGCGGCCTGCAGGGCGGCCAGACCTCCGCGTCGTTCACCCAGGGCGCTGAAGCCTCGGGCATGTTCGGCCTCAGCCCGAGCTACACCAAGTACCTGATCAACGGACGGCCGATGCTGTCCTACCCTGCCCTCTACAACGGCAGCGATACCTTCAACAACCTCAGCGGCATCCCGATCGACATCGTCGAGCGCATCGAGATCCTGCCCGGCGGCCAGTCGTCGCTGTACGGCTCCGATGCGATCGCCGGCGTGGTCAACATCATCCTCAAGGACCGCATGGACGGTGGTGTACTGAACGTACGCGGCGGCGCCTATACCGAGGGTGGCGGCAACGATTTCCGCGTCAGCGGCGCGCATGGCTTCAACGCCTTTGATGACCGCTTCCACGCACTGGTCAACGTGCAGTACGAGAAGAGCAGCCCGATCTGGGGTTACCAGCGCGACCTGACCAAGCAGAACAACACCAAAGGCTACACGCCGCAGGTTCCGACCAACGATTTCCTGGTGTACCTGCCGGACCAGCAGAACGCCTACGTGATGATGGACCCGAGCCGCTGCGCCAACGTGGCCGGCCAGTTCGGCGGCACCACCGTACTGGGCACGCGTGCCACCGGCGAATCCTGCGGTTCCCCCTTCAGTGCCGGCTACAAGACGCTGAAGAACGGCAAGGAAAGCAGCCAGATCTATTCGTCGATGTCCTTTGACGTCAACGACAACTTCCAGCTGTTCGCAGACGCGCTCTACAGCCTGGAAGAAGTGCAGTACAACTCGGGATCGGGCTACGCCTTCTGGGGCAGCGATGTCGGCTTCGGTGCGTTCGTCGACCAGGCCAGTGGCGAATACATGAACCTGCAGCGCGCCTTCGCGCCGGAGGACATCAGCGCCGCCGGCTACCGCGACACCATGAGCACCGATCGCAACAAGGCCTACCAGATCACTCTGGGCGGTCGCGGCAACGTCGGCAACTGGGATTACAGCGCCAGCTTCAGCCGTGGCGAATACAAGCTGACCGAGCGCAGCTTCGCGCGCTGGGCCAACGAGATCGACAGCTATTTCGAAGACCGCGTGCTGGGTCCGGTGCTGGGCGTCACCGACGACGGCTACAACATCTACAACCCGAACTGGGGCGCGTTCTATTCGCCGCTGCCGGCCGGCGATTTCCAGACCTTCACCGGATTCACCTACAACAAGAGCCGCACCTGGCAGAACCTGGGCCGCGCGCAGATCACCAATGGTTCGCTGTTCAAGCTGCCCGGTGGCGATGCGGGCCTGGCAGTGGTGGCCGAAGCCGGCAGCGAAGGCTGGTCATATACCCCCGACCAGCGCCTGCTTGATGGCAGCGTCTGGGGCACCACGTCGGTGGCCGGCGCCGGCCATCGCAGCAACTACGCGCTGACCAGCGAACTACGCATGCCGTTGCTGGAGTCGTTGACCGTGACCGCCTCGGGTCGCTACGACGCATTCAAGATCGCCGATAAGACCGTCGACAAATCGACCTACAGCATCGGCGTGGAATTCCGTCCCATTGAAAGCCTCCTGTTCCGCGGCAAGTACGGCACCGCCTTCCGCGCGCCCAGCCTGTCCGACGCGTTCCAGGGCCGCAGCGGCTACTACGCCAACGGCTCGGTCGACTACTACCGCTGTGGCCAGCTCGGCTTCAACCCGAGCGACACGGTTGGCTGCCCGTATGCCAACGAATCGGTGTTCGGTGAGCAGTCCGGCAACCCCGAGCTGGAAGCGATCACCGCCGACGTCTGGAACGCCGGTATCGTGTGGGCGCCCATCAGCAACCTGTCGGTGTCTGTGGACTACTACAACTGGAAGATCAAGAACGAGGTCAACACCCTCAGTTCCGACCAGTTGCTGCTGGCCGAGTACTACTGCCGCAACGGCCAGACCAACAACACCTCGGCCAGCTGCCAGAACGTGAGCGACTGGATCACCCGTGATGGCGCCGGCAAGCTGGAGCAGATCTACACGCCGAAGATGAACATCGCCAGCCAGAACCTGCAGGCGGTCACGGCCAGCTTCAAGTACGTACAGGACATCGGCCGCTTCGGTGAGCTGCAGTTCTCCAGCAACTACACCAACATGATCAAACGCGAGCTGCAGCCGCAGCCGGGCGACGAATACCTGGATCTGCTGCGCGACCCGTACGCGATGTGGAACTACGACCAGTACGCCAAGGTGCGTGCAGATGGTGCGGTGGGCTGGGCGAAGGACAAGTGGACCACCACCGTGTACTTCAACTACATCGGCAAGACACCCAACCGCATGGCGTACCTGGGCAAGGGCTACGACTACGTGCATCCGTCCGGCTACGAGGCCGGCAAGTGGGGCTCGTACACCACCTACAACCTGAGCGTGAACTACCAGGCGATGGACAACCTGACGCTGTCGATGATGGTCAACAACGTGTTCAACAAGATGCCTGACGGCCAGGCCCACAGCTACGCCGGCAACATCGGCGCGCCGTACAACAGCAGCATCTACAACCCTTACGGCCGTGCCGTATATGTGCAGGCCAAGTACGAGTTCGGCGCGAAGTAAGCGACCAGTATCTCCAACCTGCGAGACCCCGCTTCGGCGGGGTCTTTTTTTGCCCGAGTTCAATGACGCTGCAGCGCCCTGGAGTCGTCGCGTGCTGTCAGTCGTCACTATCCCGCCACTGACCCCCCTGAACGGATGCCAACACGCGGTCAGGACGCGACGGCGGTCCGGGCGTTGAACCCCTTCAAAAAAAACTTTTTTATATCAGCAACTTGAGTGGAATCAGGGCCACAACCACCCTTTGCCTATCCTGTCTTTATGACGACAGCGTGAACAGTTGACACTCCAAGTTAAGTCTGTGTTAACGTTGGATTGTCGGCTTGTGAAGCCGGTGAGAAATGGGCAACAGCCCATCAGGGACGGCGGCAGCCGGTAGGGGCCGACCGAGGATTGATTCATCAGGGGATCCATACATGACCATCCGCAAGGCGCTCTGCCGCCATCCACTGAGCTTCGCGCTCACCTCGGCCCTGCTGGCCACCGGCATTGCTCCTGCCTTTGCGCAGGAAGCCGGCAATGAAGCTGGTGGCAAGAACGCAACCAATCTTGATCGTGTCTCGGTCGTAGGTTCACGCATCAAGCGCTCTGACGTCGAAGGCCCGGCGCCAGTGACCGTGATCACCCGCACCGACATCGACCGTGAAGGCTTCCAGACCGTCGGTGACATGCTGCAGACACTGACCCAGAACACCACGTCGTCCTTCACGGGCGACCTGGCGGTCACCGGCTTCACCCCCAACGCCCAGGTGGTCAACCTGCGCAATCTGGGCCCAGGCTACACGCTGACCCTGGTCAACGGCCGCCGCCCAGCCCAGTACCCGCAGCCGTACAACCGCGACAACAACGTCGCCAACATCAACTCGATCCCGAGCAGCATCGTCGAGCGAGTGGAAGTGCTGACCGGTGGTGCATCGGCCATCTACGGCTCCGACGCCGTGGCGGGCGTGGTCAACATCGTGCTGCGTGAGCACTACGACGGCAATCTGCTGCGCGTTACCGGCGGCACCACCGCCGAAGGCGGCGGCGACACTGTGAACGTGGAGCTGACCGGTGGCCGTACCGGCGATCGCTGGAGTGCCGTGTGGGCCCTGCAGTACAGCGACCGCGAGCCGGTATTCGCCAGCCAGCGCAAGTGGCTGTCCGACCTGCGTGAAGGTCCGCTGGGCAGCACCGCCAACCCGAATCTGTCGCTGATCGCTATTCGTGGTGTGACCTCCGCCAACGGCCTGGTCAACCAGAACGCCCTGTATCCGGGTGAAGAAAAGTGTGAGGCACTGGGCTTCACCACCGTCACCACGGCTGCCCGCGGCAAGTACTGTGGCTCGTATACCAGCAACGCGGCCCGCTCGATCTCCAACAAGCGCAAGTTCTACTCGGCCTACGGTTACGGCACCTTCGATTTCACCGATACCACACAGGGCTTTGCCAGCGTCAATTACTACACCACCAAGGCCAAGGCCAGCGCGGGTACCGAGTTCTGGTCGACTTCCGGTGACCGCTTCAACCAGACCCGTGCCGGTGCCGCCACGCAGTATTTCTGGGACCCGAACCTGAGGGATCTGGTTTCGCTGCAGCGCGTATTCACTCCAGAGGAGCTCGGCGGCAACGAAGCAGCCAGCACTCTGTATGACGAGTACACCTACGACTTCAACGTCGGTGTCCGTGGCAATTTCGCCGACCGTTTCGACTGGGAAGCCAGCGCCGGCTACGGCTACTACGACTACAAGATGGATCGCCCGCGCCTGCTTGCGCAGGCAGTGCACGATTACTTCCTGGGCCCACGCCTGGGCTATGCCAACACCACCGGCGGCACTACCGGCAACGCGATCTACCCGGTCTATGCGCTCAACCAGGACCGCTGGACTTCGCCGATCTCGCCGGACATCTACCGCTCGTTCTCAACGCGCGTGATCAACCGCTCGGAAACCAGCGTAGCCAACGCCAACTTCAACGTCAGCGGTGACCTGTTCGACGTGCCTGCCGGCGCCGTTGGCTTCGCGGGTGTGCTGGAGTGGAACCGGCAGAAGATGGACATGATCAGCGATCCCCGCACTGACCAGCTGCGTCCGATCGACAACCAGACCATCTACAACCTGACCAGCTCGGGCGAAACCCACGGTACCCGCGACCGCTACGCGGTTGGTGCGGAGTTCCGCGTGCCGATCTTCAGCAGCCTCAGCGCCAATGCGGCGGCCCGCTATGACAAGTACGACGATATCTCGTCGGTCGATGCGGCCACCACCTACAACTTCGGCCTGGAATGGCGTCCGTTCAGCAACCTGCTGGTGCGTGGCAGCTATGCCACCAGCTTCCGCGCGCCGGACATGCAGCTGATCTACGCCCAGGGTGCGGCGTCCTACACCACCGAACTCGACGAATATGCGTGCCGCTCGGGTACCGGTGCCGGCGCAGCACAGGGACCGCGTACCCGTGCCGTGTGTAATGCCACCGCCAACGATCCGACCAAGTACTCGGTGCAGACGCTGGTGGCAGGCAACCCCAACCTGACCGAAGAGAAGGGCAAATCGTGGGGTGCAGGCTTCGTGTGGGACGTGACCGATGGCATGTCGCTGACGGTTGACTACTACCGCATCCGCCTGGAAGACGCCGCTGCGCAGCTGAGCAACGACTACCTGCTGCGCGCTGACGCCGCTTGCCGCCTGGGCAGCACCAGCGACCCGTCGCGTCCGATGCCGAGCGCTTCGCTGTGCTCGCAGTTGTCGACCCTGATCAACCGCGTCGACCAGCCGGGCGCTCCGGACAACGGCCGTATCAGCCGCATCAACAATGCCTACATCAATACCGCGCTGCAGGACACCAGCGGCATCGATGCCAGCTACAAGTACAACCTGGACACTGACCGCTGGGGTCGTTTCAACTTCGACCTGGGCTATTCGCTGACCCTGACCAACAAGTACAAGCAGCTCAAGGAAGAGCCGCTGATCGACTACCGCGATCTGCCGCCGGAATATTGGAACCCGGAACGCAGCCGCGCGCGCGGCAGCGTCACCTGGTCCAAGGGTGACTGGGCGACCACGGTGTTCGGTACCCGCTACGGCTCGGCCTTCAGCAGCCTTGACACCGCCGGCACCAACTCGGCAGGTGGCTACTACCCACGTCGTCTGCCGCCGTTCTTCCTGTGGAACCTGAGCGTGGGCAAGAAGTTCGGCGAGAACGTGCTGGCAACCTTCCAGGTCGTCAACGTGTTCGACAACCAGTACCGCCAGGACAACAGCCGTACCGCCTACCCGTTCTATGACCCGTTCATTGGCGCCGACCCGTTGGGCCGTCGCTTCTACATGAGCCTGCAGTACAAGTTCTGATCGTCTGCGGATGATGTAGGAACAGATGGAAAGCCCGGGCTCGTACCGGGCTTTCCTTTTTGAATGCGGCAGACACGATCGCCGCACCAGACAAGGAGCCTGCCCATGCAGAAGATGTCGATGTTGTTCACCCCGCTGGCCATCGCCATGGCTACGATGTTCTCACCCACCACGCACGCCGCCCCCTCCGCCACTCCTTACTCGATCGAAGACTTCGTCAAGCACGCCACCTTCAATTCCGCCCGGATCTCGCCCAATGGCGACTATCTGGCGATCAGCGTCGACCTGGGCGATCAGGATGTGCTGACCATCCTGCGGACCAGCGATCTGAAGGTCCTGAAGGTCAACCAGTTGCCCGACAAGAAGAGCGTCGGGGCGTTTCACTGGATCTCACCGCAACGGGTGATGTTCAGTGCGGTGAAGAAGCAGGGCGGGTATGCGCAGCCCTTCCCCACCGGCGAGTGGTTCGCCGTCAATGCGGATGGCAGCCAGGCGCGGCCAGTGATCTTCTACGGCACTCGTGATGCCACGCAGCGCGGCAAGAGCATTGGCAACGAGTCCTACTCCCTGCTGGACACCCTGCGTGGCGATGACCAGAACGTGATCATGCAGGTGCGCTACCCGCGCTCATCAGAAGGTGCAGGAACCCAGGTGGTCAGCGTGGACACGATCAGCGGCCGACGCACACCGATGGCGCGCGCGCCGAAGGAGAACTGCGACATCGCGCTGGACGCCGGCAAGGAACCGCGCTTCGCGGTATGTAGTTCCAGTCGCGACGAAAGTGGTGAGTACGATGAACGAAGCGAACTCTATCGGCGTGACGGTAACAGCTGGACCTTGATCAACGCATCCAAATCCGACGGCCAGCACCTGCGCGTGCTGCGCACCACCGCTGACGGTACGGTCTACGCAGAGCAGGATGACGGCAAAGCGCCGCCCGCCGTGGGTACCCTGGATACGGCTACCGGCCAGTTCAAGCGGCTGTTCCAGGACCCGGTCACCGAAGTCTCCCAGCTGATGTGGAGTACCGACGACAAGAAGCTGATTGGCGTGGTCAACCAGGCCGGCAGTCCGAAGGTCACGCTGGTCCAGGAAGACCATCCGGATGCGACACTGTATCAGTCGCTGGCCGACGCGTTCCCCGGGCAGATGGTGCAGTTTTCCAGCTACACCGATGATGGTGCCAGGATCCTGCTCTCGGTCTACAGCGACACCAACCCGGGCGAGCTTTACCTGTTCGACCGCGCCAGCGGCCAGGCGCGGTTTCTTCTGCAGGGTCGGGACTGGCTGGATCCCAAGCGCATGGCCACCGTCAAGCCGTTCACTGTGCAGGCGCGCGACGGCCGCCAACTGCACGGCTACCTGACGCTGCCCAGGGGCGGCGAAGGCAAGCGTCTGCCGATGATCGTCAATCCACATGGTGGTCCGATCGGGCCGCGCGACAACTGGGGGTTCAACCCGGAAGCACAGCTGCTGGCCAGCCGGGGCTACGCCGTGCTGCAGGTCAACTTCCGTGGATCCGGCGGCTACGGCAAGGCCTTCGAAGAGGCGGGGCACAGGCAGTGGGCCGATGGCATCCAGAACGACATCCTCGATGCGACGCACTGGGCGATCGCTCAGGGAGTGGCCGACAAGGATCGGCTGTGCATTTACGGCGGCAGTTTTGGCGGCTACTCCGCGCTGATGGCCCCGATCCGCGAGCCGGGCCTGTTCAAGTGCGCGTTCGGCTACGTCGGTGTATACGACGTCGACATGCTGTTCAAGAAGGGCGATATCCCTCAGCGCGAGTCTGGTCAGCGTTACCTGCGCCGTACCCATGGCACCGACGTGGCCGAGTGGACCAAGGCCTCTCCGGCCCGTCGCGCCGGCGAGGTGAAGATTCCGGTGTTCCTCGCCGCCGGCGCGCGGGACGTGCGTGCGGTGCCCGAACAGACCGAACTGATGGCCAAGGCCCTCACCGAGGTCGGTAATGCCCCCGAGGGCGTGATCATCCAGTCCGGGGAAATGCACGGCTTCTACGAGGTGCCGGCGCGGGTGAACCTGTACACGAAGATGCTGGACTTCTTCGGCCGCCATATCGGCAGCGGCGCCAACGCCGGTGCCGGCAGCCCGTGATTGAATCAGCCCCCCACTTGCTTTTGGCATAGTGACCAACGCCGCATGCGGTGCGTTCCGGCCTGAAAGGACACTTCATTCGTGGGCCCCCACGATTCATTCAAGGAAAGATGAACATGAAATCCCTTCCGTCCCTCCTAGCGCCTCTGCTGCTTGCGCTGGCCCTGCCTGTCACCTCCCTCGCTGCGCCTCCTGCAGCCAAGGGGCCATCAACCCTGCGGGCAGATCCCACCGAGGATCCGCTGCTGATCAGCGCAGGTTTCCTCAATGGCCACCCCGATCTCCGTTTCCGCATGCTGGGCATGGAAAAGCAGCGTGCCAACGACCTGCAGGCCGCTTACGGCTTCTTCCAGCGCGCAGGCTTCTATGGCGATAAGGTGTCACAGGCGATGGTGGCCGAAATGCTCTGGAACGGCACGGGCACGGCCGTCAACCGTCCACTGGCCTATGCGTGGATGGATCTCGCTGCCGAGCGTGGCTACAAGGGGTTCCTCGAACTGCGTGAGCGTTATTGGGCCGCGCTCAACGAGGCCGAGCGGGCCCAGGCCGTGAGCGAGGGGGAAGCCATCTATGCACGCTTCGGCGATGCAGCTGCCGAACCTCGTCTGGCGTTGGCGATGCGCCGCGAACAGAAGCGCATGACCGGCAGCCGCACCGGCTTTGCGGGCAACGTGAAGATCCTCGTACCCGGTCCAAACGGCACTACCGAACAGATCGATGGCAGCAAGTTCTACGACAGTCGCTACTGGGACCCTGCCCAGTACCGCCAGTGGCAGGACACCATCTGGTCAACACCTCGGGTGGCACGGGTGGCCGTTGGCAGCCTGACCCGGCTGCCAGCGGAACCCGACCGCCCCTCGCGTATTCCGGAGGTGCCTCCCCAGGCAGATGCCCCTGAACCGAAGACCGACGATGTGCAGCCGCAGTTGATCCCTGGGCAGCGCTGACGCAGGTGCTGACCCGGGCACGCGCGACACTGTGCCGATCCTGCCCGGTTGCTGCTCCGCACCTGCGCGTGCAGGCACCCTTGCCATCCGCCATGACCTTCGACACCCTTGCAGTGCGGGCCGGCGGCGTATCGTTCGGCCCACGGCCGTTCCCCCGGCCCTTCCCTGACTCACTCGGCCTGGAGGCCATTCAAGTGACCCGTACTCCCAAGATCGTGCTGCTGACCCTGGCCGTTTCGGCCGCGCTGGTCGGCTGCGGCAAGAACGAAACCCCGGCAAAGGATGCCACCGCCTCCACGCCGGCCGCGGCCGACGCCGCCACCACCTACAAGCTCGACGAGAGCAAGCTGCCGGCCTACAACGCCTTCCAGGCCAGCGATCTGGACGGAAACCTTGACGCCTGCACCGCCTTCGGCGACTACGTCAACGGCAAGTGGCTGGCCGCCAACGAGATTCCGGGCGACCGCACCAGCTGGGGCGCCTTCACCATCCTCGACGAGCGTTCGGTGGCCGTGCAGCACCAGCTGGCCGAGCAGGTCGCGCAGGTCAAGAACCCGGCCGGCATCGAGAAGATCGTCGGCGACCTGTGGGCCACCGGCATGGACGAAGCCAAGGTCAACGCTCAGGGCATCGAGCCGCTGAAGGCCGACCTGGCCGCGATCGAAGGCCTGCAGGACAAGGCCGCCATCGCCAACTACCTGCGCACCAGCGCCGCCAAGGGCGAGAACGTGCTGTTCGGCTTCGGCGCCGAAGCCGACTTCAAGAACTCGGCCGTGAACATGGCCTACGCCAGCCAGGGCGGCCTGGGCCTGCCGGACAAGACCTTCTATACCGATGCGTCCAAGGCCGACAAGCTGAAGGCCTACCAGGCCCACGTGGCCAAGGTGCTGGAACTGTCCGGCGTGGCCGCTGCCGATGCCGCAAAGCAGGCTGAAGAAGTGGTCAAGTTCGAAACCCGCCTGGCCAAGGCGTCCAAGTCCAGCGTCGAGCTGTCGCGCGACGTTTCCCTGTACTACCACCCGGTCAGCCTGGCCGAGGCCGATGCGCTGACCCCGAACTTCAGCTGGACCGAGTTCTTCAAGTCGCAGAACGTGGCCGCTCCGGAGAAGTTCTCGCTGGCCATCCCGGCCTTCCACCAGGAAGTGAGCAAGGCACTGGGCGATACCGATCCGTCGGTGTGGCGTGCCTACCTGCGCTTCCACACCGTGGACGGCGCCTCGCCGTACCTGGCCGATGCGTTCGTGCAGGAAAACTACGAGTTCTACGGCAAGACCCTCAATGGCCAGAAGGAACAGAAGCCGCGCTGGAAGCGTGTGCTGGGCACCATCGAGAGCGATGCCGGCGAAGCCTTCGGCCAGCTGTACGTGAAGGTCGCCTTCTCGCCGGAAGCCAAGGCGAAGATGGAAGAGCTGGTGAAGAACCTGGCCGCTTCGCTGAAGGAACGCATCCAGGGCCTGTCCTGGATGAGCGAAGAGACCAAGGCCAAGGCCATCGCCAAGTGGGAGACCTTCACTCCGAAGATCGGTTACCCGGACAAGTGGCGTGACTGGTCGGGCCTGCAGACCAACCGTGACAGCTATCTGGGCAACGTGCGCGCGGCCACCGCGTTCAACTACCAGTACAACCTGGCCAAGATCGGCAAGCCGGTGGACAAGACCGAGTGGGGCATGACCCCGCAGACGGTCAACGCCTACTACAACCCGCTGCAGAACGAGATCGTGTTCCCGGCCGCCATCCTGCAGCCGCCGTTCTTCG
>Ga0308171_1002970_pt1 | contig 16355 bp, 18 predicted proteins | sample PhyGR1_FD_202135 | JGI IMG/M metagenome (GOLD analysis project Ga0308171, IMG submission 202135) | Phyllosphere microbial communities from UC Gill Tract Community Farm, Albany, California, United States - DLSLSG.R1 | ecosystem: Host-associated > Plants > Phyllosphere > Unclassified | place: USA... | reverse complement strand
CGAGAACAACCGCCCGACCCTCAAGAAGGCCGGCTTCCTCTCGCGCGACGCTCGCGTCAAGGAGCGCAAGAAGGCCGGTCTCAAGAAGGCCCGCAAGGCGCCTCAGTACTCCAAGCGCTGAGTTCGACGCTCCGGATGCCTCTGTTTGGCACGGACGGGGTGCGGGGGCTGGCCAACGGCCTCCTCACCGCCGAACTCGCGCTGCACCTGGCCCAGGCGACTGCTGTCGTCCTGGGCCAGGGCCGTTCTGCGGAGGCGCGCAAGGCCGAAGGCCGCCGCCTCACCGCCGTCGTCGCGCGCGACCCGCGGGTCTCGGGGGAGTTCCTCGCGGCCGCGGTCGCCGCGGGCCTGGCCTCGTCGGGCGTCGACGTCCTCGACGCGGGGGTCATCCCCACCCCCGCCACCGCTTTCCTCATCGCCGACCGTGACGCCGACTTCGGCGTGATGGTGTCGGCGTCGCACAACCCCGCTCCCGACAACGGGATCAAGATCTTCGCCCGCGGCGGCACCAAGCTCCCCGACATCGTCGAGCAGCGCATCGAGCGCGCCCTCGAGGGGGAGCGCCTGCAGCCCACGGGTGCCGGCGTCGGTCGCATCCGTCGCTTCGCCGACGCCGAAGACCGGTACGTGCTGCACCTGCTGGGCTCTCTGCCGCATCGGCTCGACGGCATCCATGTCGTCCTCGACTGCGCGCACGGTGCGGCGGCCGGGGTCTCTCCCGAGACGTTCAAGGACGCGGGCGCGACGGTCACCGTCATCGGCGCCGACCCCGACGGACTGAACATCAACGACGGCGTGGGCTCGACGCACCTCGACGTGCTCGCCGAGACCGTCGTCCGTCTCGGAGCCGACGTCGGCATCGCGCACGACGGGGATGCCGACCGGTGCCTCGCCGTGGACGCCCAGGGCAACGTCGTCGACGGCGACCAGATCATGGCGATCCTCGCGGTCGCGATGAAGGAGCGCGGAACACTCGTCGATGACACCCTCGTGGCGACCGTCATGAGCAACCTCGGTCTGCACCGCGCGATGGAAGCCCACGGCATCCGGGTCCTGCAGACCGGAGTGGGAGATCGCTACGTGCTCGAGGCCATGAACGAGGGGGGATACTCCCTCGGTGGCGAGCAGTCGGGCCACGTGATCATGAGCGACTTCGCCACGACGGGCGATGGACTTCTGACCGGACTCCATGTCGTCGCGGAGATGGCGCGGCAGGGGAAGACCCTCGCCGAGCTCGCGTCGCTCATGACGGTGTATCCGCAGGTGCTCGTGAACGTGCGCGGCGTCGACCGTGACGGGGTCGGCGACGAGGGTGTCCAGGCGGCCGTCGCGGCGTCGACGGCGGAGCTCGGTGATTCGGGTCGCGTGCTGCTGCGCGCGTCCGGGACCGAGCCGCTGGTGCGCGTGATGGTGGAGGCGGCGTCCGAGGACGTCGCCCGGGCCCACGCGGATCGGCTCGCCGAGGTCGTGCGGGAGCGCCTCGCGCTGTAGAGCCCGGTCCCTTCGACGGGCTCAGGGGCCACGGCGTGGGGTGGCGGAGCAGGTCGTTGCGGCGCGCGGTCCCTTCGACGGGCTCAGGGACCTCGGCGTGGGGTGGGCTCAGTACTCCAGCGACTCGATGTAGCGCAGGAGGACGCCCTCGCGCAGGGCCCAGGGCGAGACCTCCAGCTCCTCGACGTCCATCGCCTTCATCGCGCGCTCGACGACGACCGCGGCCGCGACGATCTGGAATGTGCGGTCGGCAGTGATGCCGGGCAGGGCCTCCCGCGCGTCGGCGGGGATCTGCGCGAGACGCGGGATCCAGTCCTTGAGCTGCTTGCGGGGGAGGACCATGCGGTCGATGCCCGACCACCCCGGCACGGGGTAACCGGCGAGTTTGGCGAGCGAGCGGATGGCCTTCGACGAGCCCACCACGTGGTCGGGGCGGGGGAGGGCGGCGAAGCGCTCGGCCACCGGTGCGAGCACCGACATCGCGTGCTGGCGCAGCGCGTCGATCTCGTCGGCGCTCGGCGGGTCGTGGGGGAGGAACTGCACGGTCGAGCGTCCGGCGCCCAGTGGCACCGACTCGGCGAGGTCGGGCAGTTCGTCGGCACCACCCGCGATCTCGAGCGAGCCCCCGCCGATGTCGAAGAGCAGGATCTGCCCGGCCGACCAGCCGAACCACCGCCGCACGGCGAGGTAGGTGAAGCGGGCCTCGGTCTCGCCGCCGAGCACCTGCAGCGGCTGGCCGAGGACTTCCTCGATCTGCGCGATGACCTCTTCGCCGTTGGTCGCCTCGCGCACCGCCGAGGTCGCGGTCGCGAGCAGCTCATCGACCCCCTCGGCCTTGGCCGTCGCGCAGGCCGCGGCCACGGCATCCACGAGTCCCTTCACGCCCTCGGGCGAGATCGATCCGTCGGGCTGGAGATAGCGCATGAGGCGCAGCACCGAACGGTGGGAGGTGGTGGCTGTGGGACGGCCTCCCGCTCGCGCGTTCGCGACGAGCAGGTGGACCGTGTTCGAGCCGATGTCGAGGACTCCGAGACGCACGGTCCGAGCGTAGTGGGAGGGGCCGATCCGCCCGCGAGTAGCATTGCCGCGTGTCCGAGACCGCTGCCGCACCGTCGCTGAGCCCCTATCGACAGATCGATCGAGCCGACTGGGCGCGCATGGCCGGCGGGATCGAGCAGCCGCTCACCGAGACCGAGGTCGTGCAGCTGCGCGGGATCGGGGATCGCCTCGACCAGCGCGAGGTCGCCGAGGTCTATCTGCCGCTCAGTCGCCTGCTGAGCCTCTACGCGCGCGCCACACGGCGTCTGGGCGCCGACACCAGCACCTTCTTGGGGGAACCGGATGCCACGACCCCCTTCGTCATCGGGGTCGCCGGTTCCGTCGCGGTGGGCAAGTCCACCATCGCCCGCCTGCTGCGCGAGCTCATGAGCCGCTGGCCCGACACTCCTCGGGTCGAGCTGGTGACCACGGACGGCTTCCTCTACCCGAACGCCGAGCTCGAGCGTCGCGGTCTCATGGAGCGCAAGGGTTTCCCCGAGTCGTACGACCGTCGCGCCCTCGTGGAGTTCCTCAGCGAGGTCAAGTCGGGGGCCGAGGAGGTGCGCGCCCCGTTCTACTCCCACGTGCGGTACGACATCATGCCCGACGCGCACGTGACGGTGCACCGCCCCGACGTCGTCATCGTCGAGGGGCTGAACGTGCTGCAGCCGCCGCCCTCGCCGAACGAGGTCGCCGTCAGCGACCTCTTCGACTTCTCGATCTACGTCGATGCCGACGCCGCGCACATCGAGCGGTGGTACGTCGACCGCTTCCTCGCCCTGCGCGACAACGCCTTCACGAACCCCTCGTCGTTCTTCCGCGTGTTCGCGGACATCAGCGACGAGGAAGCGGTGGAGCGCGCGCTGGGGTTCTGGCGCGAGATCAACCTCCCCAACCTCGAGGAGAACGTGCTGCCCACGCGGCACCGCGCGAAGCTCGTTCTGCAGAAGGGCGCCGACCACACGGTCGAGTCGGTGCTCCTGCGCAAGCTGTAGGCCGCCACCGAGGGGTTCGTCCAGCCACCGCCCGTAGACTCGGAAGCTATGTGCGGAATCATCGGTTACGTGGGTCCCCGGCAGAGCCAGGACATCCTTCTGGCGGGTCTGTCGCGGCTGGAATACCGGGGGTACGACTCCGCGGGCATCGCCGTGATCGACGGCGACGGGCAGCTGGACATGCGCAAGCGCGCGGGCAAGCTCGCCGTGCTGCGCGACGATCTCGAGGCTTCGCCGATGCCGAACGGCACGACGGGCATCGGTCACACGCGGTGGGCGACGCACGGAGGACCGACGGATGCCAACGCGCACCCGCATCTCGCCGACGACGACAAGCTCGCCGTCATCCACAACGGCATCATCGAGAACTTCGCGGAGCTGAAGAGCGAACTCGTCGGCGAGGGCTTCGCCTTCCGCAGCGAGACCGACACCGAGGTGGCGGCGGTCATGATCGGTCGTGAGTACGCCCGGACCAAGGATCTGGTGCAGGCGTTCCGCTCCGTCGTCTCGCGCCTCGAGGGGGCGTACACGCTCCTCGCGATGCACGAGGACCACCCGGGTCTCGTGGTCGGCGCGCGCCGCAACTCGCCGCTGGTGATCGGTCTCGGCGAGGGCGAGAACTTCCTCGGCTCCGACGTCGCCGCGTTCGTCGAGCACACGCGCAACGCCCTCGCGATCGGCCAGGACGAGATCGTCGCGATCACCCCCGACGGCGTCGAGGTCACCGACTTCTCGGGCGCCCCCGTCGAGGTCGAGGCGTTCGAGGTCACGTGGGACGCGTCGGCAGCAGAGAAGGGCGGCTGGTCGTCGTTCATGGCCAAGGAGGTCTCCGAGGAGCCCGAGGCCGTCGCCAACACCATCCGGGGCCGCATCCACGAGGGTCGCGTCGAGATCCCCGAGCTGGACGGGATGGACGACTTCCTCGCCGACATCGACCGCATCCTCGTCATCGCGTGCGGCACGGCCGCGTACGCCGGAATGGTCGGCAAGTACGCGCTCGAGACGTGGACGCGCGTCCCCGTCGACGTCGAGCTCGCGCACGAGTTCCGCTACCGCGACCCCGTGCTGAGCGCGCGCACCCTCGTCGTGTCGATCAGCCAGTCGGGCGAGACCATGGACACGCTCATGGCCGTGAAGTACGCACGCTCGCGCGGCGCGAAGACCCTGTCGATCTGCAACACGCAGGGCGCCACCATCCCGCGCGAGTCGGATGCCATCGTCTACACGCACGCCGGCCCCGAGGTCGCGGTGGCCTCGACGAAGGCGTTCGTCGCGCAGATCACCGCTCTGTACCTGCTCGCCCTCCACGTGGGTCGCGTCCGCGGTGCCATCGACCCGATGGCGGCCGTGGAGGCCGTCACCGAGCTCGAGGCGATCCCGGGCAAGATCGCCCGGGTGCTCGAGAGCGAGCAGGCGCGCATCGAGCAGCTCGCGCACTGGATGGCCGACACCCGCTCGGTGCTGTTCCTCGGCCGCAACGTCGGCTACCCGATCGCGCTCGAAGGCGCGCTCAAGCTCAAGGAGCTGGCGTACATCCACGCCGAGGGCTTCGCCGCCGGCGAGCTCAAGCACGGTCCCATCGCCCTCATCGAGCCCGGCCAGCCGGTGTTCGTCGTCGTGCCGTCGCCGCGCGGCTCGGGCGAGATGCACAAGAAGGTCGTCTCGAACATCGAGGAGATTCGCGCCCGCGGCGCCCGCGTCATCGCGATCGCCGAAGAGGGCGACGTCGCCGTCCTCCCCGCCGCCGACGAGGTGCTTCGCATTCCGCTCGCGGCTCCGCTCTTCGAGCCGCTCCTGGCCGTCGTGCCGCTGCACATCTTCGCGATGGGCCTGGCCGAGGCCAAGGGCCTCGACGTCGACCAGCCGCGCAACCTCGCGAAGTCCGTCACGGTCGAGTAGGACCGGGGTTCCGGGGCCGGGTGCCAATGGCATCCGGCCCCATTTCCGTCCGTGTGCAGCTCTGCTCACCGGCGCGTGCGACACGACGCAGGAGATCCGCGGGCAGCGCGGTGCCACCGGGCGGGGACACGCGCCCGTGTCCCCGCATCTCCTGCGTTATGTCCGGGCGCGGTGGGTCAGCCCACCCGGCAGAATGGACAGGATGCCAGGAGGGGAGGACGCATGATCGTCGGAATCGGCGTCGACCTGGTCGACGTGCCGCGCTTCGAGGAGCACCTCGCGCGGACCCCGCGGCTGCTTCCCCGCCTGTTCGGGCCCGCGGAGCGCGTGCTCAAGCCCCGCTCGCTCGCCGCGCGCTACGCCGCGAAGGAAGCGCTCATCAAGGCGCTCGGCGGGTCGGACGGCGTGCACTGGACCGACATCGAGGTGGCATCCGAACCCTCGGGTCGCCCGGTCTTCGCGCTCCACGGCGAGACCGCAATCACGGTCGCCGCGCGCGGGATCACCGCCCTGCACCTGTCGATGTCGCACGACGCGGGGCTCGCCACCGCCTACGTGATCGCCGAAGCCGGCGCACAGCCCGCCCGAGAGGACACCGCATGAGAATGGCACCGGGGGTGCTTCGCGAAGCACTCATCGACGTCGACGCGATCACGGAGAACGTCCGCCACTTCCGACGTCTCACCGGGGTCGAGGTCATCGCCGTCGTCAAGGCCGACGGCTACGGTCACGGGGCCCACCGCGCCGCGCAGGCGGCGCTTCGCGGGGGAGCGACGCGGATCGGCGTGTCCGACATCGACGAGGCCCTCGCCCTGCGGCGGGCGGGCATCCACGCTCCGCTCTTCGCGTGGCTGCACGCTCCGGGGGCGTCGTTCGTCGAGGCGGTGCGCCACGACATCGAGCTCGGGATCTCCGACATCGACCAGCTGCTCCGCGCGGGCGAGTCCGCGCAGGGCGACCGCCCGGCCGCGGTCCACCTGAAGATCGAGACGGGCCTGTCCCGCAACGGCATCGCCCCCGCCGACTGGCGTGTCGTGTTCGCCGAGGCCGCGCGTCTCGAGCGCATCGGGCGCCTCCGCGTGGTCGGGCTGTTCTCTCACCTGTCCAACGCGAGCGAAGAGGATGATCGCGCCGCGCTGGCCCGGTTCGAGGAGGGTGTCGTGCTCGCGGCATCCGTGGGTCTGAATCCGCCGCTCCGGCACATCGCCGCCACGCACGCGGCGATCGCCCTCCCCGAGGCGCGCCTGACCGGCGTCCGCATCGGCATCGGCATCTACGGCATCTCGCCGTTCCACGACCGGACGTCCGCCGACCTGGGCCTGCGCCCCGCCATGACCTTGCGCGGCGCGGTGTCGGCCGTGCGCCGCGTGCCGGCCGGGACGGGTGTGTCGTACGGCTACGCCTACCGGACGGAGCACGACACGACCCTGGCCCTCGTCCCCCTCGGCTATGCCGACGGTGTTCCGCGGCAGGCCTCGGACCGCGGCCCCGTCGTGATCGGCGGGCGACGTTTCCGGGTCGCCGGACGCATCGCGATGGACCAGTTCGTCGTCGACGTCGGCGATCACCCCGTGTCGGTCGGCGACGAGGTCGTGCTCTTCGGCGATCCGACCCTGGGCGTGCCCGCGGCACGGGACTGGGGGGATGCCGCCGACACCATCGACTACGAGATCGTCACGCGCGTGGGGCCCCGCGTCCCGCGACGGGAGGTCGGGGCGTGAGCGTTCCCGACGACCTGCTCGGCGAGCGGCGGATCGACGGCCCCGGCGACATGGAGGAGCTCGGCCGCGCTCTCGGTCGCGCGCTGGAGCCGGGCGACGTCGTCGTGCTGACGGGTCCGCTCGGCGCCGGCAAGACGACCCTGACCCGCGGGATCGGCGAGGGTCTCGGCATCCGGGGTCCCGTCCAGAGCCCGACCTTCGTGATCGCGCGCACGCACCCCTCGCTCATCGGGGGGACGCCGCTCGTGCACGTCGACGCGTACCGCTTGGGAGCCGCCGTCGAGCTCGACGATCTCGACATCGACGTCGCGCGATCCGCGGTGATCGTCGAGTGGGGGCGCGGCGTCGCCGAGTACCTCGCCGACACGTGGTGGGAGATCGAGATCGACCGCGAGGTGGGGGGCCGCGGCGTCGACAACGCCTGTGGCGAGATCGCTCCGCACACGCTCGACCTCGACGCGGACGCGCCGCGGACGGTGACGATCTCGCGCCGCCCGTGACCGGGGTGCACGGCGGGTGTCGCGAAACAGCGACATCCCGGCGACACGGCTGCGACATCGGGTCAATACGGTGGAGGCCATGAGTTCCTCCCCCCGCTCTCTTCCGGCCCGTGCCCTCGGCGCCGCAGCCGCCGTCGCGCTCCTGGCCCTGGTCGGGTGCAGCGCCGAGTCGGTGGCATCCACCTCCGCCTCCCCTGCCGCCGCGGGAACGCCCTCGCCGACCGCGCCGCAGACCGACGTCGCGCGGGTCGCGGGCTATGACGCCGGGGAGTTCCCGCCCGTGCCGTTGTTCACCCTGCCCGACCTGTCGCTCCTCGACGGCTCGGCGTCGGCCTTCACGATCGCAGCGGCCTCGTCGCTGACGTCGCTGCCCGGGGTCACGGTCCGCTCCGCCTCGTGCGACGCTCCCGGGAGCGTGAGCGCCGGGGCCGGAACGGCGATGCTGTACGGCGACGGCTCGGGCGCGTACACGGGGCCGGACGGAACCGTCCGCAACTTCGGCGATGGTTCGGGTTCGACGATGATCGGCGGAGTCGAGATCCAGAACTTCGGTGATGGTTCGGGTTCGTACACCTCGGGGGACGTGACGATCCAGAACTTCGGCGACGGATCGGGCGCGTACCGCGATGCGACCCGCGAGGTGCAGATCTTCGGCGACGGGTCCGGCACCAGCACCCGGGGCGAGGAGAGCATCCAGAACTTCGGCGACGGGGCGGGGAACTACCGCGCCGGAGCGGTCGAGATCCAGAACTTCGGCGACGGGTCCGGCTCGTACCGCGACGGCCGCGTGGAGATCCAGAACTTCGGCGACGGCACCGGCCGCGTCGACGGCGTGCCGGTGACGGTGGCGCCGCTGCCACCCGTGCCGAAGCTCGGCGTGTTCCCGCCGCTCGCGGCACTGGCTCCCGTGGCCAGCTGCGGGACCACCCTCACGCTCTCGGACGCGGTCCTGTTCGACTTCGATTCGGCCGAGATCCGTCCGGATGCCGCCGGCGTGCTCGACTCCCTCGCCGCCCTGCTGACGCAGGGGGCGGTCCCGGCGGCAACCGTCTCCGGACACACGGATGCCATCGGCACCGACGCCGAGAACCAGGTGCTGTCCGAGCGGCGGGCGCAGGCCGTCGTCGATGCGCTCCGCGAAGGCGGGACGCCCACCGACTGGACCGCGGAGGGGTACGGGGAGTCGCGCCCCGTCGCCGCGAACGAGCTCGACGGGGTCGACAACCCCGCGGGTCGCCAACTCAACCGCCGGGTCGAGATCCTCGTCCCCACCTTCGGAGGCTGACATGCGCAGAATCACCACGACCGTCCTGAGCCTGGGGGTGGCCGTCGCCGCGCTCACCGGGTGCGCCGTGAGCATCACGGACGATCAGGATGCCGCCGGCCCCCTCGCCTCTCCCACCGATGCGTCGACTCTCCAGATGGCCACGGACGATCCGCGGCCCGAGGCGATCGCCCCGACGGCTCCCGACGCCTCCCTCGCCCCCGACGCCCCGTCCACCCTCCGCACCCGTGACGAGGCGATCGCTCTCGCGGACACGACCGTCGCCTGCACTCCCGGTCTCGTCATCGCCGACGACGGCAAAGTCGTCCGCGTCGAGGGCGCGTGCGACGACGTGACGGTCTCGGGTTTCGCGACGGTGGCGGTGCTCGACGACGTGTCGACGCTCACCGTGAGCGGCGACGGGATCGTCGTGTACGCCCAGCAGGTGAGCGATCTGGTCGTGAGCGGAGATGTGAACACGATCCTCTGGCGGGGGAGTGCCCCCCGCCTCGCCGATACGGGCGTCGCGACGACGTCGGTCCGGGACTCCCGTTGAGCGCGCCCGGGTGGGTTCCCACCCCGCCCTGGACGAACGGCCTCGCGATCGCCGCCCTGGTCCTCGGCCTGTGCGGGTTCGGCATCCTGCCCGTCATCTTCGGGCACATCGCGCTGGGACAGATCCGTCGCACCGGCGATCGGGGCGCGACGCTCGCCATCGTCGGCCTCGTGCTCGGATACCTCGCGCTCGCCGCGACCATCATCGGGATCGGCCTGGTGATCGCCGTCGCCGTCGGCATCCCGGTCTTCGCGACGTGGGTGTCGTCGTGAGCGACGAACGCCCCGGCATCCTGCTCGTCGACGACGACGAGACGATCCGCGCCGGGCTCGGGGCCTTCCTCGAGCGGAGTGGTTACCGCGTCGTGGTCGCCGCCGACGGGCAGGAAGCGCTCGACGTGCTCCCCGTCGGCGACATCGCGCTCGCCGTGTGCGACGTCATCATGCCGCGGGTCGACGGGCGGGAGTTCGTGCGGCGGGTGCGCGCCGAGGGGCGGTGGCTGCCCATCATCCTGCTGACCCAGGTCGGGGAGTCGTACGAGCGCAGCGCCGCGCTCGACGAGGGCGCCGACGACTACCTGAACAAGCCCTTCGACCCGCAGGAGCTGCTCTCGCGCGTGCGCGCGGTCCTGCGGCGGAGCGTCCCGGGCGAGCGTCCGTTGAGCGCGGCACCGCGACTTCGGGCGGGAGCCCTCGAGCTCGACCGTTCCGCGCGGCGGGTCTGGCGCGACGGGGCCGAGGTGACGCTCACGCCCAAGGCGGTCATGCTCCTCGACTACCTCATGGCGCACCCCGGGGAGGTGCACACGCGGGATCGGCTCCTGACGGCGCTGTGGGGCTTCGAGGTCGTCACCTCGACCCGCGCGATCGACCACCGCATCGCCGAGCTGCGGCGTGTGCTGGGCGATGACCCCGGCGCGCCCCGCTACATCGAGACCGTGCAGAGCGCGGGCTACCGCTTCGTGCACCCGGTCGGTGCCGCGTGAGTCGGCGTTCGAGGGCCCTCGCCATCGCGCTTCCCGTGACGCTCGGGGCGCTCGTCGCTCTCGTGCTCTTCGCGGCCGGCGAGCGACGGACGCTCACCGTGAGCACCGCTCTACCGCTGGTGGCGCTGTTCGTCGGCCTGGCCCTCACGATCGTCACCGGGGTGATCGTGGCGGTCGCGGCGCGGCGGGGCCGGACGAGAGCGTCGCTCGACCACGCGCGGGGCGAGGGCTATCGCGCCGGGCGCGACGACGAGCGCGACGCTCATCGCCGCTTCCTCGCGCGGCTCGATCACGAGCTGAAGAACCCGATCACGGCGATCCGGGCGACCCTAGCGGGGGTCGATCCCGCGGACGCCCCCGCGCACGTCGAGGTGATCGACGCCCAGGCGCGGCGGCTCGCGGCCCTCGTCGGCGATCTCCGCAAGCTGTCCGAGATCGAGACGCGGCCGTTCGAGACGGAGCCGGTCGACCTCGAGGCGCTCGCTCGCGATGCCGTGCACGCGATCGAGCAGCAGCGCCCCGAGGCGCGGGGCCGGATCAGCATCATCGCCGAGCGGGTGCCGTGGTCGGTTCCGGTGCTTCCGGGAGACCCCGACCTGCTCGCCCTGGCCCTCGACAACGTCCTTGCCAACGCGGTCAAGTTCTCGGCATCCGGACCGATCGAGGTCCGACTGCGCGAGGACGGGGGAGGCGCCGTCATCGAGGTCGCCGACACGGGACGCGGCGTCCCGACCGACGACCAGTCCCTCGTCTTCGACGACCTCGCGCGCGCGGCGAACGCGCGCGACGTACCCGGCTCGGGTATCGGCCTCTCCCTGGTGCGGACGATCCTGCACCGCCACGGCGGCGCTGTCGAGCTGCGTTCCCGCGAAGGCGCAGGGACCGTCGTCACGCTGCGGTTGCCGACCGCCTGACCGGAGAGGGCGCGCGGTCGGCGGCCCAGATCGCCCGAAGCGCGCGCAAGGTCGGGATCGGCTGCTCGATGTGCGCGAAGTGCCCGCTGCCCTCGAGCGCGACCTCGTCGAAGTCGAGGATCGTCCGAGCCCACGCCCGAGCGTCGCGGGCGGCGACGAAGACATCATGGCGTCCCCGTACAGATCGGACGGGGCACGCGACGCGTCGCCACACGGCATCGTCGTGGGTGCGGGCCGTCCGCGCGGCCGCGAGGAACGCCGCGGGCCGGATCTCGGCGGCCAGCGCGTCGGTCTCGGCGCGGTCGACGCGGGACGGATGCCGGAACAGGGGACGCGCCAGCACACGCAGCGCCCCCGTACGCGCGAGGAGAGTGAGAAGAGGGCGCGACAGCGGGCCGAGCCCGCGGAGCACGTGCATCGCCGCGACCATCCCGGCGAGTCCCGGCAGGGTCAGGATGCCGCGGACAGGGTGCCGCGCCACGGTGCGCGCCCCGGCCCCGCTCGGCGAGACGAGTCCCACCCCGACGGTCGCGGAGGGGAAACGCGCGGCCACGTCGAGCGCGACCACCGCCCCGAGGGAGTGTCCCACCACCCGCCAGCGTGGATACCCGAGCGCACGCGCCACGGCCGCCACCGCCACCGCGAGGTCGCCCGGATCGGGGACAGGCCCAGCCGACTCGCCCCACCCGGGCAGATCGATCGCCACGATGTCCGAGAGAGGCATCCGAATGTCGTCCGATGCCGCGATCATCGGAGCCCACGTGCGCCACGATCCCGCGGCGCCGTGCAGGAGCACCGTGGCCACAGGGCTCCCCGACGCCCGTCCGGCGTGCACGACGATGGTCCCCATCGCGGTGGGGACGACGAGTCGGCGCAGGCCGAGGGCAGTGGCATCCATGTCCCTTGTTCGGAACAGGGACCCGGATCGGATGCCACGACCCGCGGCGGATACCCTGGAACGGTGATCCTCGGCATCGACACCTCGCTCGGCACCGCCGTCGCGGCGATCACGCGCGACGGGGAGGTGCTCGCAGACGAGCAGAGCGCCAACCCCCTCGGCCACGCCGAGGTCATCGGCGATCTCCTGCGGCGCGCGACGTCTGTCGCTCCGGCGCCGACGCACGTGGCGATCGGCATGGGGCCCGGACCCTTCACGGGGCTGCGGGTCGGCATCGCGACGGCGCGCGTGTACGCGCTGGGGCGTGGCATCCCGGTCGTTCCCGTGCCGAGCCACGACGGCATCGCGCTGGGCATCCTGCTCGCCGACGCGCTCACCGCCGTCGAGACCCCCCGCTTCGCCGTCGTCACCGACGCGCGCCGCCGGGAGTTCGCCTACAGCGTCTACGACGGGATCGACGACGACGGACTCCCGATCCGGATCACGGATGCCGTCCTCAGCCCGCGCGACGAGCTCGACCAGCGCTTGGTGGAGCTCGGTGCCGTCCGCTCCGACGCCACGAGCGTGTCGGCCGCGATGATCGCGCTCGCCGCCGCCCGCGCGCTCGACGCGGGACGCACGCTGGCGGGCACGGAGCCCCTGTACCTCCGCAGTCCCGACGTCGTGGCCGCGCACGCCCCGAAGCGGGTGAGCTGATGACCACCCGCACCGCGACCCTCGCCGATCTCGACGGGATCATGGCGCTCGAGCACGCGTCCTTCCCGACCGACGCCTGGAGCGCCGCGATGATGCGCGAAGAGCTCGCGTCGCCGCACGGGTGGTATGTCGTCGTCGAGGAGGCCGGTCGTCTGATCGGGTACGCGGGTCTGCGCGCGGTGCGCGGGGCTCGGGATGCCGACATCCAGACCATCACCATCTCCGAGGCCGCGCGCGGTCGGGGTCGGGGGCGTGCGCTACTGACGGCCCTGCTCGAGGAGGCGGGTCGACGCGAGGTGCACGACGTCTTCCTCGAGGTGCGCGCCGACAACCCCGTCGCTCAGGCGCTCTACGCCTCGGAGGGGTTCATCGAGGTGGGACGCCGTCCGCGGTACTACCAGCCCGACGACGTCGACGCGATCGTGATGCAGCTCGACCTCCGCGGCTGGCTCTCCCGCCGCCCCGCCATCCCCGAGGTCCCTGAGCCTGTCGAGGGGTCCGGTGCCCCCGCCACCCCCACCGCCACGACCGGAAAAGGCTGGTGCTGATGAACGCGCCCCTCGTGCTCGGCATCGAGACCAGCTGCGACGAGACCGGCATCGGCATCGTCCGCGGCCGCCGGCTCCTGAGCAACACGATCGCCTCCAGCATGGACGAGCACGCCCGCTACGGCGGTGTCGTGCCCGAGGTCGCCGCGCGCGCCCACCTCGAGGCCCTGCAGCCCTCGATCGACGCGGCTCTCGCCGAGGCGGGCGTGACGCTCGCCGATCTCGACGCCGTCGCCGTCACCAGCGGCCCCGGGCTCGCGGGCGCCCTCATGGTGGGCGTCGGCGCCGCCAAGGGCCTCGCCGTCGCCCTCGACAAGCCGCTCTACGCCGTCAACCACCTCGTCGGGCACATCGCCGCCGACATTCTCGATGCCGACGCCGGCGAACTCGAGTACCCCACGGTCGCCCTGTTGGTCAGCGGCGGCCACACCTCGCTCCTCCTCGTCCGCGACCTCACGAGCGACGTCGAGCTCCTCGGCGAGACGATGGACGACGCCGCGGGCGAGGCCTTCGACAAGGTCGCGCGTCTGCTGAAGCTTCCCTACCCCGGCGGTCCCGAGATCGATCGCGCCGCGGTCTCCGGCGACCCCACCGCGATCCGCTTCCCGCGGGGTCTGTCGCGCGCCTCCGACATGGCATCCCACCGCTACGACTTCTCGTTCTCGGGCCTCAAGACGGCCGTGGCGCGGTGGGTCGAGCAGCACGAGGCCGCCGGCGAGCCCGTGCCGGTGGCCGATGTCGCCGCGTCGTTCCGCGAGGCCGTCGTCGATGTCCTGGTCACCAAAGCCCTCGACGCGTGCGCCCGCCACGGCGTCCCCCGCCTGTTGCTCGGTGGGGGCGTCATCGCGAACAAGCGCCTCCGCGACGTCGCCCTCGAGCGCGCCGAGGCCGCGGGAGTCGCGGTCCGCATCCCGCCGCTGCGACTCTGCACCGACAACGGCGCGATGATCGCGGCCCTCGCGGCCGAGCTCATCTCCTCGGGGCGGCCTCCGTCGACCCTCTCCTTCGGCGCCGACTCGACCCTGCCCGTCACCGAGATCCAGGTGGCGGAGGATCCGGATGCCGAGCCCCCGGCATCCCGTCTCGGAGCCCCCGCGTGAGCGAGGCGTCACCGCCGACCCGGCGCGCGCGCAAAGAGGTCGAGGGGGCGACCGCCCTGCCCGACCCCGTCCAGACGGACGCGGACGAAGGGCGTCTCGCGACCGCGCAGCTCGAGATGGCGGCGTTCGGCGACCACATCATCCCCTACGTGCCCCCGGTGCCGAAGCCGCCGCCCTCCCTCGCCCCGTGGGCGCTGGGGCTGGCGATCGTCGCCCTGGCGTCGTCGTTCTTCTGGGGGTGGCTGCTCCCGCTCAGCGCGGTGGCGGCGATCGTCGCCGTGATGTCGCTGCGTCGGGCGCACGACAGCCGGCGCATCGCGGTGTGGGCCCTGGTCCTGTCGCTCCTGTCGGGCGTGTTCAGCGCCGGTTGGTTGGTCTGGGGCTTCTCGCAGCTCCCCGCGTGACGGCGCTCAGACCCGATCCGCCAGGAGTGCCAGTCGCTTCGAGCCGATCCGCGTCAGGATCAGCGTCGCCGACTCGTCGCCGCGCAGCGACAGCTTCTTACGCAGGACCGCGGGGTCGACGTCCACGCCGCGCTTCTTGATCTCGAGGGTTCCGATTCCGCGCGCGCGTAGGGCCTGGGCGAGCTTCTTCGGATCGGCGGGCAGCTGCTCGCGCACGCGGAACGACGAGACGAACGGGCTCGTCAGGGCCGCGTCGGACGTCAGGTAGGCGATGCCCGGGGCCAGCATTCCCGCCTCGAGCGCGCGGGCGACCTCGCCGATGAGCCGCGCGCGGATGACCGCCCCGTCGGGCTCGTGCACGAACGCTCCGAGCTCACGCGGCTCGACGTCGGGGGAGTCGGCCGGGGCCGTCAGCTCCCACGCCTCGTCGCCGCGCACGACCAGCGCAGCACGGCGCACGTTCTCGCGGGCGAGCGCTCCCGCCCACAGGACGAGCTCGATGGTCGAGCCGTCTGCGCTGATCCACTGCGCCTCGACGTCGTCGGGGATCTGCTCCCGGTCGAAGCCCGGTCCGAGCTTCACTCCGCCGGACCGTTCCGTCAGCAGCGCGAAGACCCAGTCCAGCGAGGGAGACCACTCCGCCGACGACACCTGGCGCGTCTCGGAGTGCCCCGCCGTGCGTCGCGCGGGGTCGAGCCACACGGCATCCACGCCCTCGAGGTCGACGTCTTCGGCGCGCCCGTGCCGGACGGTCACCGCGTCGTCGAAGGGCGCGAGGTTGTACGCGGCGATCGCGGCGGTCACCTCGTCGGCGTCGACAGCGTCGACGCGCAGGCCGAGGCCCGCCATGCCCAGAGCGTCTCCGCCGATGCCGCACCCGAGGTCGGCGACGCGCGTGATCCCCGCGGCGCGGAAGCGCCCCGCGTGCCGGGCGGCGATCGACAGGCGCGTCGCCTGCTCGAGGCCGGCGCGGGTGAACAGCATCCGGTCGGTGAACGGCCCGAACTTCGCCGCTCCCCGCACGCGCAGCCGGGCCTGGCCCACGACCGCCGAGACGAGGTCGGGGGAGTGTCCGGCCGCCCGCAGGCGCGACACCGCGCGGGCGGCGTCATCGGTGGACTCGATCCGGCCCACCTCGTCGAGAAGACGCAGGCCGTCGGGGGTGAGCAGGGCGGTCAGCTCGCGGGTATCCACCCGATTCAGCCTAGGCGGGCGAATGTGCTGGCACTCGCGTTGCGTGAGTGCCAGCGCTTCTCTACACTCGGATTAGCACTCTCCCCGCGTGAGTGCTGACAAGTCTTCTGTAACGAGAAAGAAGAGGTAGACCGTGTCGGTTTCCATCAAGC
>Ga0308171_1002969_pt1 | contig 16356 bp, 11 predicted proteins | sample PhyGR1_FD_202135 | JGI IMG/M metagenome (GOLD analysis project Ga0308171, IMG submission 202135) | Phyllosphere microbial communities from UC Gill Tract Community Farm, Albany, California, United States - DLSLSG.R1 | ecosystem: Host-associated > Plants > Phyllosphere > Unclassified | place: USA... | reverse complement strand
GGGGTCGATGATTTTGAAGCGCCCCTGGGGAATGCCGCCACTGCCGAAGGCCAGTCCGGTGCCCGGGATCGGGAGGCGCGACTGCTCGCGGTCGCGCGCATACACCGGATCCTGCTTGGTCCAGCTGGCGCCCAGGAACAGGCTGTAGCGGTCGCCGCGGGTGCCCCACGCCAGGTCCACGCCCTTCTGGGTGCCGTCGCCCTCGCCGTACTCGCCGTAGTTCATCGTCACCTGCGCGCCGTCGAATTCGCGGCGGGTGATGATGTTCACCACACCGGCGATGGCGTCGGAGCCGTACAGCGAGGAGGCGCCGTCTTCGAGCACTTCGATGCGCTCGACGATGGCCAGCGGAATGGTGTTCAGATCGGTCGCTGCGCCCACGCCGGATGCGGAGGACTCATTGACCCACCGGATGCCGTCGACCAGCACCAGTACCCGCTTCGCGCCCAGGTGCCGCAGATCGACCTGGGCCGAACCCGCGCCCACACCGCTGCCATCCGGCGGGAAGCCGAAGTTGCCCGAGGAATTGAACTTCGCATTGAGCGCCGAACCGGAACCGGTCAGCTGCTGCAGCACATCGCCGATCGAGGTCAGGCCGGTGCGCTCGATCTCGGTGCGGGTCAGGGTCTGGATCGGTACCTGCCCTTCCACCTCGGCCCGCTTGATGCGGCTGCCGGTCACTTCCACCCGGTCCAGGTCGGTGGTACTGCGTGGCGCGTCCTGCGCACTGGCCAGGGCCGGCGCAGCCAGCAGCAGGCACAGCGATACGGCAACCGCCAGCGGGCGGTGATGCAGGTTGTTCATTCGCTCTCTCTCCAAAGGAATGGTGGGCGGATCTGCCGCGCCCCCTGCATGGCGGCAGTGTCTCCTTTGTAAACAACCTGTAAATGTGAAGGAGTGACGCACGCCACTGTTTCACGCGGAATCGACAAAGCCGACTACGTGCGCGCGTGGCTTCCTGCGTTTCCCTGGACGGAATCACGCAATGAAAGAACGCCCTTGTTTCCAAGGGCGTTCGAAGTCATGCAGGCGGGCCGTCGGGCCGCTACTGGACGAACGCGATCCGGTCCATCCCGGCGTTGTTGGCCGCCGCCAGAACCTTGGCCATCACGTCATAGTGCGCGTCGGGATCAGCCGCAATGCGCAGCGTCGGCAGGTTGCCCGCGTGGTCATGCGCCTGTTCCTGCAGCCGCGACTCGAGCGTCTCCACGGCGATCGGCTGGCCGTTCCAGTAGGCCTGGTTGCCGGCGTCGACCCGCACCTCGATCGGGGGCGGTGGCAACGTCGGTGGCATCACGGTGGTGGGCTGGGGAAGATGGACCGGAATCGGCAACGCCACCATCGGGGCGGTCACGATGAAGATGATCAACAACACCAGCATGACGTCGACCAACGGGGTCACGTTGATCTCGGCCAACGGTCCTGCATGTCCTGCTGCGCGGAAGGCCATGGTCTGCTCCTTGACAGGGGGCCGGCTGCCCCAAGGCCGAGACTACGCCCGCGCCCCCCTGCTTCCGCGTCCTGGCAGGGATCCGTTCATCCTCGAGTCGGCTTGCCCTCACCGCCTTTCACCCGCCCCCGTTATGCTTTCGGCATGACACGACTTCCCCTCTACTTCTTCAGCGCGACCGTCCTGCTGGCCTGCACCGGCGTCAGCCCGGTCGCCGATGCCCAGAACCTGGATGCGCAGCGCGCGCAGCTCAAGGCCGTCATCGACAACGCCGAACGCGGCCAGTTCGACCCTGCCCAGGCGGCCGCATTGAGCCGGCACCCGCTGTATGGCTGGGTGGAGTTCGCCAACCTGCGTCGCAACATCGATACCGTCAGCAACGCCCAGGCCCAGGATTTCCTCAAGCGCTACAGCGGCCAGGCCGTCGCGACCAGCTTCCGCAACGTGTGGCTGCCGGCCGTGGCCCGCCGCCAGGACTGGCCGACGCTGCTGGCCAATTGGACCGACACCGCCAATGTCGGCCTGCGCTGCGCCCAGCTCAACGCGCGCCAGGCCACCGGCAAGGCCGATGCGCAATGGGTCAGCGAGGCCCAGGCGCTCTGGCGCAGTACCGGTAAATCGCTGCCCGATGCCTGCGACCCGGTGTTCGCGGTCCTGGATGCCAAGGGCGGCCTCAACGCCGAACTGCGCTGGGCACGTATCGACGCAGCGGCCGATGAGCAGCAGCCTGCGGTGATGCGCAGCGCCGCACGCGGCCTGCCGGCCGCCGATCTGGCGCTGGCCAATACGTATGCCGCGTTCGTCGACAAGCCCAACGCCAGCGCACTGAACTGGCCGCGCAACGAACGCAGCCGGCGCATCGCCACCGATGGCCTGGCCAAGCTGGCCAAGGCCGACCCGGGCGCTACCGAACAGCAGTTGCCGCAGTACGCCGATGCGCTGCAGCTGAGCGCCGCGCAGCGCGCGCAGGTGCAGTACCAGATCGCGTTGTGGACGGTGGCCTCGTACGGTCCCGAATCCGCCCGCCGCCTCAATGCCGTGCCCGAATCGGCCTATGACGAGCGCCTGCACGAATGGCGCGTACGCGAAGCACTGTCGCGCGGCGACTGGCCGGCCGCGCTGACCGCGATCCGCAAGATGGGCCCGACCCAGCGCGCCGACTCGCGCTGGCGCTATTTCGAAGCGCGCATGCTGGACAAGACCGGCAAGCGCAGTGAAGCGCAGGCCGCCTTCCGTGAGGCGGCCCGTGCGGCCACCTTCCATGGCTTCCTCGCTGCCGACCAGCTCGGCCAGAACTACACGCTGTGCCCGTGGGAACCCAACGACAGCGCCCAGGCGCGGGCGGCGGTCGCGCGTGACCCGGCGATCGTGCGGGCGATGGAACTGTTCAAGATCGAACGGGCAGGCTGGGCCGTTGCCGAATGGAACGACGCCCTCAGCCGCTACGACACCACGCAGCGTCGCCTCGCCGTCGAAGTCGCCCGCGACAACGGCTGGTTCGATCGTGCGGTGTTCTCGCTGGGCAAGATCCCGGACGAGCAGCGCCTGTATTCGCTGCGCTTCCCGCTGCACCACGACGACAGCATCCGCCGCGAGTCCGCGCGCAACGCCATCGACCCGGCCTGGGTCGCCGCGGAAATCCGCGCCGAGAGTATCTTCAACCCGAAGGCGCGCTCGCCGGCCAACGCCATGGGCCTGATGCAGGTCCTGCCGGCCACCGGTGCGGCCGTGGCCAAGTCCATCGGCCTGACCAACTACGGGGGTGCGGCCAGCCTGTACGACGCGGACACCAACATCGCGATCGGCACGGCTTACCTGCGCCAGCTGATGAACAAGTACGACGGCCTGCCCTACGTCACCATCGCCGCCTACAACGCCGGCCCGACCCCGACTGCCCGCTGGCAGTCGCAGCGCCCGGGCTTCGATCCGGACATCTGGATCGAGACCATCAGCTACAAGGAAACCCGCGAGTACGTCGCGCGCATCCTGGCCTTCAGCGTGATCTACGACTGGCGCTTGAACGGCGACGCGCTGCCGGTGACCGACCGCATGAACGGCCGCCTGCAGGTCAAGCGCAAGACCTTCGCCTGCGCGGCCAACGCCGACAAGGGCGGCGACTGAGCAGCATGTCGGCATGAAAATCTATCTTGTCGGCGGCGCCGTGCGCGACCGCCTCCTGCAGCGTTCGCCCGGCGACCGCGACTGGGTCGTGGTCGGGGCCACCCAGGCGCAGATGGAAGCGCAGGGATACAAGGCCGTGGGCCGGGATTTCCCGGTGTTCCTGCACCCCGATACCGGTGAGGAATATGCGCTGGCCCGCACCGAGCGCAAATCCGGCCGCGGTTACCGCGGCTTCGTGGTCGATGCCGATCCCTCGGTGACGCTGGAAGAAGACCTGCAGCGCCGCGATTTCACCATCAACGCGATCGCCTGCGATGAAGCCACCGGCGCTCTGGTGGATCCCTATGGCGGCGTGCGCGATATCGAACAGCGCGTGCTGCGCCATGTCGGCCCGGCCTTCGTCGAGGATCCGCTGCGCGTGCTGCGTGCGGCCCGCTTCATGGCGCGCTTCGCCCCGCTCGGCTTCACCGTGGCCGCCGAGACGATGGCCCTGATGCGCGAGATCGCCGCCAGCGGCGAACTCGAGACGCTGGTGCCCGAGCGCGTCTGGCAGGAACTGCGCCGCGCGCTGGCCTCCGCCCGGCCGTCCGCCTTCCTGCGCACCCTGCACGATGCGCATGCGCTGGGCGCGATCCTGCCCGAGCTGGAGGCGCTGTACGGCGTGCCGCAACGGGCGGAGTTCCATCCGGAAGTGGATACCGGCCTGCACCAGGAAATGGTCAGCGACATGGCCGCACAGCTGGCGCCCGGCGACGATCTGATCGGCTTCGCCGCGCTGACCCATGACCTCGGCAAGGGCCTCACGCCGCCCGACGAGTGGCCGCGCCACATCATGCACGAGCAGCGCGGTGTCGCCCCGCTGCGCGCGCTGGCCGAACGCCTGAAGGTACCGGTCGATCACCGCCAGCTGGCCGAAGCGGTCTGCCGCGATCATCTCAACGTGCACCGCATCGACGAACTGCGCGACGCCACCGTGCTCGAGCTGCTGGCCCGGTGCGACGGCTTCCGTCGCCCCGAGCGGATCGCGCAGATCGCGCTGTGCTGCGAAGCCGACAAGCGCGGCCGACTGGGCTTCGAGGACAGCGACTACCCGCAGGGTGAAACGCTGAAACGCCTGCACCGGGCCGCGCTGGCAGTGCAGGCGCGCGATCTGGATCTGGGCGGGTTGAAGGGCCCGGCGATAGGTGAAGCGCTGGTCAAAGCGCGTACGCGGGCGATTGCGGCGGTGCGCTGAACGTCTGTGCCCGTGCCAGCCCGCACACTGTCGGGCCGGTCCGGCACAACCGATTTCAGCGGGTATCCGCCACCGCAGCCGCCTGTTTGCAGGCCGGTTGCGCAAGCAGCCATTCGCGCGCCGCCGCGGCCGCGTCCTGCCCTGCGCCCACCATGACGTCGGGCTGCAGGCGGTTGCCGTCGCCGGCGCCGTTGCGGTCGGCGATCACACTGCCAGTCAACAGCAGCAGGCTGCCATCGGGCAGACGCTGCGGGGTATTGGCTGTGGAATAGCCGGCACTGGGCTGACCAAAGCTGCGCGAAGCTGCCCGGCCGCGGAAGGCGAGTACCGATGCCTCGCCGGAACTGGCAGTGCGCGGCCCGAACAGGACGGCCACCGGAGCGTCCGCGTGGCGCAGTGTGTACTGCGTGTTGCGCGATCCGACCACCGCCTTGCCGTCCAGCCAGACCCCACCCTCGCGGTACGCCCACGGCTGGCGTTTGTCGGCCAGCAGGAACATGCCCACCGGATCAGCGCCCTTGGCATCGCCCAGCAGCGGGCCCATGCCCAACAGCATCGGCCACATGTTGCCGCCAGTGTTGCTGCGCAGGTCGACCACCCAGCCACAGCGATTGCCATCGTCCTGCGCCTGGATGCGCGCCTGCAACGCGATGCCGCCTGCTTGCGGGCCTGGTTCTGCATATCCTGCGACTGCGTTCTGTCGTCCATGTAGGCGCCCACCTTGATCCACCCCAGACGCGCTGTCGGTCCGCTGCGGGCGTCATCTGTCTGCGGCCTCGGAGCCCCCATCGCCGCCTGCGTGGCCTGTGCGCGCTGGGGCTGCGCACCCAACTCGTTGGCCGATATCCAACGCCCGTGCCCACCGCTGCTGCGCTGGATCACATCGTCCAGCAGCCGCCACGTCTGTGCCGGATCACGCGCCACCGCCAACTCCGCACGAGCCTTGGACCAGTCGACGCGGTCGCGATACAACGACTGCTGCTGCAGCAGCTCCAGGATCAGCGTCTGTGCCTCGGCGCTGGGTACGTCCTGTGCGGTGGCAGCGCCACTTGCCGTCGCAAACGCCAGCATCAACAACCCACCACGTCCTGCGATCATCGTGCTACATCCGTGTAGTGAAGAGTTTGCAGCTTAGCGCTGCATGCGGTTATCGGCGCCCCGACACCGCCGGCATCGCCGGTTCCGTCCGGCGCGCCGCTGCGGATCCCAGCCTGACGTCGCCTACCAATCGAACCGCAACCCGATGTTGCCTTCGATGCTCTTACGCTCCTTCTGCCCGCTGTTTTCCAGGTCGCGGGTGTAATCGGCCACCGCAAACGCACTGACGTTTGCATTGAAGCGCGCGACCACGCCGACGCCCACTTCCAATGCGCGCGAACCCTGCTGGTTGAGGATGCGGTTGCTGTCGAAATCGATGCGGTCTTCGCCGTCCAGGGTCTGCCAGTAATTGAGCTTGATGTACGGCTGCCAGCCGTTGCCTGCGATGTCGTAGTCGGCGGCCAGGCGCAGGCCGACGCGTCCGGTCCAGGCGTTGTCGTTGTCGAAGCGCAGCGCGGACACCGCGTCCCCGGCATCATCCACCGACGTGCGCTGCCAGATCACCTGCAGCTGGGGTTCCAGCCACCACGCACTCTGCCCGAACCGCAGCAGCGGCTTGCCCACTTCCAGCGAGGCGGTGGTGCCATCGCCGCGCACGTCGATGCCCAGCCCGCGCGAGGACGTTGCATCACCGTCGTAGCGGCTCTGCATGACCACCGCATCCAGGTAGCCACCTTCGCTGCCTACGCGGGTCCAGTACAGGCCCACGTGCTTGTCATCGAGCCGCGTGCGGCCCACCGCGACGTTCTCCCAGCCGATCGCAAAACCGGTCACGTTGCCCTGCGCGCGGGTGCGGCCGACGAATACGCCGAACTGGTCGCGGTGGGTGTCTGCCGCATTGGCGTACAGGTCCAGACCGGCCTGGATGCCTTGGATATCACCGTCGAAGCCGGGCTGCGCGTCGCCGTCCCACTGCTGTTCGTGGCTCTGCCCCACCAGCCGCGCCCAGGCCGCGCGCACGCCGCCCTGGCCGGCCAGCACGCGCTGCTCGCCCTGGCGTTCGTGGAAGGTGCCCAGGCTGGCCAGGCTGGTTTCGCGCAGCAGCGGCGGCACCACCGAGTACAGGCCGGTCTCGAAGCGGTACAGCGGAATGATGTCGCCCTGCGCGGCGCGCGCACCGGGCGTGGGCGGCACCGCCAGCGGCCCGGGGACCCCCGCCACGTCGGTGGGCACCGGCGGCGGCGTATCGATGGTGGGTGGCGCGACGTCGGCCGGATCGGCCGGCTCCGGCGGCGGGGCCGGCTCGGGAGCGGCCGGGTTGGGGTCATCCGGTGGGTTGACGTCTGGCGGCGGCGGCGGTGCCGGTGGCAGGTCGACCGGTGGCGTGCCGGTGCTGTCCGGCGGCGGCGGTGGCAACGTGGTGCCCCCGCCCGGGGGCGGCGCGGGGGCCGGGGTGACGCTGGCCACCAGAGTGGAGCGCAGGTACCAGTTCTCGGCCGTGCCGCCGCTGACCCCGCCCTTGAACAGGAAGTACTCGTACGCACCGGCGGCGACCGGGTTGTACAGCGCGAATGCGGTGGGCGCGGTGGTGGCGCCATTGATCGCCTGCACCACCAGAATGCCATCGGCCACGGTGGAGGCACCGGCGCCGCCGGCATTGAGGATGCCCACGCCGGTGGTGCCGCTGGCGCTGCCGGTGGAGATCACCAGCTTGTCCGACGCCGAACTGTCGTCGCCCAGCACCGTGTTGAGATACAGCGCGCCGCCATTGCCGACGTAATTGCCGACCACGGTGAAGGTGTCGCCCACGCCGCCGCCGTTGCTCAGGTCGATGCGACCGGCGTTGGTGAGCGTGGCCAGCTGCCCGGCCACGAACGGGGCGACGCCACCGTTGCTGCCACCGCCGAACACGGCACTGGTGGCATCGATGTCCAGGCGGCCGGTGCCGCTGGCGCTGTCGCCCAGCACCAGGGTGCCGTCGAAGGCCAGCTGGGTATCGTCGCGCAGGCTGACCTGCTCCCAGTTGGTGAAGCGCGACACACCGCTGCTCTTGACGTTGTCGAAGCGGAGCACGTCATTGCCCAGGCCGCCGTCGAAGGATGGCAGTGCGCCCAGGTGGGCGGTATTGAGGTTGGTCAGCTGCGCGACGTCATCGCCCTCGCCGAAATCGATCGCCCCGTGCACCACGCCGCCGCCGTTCCAGGTCAGGCTGTCATTGCCGAAGCTCAGGCGAATCTCGCCGCGCACGGTGCCGCCGGTAAGGGTCACCGCGTCATCGCCGCCACTGACGCTGATGTTGCCGCCGATGTACCCCTCGGACAGCACGATGGTCTCGCGGCCGAAGCCGGTGACCAGGTTGCCGTCGATGGTGCCGCCGGACATCAGGAAGGTGTTGTCGTCCAGCTTCATGTTGACGCGGCCGATGCGGCCGCCGGTCATTTCGGCGTAGTCCCCATCGTCGAACGCACCGACAATGCGCCCGCCGGTCATGCGGAAACGGTCCAGTGCATCGCCCTGCAGCAGCGCGCCCAGGCTGCCACCGGTCATCAGGAAGGTGTCGATGCCCGATCCCTGCTGCACGGTGCCGGTGACGCTGCCGCCGCTGATTTCCAGGCTGTCCTCGCCATCGCCCTGGTCGATGCTGTCGATCACCCCGTCGCGGATCACCACGGTGTCATTGCCTGCGCCCTGCAGCACGCCGCCCTGGATGCTGCCGCCGAGCATGTCGATGCGGTCGTTGCCGGCACCGGACACGACCCCGCCGGTACTGCCGGCAATGGAGCCGCGGTTGATCAGGTAGGTTGCGCCGTTGAGCTGCAGCGCGCGCCCTGCGGTGGCGATGATGCTGCCGTTGTTGTTGATGACATGTCCGGTCCCGGCCTGCACGGTGATCGCATTGCCGGCGGCGATGCCGAGCTGCGCGTTGGCCAGCACGTTGACCGTGGTGTTGGACGCGCCGCCGGCGGTGATGATCGGCACCGGATCCGGATTGGGCGCTGCGGTCGAGCAGGTCACCGTCTGCCCCTGGCCAGGGGCGGGATTGTCGCAGCCTGCCCAGGCCGGGGCGGTACCGGCCAGCAGGACCGTGCCAAGCGCGCCCCCACAGCCCCGACGCAGCCAATGTGAAATGCGGTCGGCCAGCACGGTGTGTGCCGGCGAAGCGGGCATGGAGCGCATACGCCTTTCCTGTTCAACAAGAGGGGGGTACGGCAACGGCCCCGTGCTTCTACCCAGACCGGCATCAGTACTTTTACTGCCGCGCCGTGACGGGGGGGTAAAAGAATCGGACGCCAGCCTCAGATCTTGAGGTAGATCCGCCGCGCGTCCAGCACCCACACCACGCCCCACCACAGCGCGACGAACCCCACTGCACACAGCAGCGACGCCAGCGTGGGGGCGCTTGGCAGCGCTGTGGCGACGGCCTGGTACAGCCAGGCCCAGGCGCCGCTGGCGATCAGCACCAGCACCATCGCCGACGAGCCCAGGTAGGCAGCAATCGCATTCACGCCAAAGCGGCGGCCAACCGCGGGCAGGCCGCAACGGTCGATCAGCAGGTGCGCCAGCAGCAGCAACACCACCGAGAGCGCACCACTCCACAGCACGTAGCTGGGGGTCCACAGCTGTTTGTTGAGGGGTAGCCAGAGCATCGCCAACGCACCGCCCGCCAGGCAGGCCACCGCCAACGCGGCCAATGCGCCCATCCGACCGACCCGCAGCCACGCACCGGCGCGCAGGCCGAGCAGCGTGCTGGCGATCGCCCCCAGGCTGCTCAGCAGTCCTTCCGGGTCATGCCCCAGGCCGGTGAGCGCGGAATACTTGTAGAGGAACGGGGCGAACAGCGCGGTATCCAGCCGGCTGGCCGGATTCACCCAAGGCTCCAGCGAATCGGCAGACAGCAGGATCGCGGCATACGCCGCCAGCAGGCCCACGATCACCGCCCATTGGGTCCGCGCCTGCGTGTAGATCGCCAGCACGCCGACCACCGCCACGCACAGCGCGATCCGCTGCAGCACACCCCACAGGCGATACGCCGGCAGCTCGAACAGCCACCACGCCAGCAGGTGCAGCAGCGCACCGGCGATCAGGATGCGCAGCGCGCGTTGCAGAACCCCACGCACCAGCGCCGGACGCGTGGCCGGATCGCCCGCGCGCGGGGCCAGACTGAAGGCCATCGAGACGCCGGCGATGAACAGGAACAGCGGGAAAATCAGATCGGTCGGGGTGAAGCCGTGCCAGTCCGCGTGCAGCAGCGGCGCGTAGACATGGCTCCAGTCGCCCGCGTTGTTGACCAGCAGCATCGCCGCGACGGTCAGGCCGCGCAGCGCGTCGATCGACCCCATCCGTCCTGACGGCGTGGCGCTCATACGTCTTCGCGCTGCCCGGCGATCCAGGTGCTGCGCACCTGCAGGGCATCATCGAGCAGTACCAGATCGGCGTGATGCCCTTCGGCGATATGCCCGTAACGGTCATCCAGATTCAGGAACTGCGCGGGATAGGTGGAGGCCATCCGCGCCGCTTCGGCCAGCGAAACGCCCAGCAGCTGCACGCTGTTGCGCACCGCCGTGGCCATGTCCAGCGCCGAGCCGGCCAGCGAGCCGGCGGCATTGCGCACCACGCCGTTCACGGCGGTGATCACCTCGCCGTACAGTTCGTAGCGGGGGTCTTCCGCACCGACCGGCGGCATCGCATCGGTCACCAGCATGACCTTGCCACGCGGCTTGGTCGCCAGCGCCACGCGCAGGCTGGCCGGGTGCACGTGCACGCCGTCGGCGATGATGCCGACCCAGCTGTCGCGGTCTTCCAGCGCCGCTCCCACTGCGCCCGGCTCGCGCCCGGTCAGCGGCGACATCGCGTTGTACAGATGGGTGAACCCACGGATGCCCGCCTCCAGCCCCGCACGCGCCTCTTCATAGCTGGCGGCGGTGTGACCTGCCGCCACCACCACGCCCCGTTCGACCAGCGCGCGGATGCTCTCCAGCGGCACCCGTTCGGGGGCCAGCGTGAGCAGGGTGACGCCGTTGTCCAGCGAAGCCGCCAGGGCAATCTCGGCGGCATCGGGCACGCGGAACTTGTTGGCATCGTGGGTGCCCTTGCGCGCCGGCGCGATGTACGGGCCTTCCAGGTGGATGCCCAGCACGCCGGGCACGCCTTCGCTGATCGCCTGGCGGGTCGCGGCGATGGCCGCGCGCATCACCTGCACGTCGTCGCTGATCAGGGTCGGCAGCAGCCCGGTGGTGCCGAAGCGGCGGTGCGCCTGCGCCAGCGTGCGCAGCGTGGTGACATCCGGACTGTTGTTGAACAGCACCCCGCCGCCGCCGTTGACCTGCGCATCGATGAAGCCCGGCAGCAGCCAGCCGCCGCCCAGGTCCACCTGCTCATCGGCCTGGCCGAGCATCGGCGCGGCATCGGAGACCAGCGCGGTGATCCGCCCGCTTTCGATCACCACCGCCAGGTCATCGCGGAAGTCGTCGCCGGCCAGGATGCGGGCGTTGCGCAGGACAGTTTTCATCAGACGGTTTCCGTCACCTTGTTCAGATGCGGCGGCAGATCGGGGTTGTGCCCGCGACGCAGCGCCAGCGCGTTGATCGCGCGGTAGAAGCTCTGGATGGTCAGCAGCGGCGCGCAGGCCGGGTGCGGTGCGACCGGCAGCGGCAGGTCGCCATCGACATCGGCCAGCCAGACCTGGGCATCGCGCGTGGCGAACTCGGCCAGCACCGCGCGGGTGCCGGCGCCGGTTTCATCCGGCTGGGCGAACGCCAGCACCGGGAAGCCGGGGCCGACCAGCGCCATCGGGCCGTGCTTGACCTCGGCCGAGCTGTAGGCCTCGGCGTGCAGGCCGCAGGTTTCCTTGAATTTCAGCGCCGCTTCCTGCGCAGCGGCCAGGCCGAGACCACGGCCAAGCACGAACAGGTTGTGCGCCGGCACCAGGCCCTCGGTCAGCGACGACCAGTCGCTGCTCCAGGCCTCGCGCAGCGCATCGGGCAGCGTACGCAGCGAAGCGATCAACCCGACGTCCTGCGTCCAGTACGCCACCAGCTGCAGGATCGCCGACAGCGAGGCCAGGTAGCTTTTGGTCGCCGCGACGCTGCGCTCGGCGCCCGCGCCCAGCGGAATCACCGTTTCGGCCAGCTGCGCCAGCGGCGAATCCTCGACATTGACCAGCGCCACCACGCGCGCGCCGGCCGCACGGGCAGCCTCGGCGTTGCGCAGCAGGTCGGGGCTCTTGCCCGACTGCGAGATCACGATGTACAGCGCGCCACGCAGCTTCAGCGGCGCTTCGTAGACCGAGCCCACCGACGGCGAGGCCGAGGCGGTCACCAGCCCCAGCCGCGTTTCCAGCAGGTACTTGGCATAGGTGGCGGCATGATCGGAACTGCCCCGCGCGCAGGTCACCACGAACGGCGGCGGCGCCGCGCGCAGGCTGGCCGCCAGCGTTTCCACGGCCACCTGGTTACGCGCGAACTGCGCGGCGATCACATCGGCGGCCTCGGCGGCTTCGCGGTACATCAGGGTGTCGTGGGGAGCAGGCAGGGACATGGGGACTCAGGTCGTTTCAGGAGAAGGAAGCCGTGCACCCTGCGGGCGCATCGGCGCGGTGGAACCACGCACCACCAGCTGCGGCACGAAGCCCTGGTTGCGCAGCTGCAGCGGAGCTTCGTCGTAGGCATCGCTGCGCAGCTGCGCGATCAGCAGGCGCGCGGCATGCCGGGCGATGTCTTCGGTGGCCTGCTTGGCGGTGGTCAGCGGCGGCCAGGACTGGCGCGAGAACGGACTGTCCTCGAAGCCGGCGATGGACAGGTCGTAGGGCACGTTCATGCCCGCCGACTTGGCCGCGGCCAGCACGCCGGCGGCGATTTCATCGTTGGAACCGAAGATCGCCGTGGGTGGCTCGCGCAGCGCCAACAGGCGGCGCGCACCGCGGAAACCATCGTCGAAGGTGTAGTCGCCCTGCACCACCAGGTGCTTGTCCACGCTCATGCCGTAATCGCGCAGCGCCGCCTCGTAGCCGGCATGGCGCTCCACGCTGGAGCCGTGCGAACTGCTGCCCCACAGGAAGCCGATGCGCTGGTGGCCGAGCTGGATCAGGTGCTCGGTGACTTCGTAGGCGGCCTCGCGGTCGTCGACGAACACGCAGGCACCATCTTCCGGGTCGGCGGTGCCGGCGATGATGCGCGCCAGCTTGATCCCTCGCCCGGTCAGCGCCGCCACCAGGTCGCGGCGCTCGGACATCGGCGCGGTCAGCACCAGCCCGGCCAGGCGCGAACGCTGCACCCAGTCGGCGAGTTCCTCGGCCAGCATCGGTGAGCTGGAATCGCAGGGATGGATCTGCAGGCCGAAACCGGTCTCGCGACACGCAGCGAGGACGCCGTTCTGCATGCCGATGATGTGGTACGGATTGGGGTTGTCGTAGACCAGCCCGATCACCAGGGTGGTCCCGGTGCGCAGGTTGCGCGCGGCCGGATCGGGCTCGTAGTCCAGTTCGGCAATCGCGCGCAGGACGCGCGCGCGGGTGGCCTGCATCACCGAGGGCTCATTGTTGATGACGCGTGAGACGGTCTTCAATGACACCTTGGCCCGTTCGGCGACATCCTTGATGGTCGCTCTGCGCATGGCTTTGTCCTGCGGGTTCCGTGGAGCCTCCATGATCGCCGATCACTGCCCGTCGCGGGGCAGGCCGATCCGGTGGCCGCGCACTGAATAGAACAGGATGTAGAGGTAGCAGGGAATCATCAGACCGGCGAACACCCACTGGAAATCGAAGTGCTGTTTGAGCACGGCGAACAGCTGCGGAATGATCGCGCCACCGGCGATGGCCATCACCAGCAGGGCCGAGCCGGTTTCGGTGAAACGGCCCAGGCCGCGGATCGCCAGCGGGAAGATCGCCGGCCACATCATCGCGTTGGCAAAGCCGAGCGCCGCCACGAAGCCCACCGAGACATAGCCGTGGGTGAGCAGCGCGCCCGTGCAGAACACCACCCCCAGCACCGCGGAGATGCTCAGGTAGCGCGACTGCGAGACCAGGTGCGGAATCATCGCCAGGCCGGCCAGGTAGCCCAGCAGCATGCCGCCCAGGGTGATCGAGGTGAACATCTTGGTCTGGTCCAGCGGCAGGTTGAAGCTGTGGCCGTAGGTGCCGATCGCATCACCGGCCATCACTTCCGCGCCGACATAGACGAACAGGCACAGCACGCCCAGCCACAGGTGCGGGAACTGGAAGATGCTGGTGCGCTCGGCCACCCCCGGCGCGCGGGCCGGCGTGGCGTTGGCTTCGGACGTCTTCAGTTCGGGCAGCGGCGAGAACAGCACACCCACCGCCAGTACTACCAGCACCCCCGCCATCACCATGTACGGCAGCTGGATCTTGCTGGCGAAGGTATCCAGCAGCGCACTGCGCACGACCGGGTCGGCCGCGGCCACCTGCTCGGTCAGATCGCCGATGCCGTGCAGCACCAGCGTGCCGATCAGCACCGGGGCGAGCATGCCGGCGATTTTGTTGCAGATGCCCATTACCGCGATACGGCGCGCGGCCGTCTCGATCGGGCCGAGGATGCTGATGTACGGATTGACCGCCGTCTGCAGCAGGGCCAGCCCGCTGCCGATGATGAACAGGCCGCTGAGCGCGCCCGGGTACCAGCGCTGCTGGGCGAAGTGGGCGAACACCACCGCGCCGGCCGCCATCACCAGCAGGCTCAGGCTCAGGCCTTTCTTCATGCCGGTGCGCTTGAGGATCCACGAGGCCGGCAGCGCCAGGAAGAAATACGACAGGTAGAAGACCATCAGCACCAGGAAGGCGCCGACCTCGTCCAGCTCGAAGGCGAGCTTGACGAAGGTGATCAACGGGCCGTTGAGCCAGGTGAAGAAGCCGATCAGGAAGAACAGCACGCCGATGATCAGGATCGAGGTGAGCACGCTCGAACGCGCGGAGGCAGCAGGCACGGCAGACATCAGGGAGGCTCCTGCATCGACGGCGCCGGAGCGGCGTCGGAAGAGTGGCTGGGAACAACGTTGTCACATTTATTCGTTGCGGCCGCCGGGTTTGTCAACAACTGGTTCACGCCGCCCCCGCGCATTTTCCTTTGCTGCACCTGCGCAATCTGGCGGCAGCGCTCGCGGCGGGTGGAGCGGAGCCCGTATTCACGGGAGTTTGCAAAAACATGACGGCGCCGTGATGAAAACGTTTTCGCGCGCAAACCCACGTTGCGACGCAACATCGAAAGTCTGAGGTTATCGTTGACATCGTTGTCAGAACGATTACAGACTCCGCCTCAATCGCCGGGTCCGCCCTGGCCACGCCCAACCGATGGAGTCCGTGTGACCAACGCCGCCCACGCTGTTCCGGCCCATGCCCCGCCCGCCGCGATGCCGCCGTTCCTGGCGGCCGACGTGGGTGGTACGCATGTCCGGGTTGGCCGGGTCCAGGCCAGTGCCGATCCGGCCCATCCGGTCGAACTGCTGGACTACCGCAAGTTCCGCAATGCGGATTACGCCGGCCTCAGCGCGATCCTGTCCGACTTCCTGGCCGATGGCCCGCGCCCGACGCATTGCGTGGTCGCCACCGCCGGCTATGCCCGCGACGACGGCACGGTGATCACCGCCAACCTGCCCTGGCCGCTGTCGGCGCGGCAGATCGAGCGGGAGGTCGGCCTGGACCAGGTCTACATCGTCAATGACTTCGAGGCCGTGGCCTATGCCGCCGCCCAGGTCGACGCCAGCGGCGTGCTCCAGCTGACCGGCCCGGCTACCGCCCCGCGCGGCCCGACCCTGGTGGTCGGCCCGGGCACCGGGCTCGGCGCGGCCGTGTGGATCCCGACCGCACACGGCGCGGTGGTCCTGGCTACCGAAGCCGGCCAGCCGACCCTGGCCACCACCACCGAACTGGAGATGGCGATCGTGCGGCAGATGCTGCGCGAGCGCTCGCATGTCTCGGTCGAGCAGGCGCTGTCCGGCCCCGGCCTGATGAATCTGTATCGCGCCCTGTGCGCGTTGAACGGCCAGGCGCCGACGCTGACCACCCCCGATGCGGTCACCGCCGCCGCGATGGCCGGCCACGACCCGCTCGCGCGGCAGAGCCTGGACGTGTTCTGCGGCCTGCTCGGCAGCACGATCGGCGACATGGCGCTGCAGTACGGCGTCACCGGCGGTGTCTACCTGGCCGGTGGCATCCTGCCGCAGATCCGCGACTTCTTGTTGAACAGCACGTTCGTCGAGCGGTACCTCAACAAGGGGCCGATGCGCGAGGCGCTGGAACGCATTCCCGTGAAGGTGGTCGAGCACGGGCAGCTGGGCGTCATCGGCGCCGCCAGCTGGTACCTCGGCCGCTCGGACACCTGATCTGCCGCGGCGCCGGGACCGGCGCTGCGGACAACGCACCACGCAGTACGTAGCACCCAAGGCGCACCGGACAACAGGCGCGCGGCACAGTCGTACCAGACGCAAGCAAACAGACGCCGTCGCCGGCGACCATCGAGTGATGAGGAGAGACATCATGAACACCCGCAAGACCCTGCTTTCC
>Ga0308171_1002963_pt1 | contig 16378 bp, 7 predicted proteins | sample PhyGR1_FD_202135 | JGI IMG/M metagenome (GOLD analysis project Ga0308171, IMG submission 202135) | Phyllosphere microbial communities from UC Gill Tract Community Farm, Albany, California, United States - DLSLSG.R1 | ecosystem: Host-associated > Plants > Phyllosphere > Unclassified | place: USA... | reverse complement strand
AACGGCAACCGGGTGTTCACCGACCAGCCCGGCAAAGGCGCCGAACGCGTGCCGATGCCGACACGCTCCGGCACCAGCGCACCGGCGACCGCCACACCGCCACGCACCGGCAAGGTGGCCGTTCCGACTAAATCGACGGTGATGCGCTATCAGATGCTGCGCATCCTGGGCCCGCTGCCGGACACCGCCGTGCGCGAGGAAGACGGTTCACTGATCGTCACCCTCACCAGCGAGCCGGCCTTGCAGCCGAACCATCGCTACCGCCTGCTGCTGGATGGTGAAATCGCGCAGGCTCCGGGCCGCAGCCCGGTATTCGCCCTGAGCAACGTTGACCGCGGCACCCATACCCTGGCTGCCGAGATCATCGATCAGGACGACCACGTGATCGAGCGCACACCTGCACAGCCGGTCCATCTGCAGCGCATCTCGCTGATCCAGAAACGCCGTGTCCATCCTTGCCGGACTGCCGATTACGGCGTACGTCCGGAATGCCCGCTCAAGGATAAACCCGAAGACGACTGAGCCGCGACCCGGCGGCTAACACTGGCGCACTCGATTGGTGCACTATCGGGACTGCCGAAAGTCGGAACGTGCCATTTTGGTTCGTCCTGGCGGCATGCCACGGGTTTTCGCGCAGACGCTGAGCACCTGTGGCACTCATTTGTACGATCGGCGCTTCTTTTCGGAGCCTTGGTTTGGTTCTTGCATTTTCCCTGCACCAGCGAGTTTGTTTCGCGCGCGAACCCGGGCATTGCCGCGGGCGCCCTGTGCCAAAAGAGGTCACCTGTCCCCATGACCATCAGCGATGCCCTGCACCGACTGTTACTCGACAACCTCACCACTGCCACCATTCTGCTCAATGCCGACCTGCGCCTTGAGTACATGAACCCCGCAGCCGAGATGTTGCTGGCGATCAGTGGCCAGCGCAGCCATGGTCAATTCATCAGCGAACTGTTCACCGAATCGACCGAAGCCTTGAATTCCCTGCGCCAGGCCGTCGAGCAGGCGCATCCCTTCACCAAGCGCGAAGCGATGCTGACCGCGCTGGCCGGCCAGACGCTGACGGTCGACTATGCCGTGACGCCGATCCTCAGCAACGGCGCAACGTGGCTACTGCTCGAAGTGCACCCGCGCGATCGCCTGCTGCGCATCACCAAGGAAGAGGCGCAGCTGTCCAAGCAGGAAACCACCAAGATGCTGGTGCGCGGCCTGGCCCACGAGATCAAGAACCCGCTGGGCGGCATCCGCGGTGCTGCCCAACTGCTGGCCCGCGAGCTGCCCGAGGAAAGTCTCAAGGACTACACCAACGTCATCATCGAGGAAGCCGACCGCCTGCGTAACCTGGTCGACCGCATGCTTGGCTCGAACAAGCTGCCCTCGCTGGCCATGACCAACATCCACGAGGTATTGGAGCGCGTGGCCAATCTGGTCGAGGCCGAAAGCCAGGGTTGCATCACCTTGGTGCGCGATTACGACCCGAGCATTCCCGATGTCCTGATCGACCGCGAACAGATGATCCAGGCGGTGCTCAACATCGTGCGCAATGCCATGCAGGCCATCAGCGGCCAGAACGAGCTGCGCCTTGGCCGTATCAGCCTGCGCACCCGCGCCATGCGCCAGTTCACCATCGGCCATGTGCGCCATCGCCTGGTCAGCAAGATCGAGATCACCGACAACGGTCCGGGCATTCCAGCCCAACTGCAGGAAACCATCTTCTACCCCATGGTCAGTGGCCGTCCCGACGGCACCGGCCTGGGGCTGGCCATTACCCAGAACATCATCAGTCAGCACCAGGGCTTGATCGAATGTGAAAGCCACCCCGGCCACACCACCTTTTCGATCTTCCTGCCGCTGGAACAAGGAGCCGCTTCGTCATGAGCCGTAGTGAAACTGTCTGGATCGTCGATGACGACCGTTCCATCCGCTGGGTACTGGAAAAGGCCCTGCAGCAAGAAGGCATGACCACCCAGAGCTTCGACAGCGCCGATGGCGTCATGAGCCGGCTGGCACGCCAGCAGCCCGACGTGATCATCTCCGACATCCGCATGCCCGGCGCCAGCGGCCTGGACCTGCTGGCGCGCATTCGCGAACAGCATCCGCGCCTGCCGGTAATCATCATGACCGCCCATTCGGACCTGGACAGCGCGGTGGCCTCCTACCAGGGCGGCGCTTTCGAGTACCTGCCCAAGCCGTTCGACGTCGACGAGGCGGTCTCGCTGGTCAAGCGCGCCAACCAGCACGCGCAGGAACAGCAGGGCCTGACCGAAGTCCCGGCATTGACCCGCACGCCCGAGATCATCGGTGAAGCGCCGGCCATGCAGGAAGTCTTCCGCGCCATCGGCCGACTCAGCCACTCCAACATCACCGTGCTGATCAACGGCGAGTCGGGCACCGGCAAGGAACTGGTCGCCCACGCCCTGCACCGGCACAGCCCACGGGCCGCTTCGCCCTTCATCGCGCTGAACATGGCGGCGATCCCCAAGGATTTGATGGAGTCGGAGCTGTTCGGCCATGAAAAGGGCGCCTTCACCGGCGCAGCCAACCTGCGCCGTGGACGTTTCGAACAGGCCGACGGCGGTACGCTGTTTCTCGACGAAATCGGCGACATGCCGGCCGATACCCAGACGCGCCTGCTGCGCGTGCTGGCCGATGGCGAGTTCTATCGCGTTGGCGGGCACATTCCGGTCAAGGTCGACGTGCGTATCATCGCCGCCACCCACCAGAACCTGGAAACCCTGGTGCACGCCGGCAAGTTCCGCGAAGACTTGTTCCATCGCCTCAACGTGATCCGCATCCACATCCCGCGCCTGTCGGACCGCCGCGAAGACATCCCGACCCTGGCCCGCCATTTCCTCAGCCGTGCCGCCCAGGAACTGGCGGTCGAGCCCAAGCTGCTCAAGAGCGAAACCGAGGAATACCTGAAGAACCTGCCGTGGCCCGGCAACGTGCGTCAGTTGGAGAACACCTGCCGCTGGATCACCGTGATGGCATCAGGGCGGGAAGTACACACCAGCGATCTGCCGCCCGAACTGCTGAGCCTGCCGCAGGACGCGGCGCCGGTGACCAACTGGGAGCAGGCGTTGCGCCAGTGGGCCGATCAGGCCCTGGCACGCGGCCAGTCGAGCCTGCTCGACAGCGCCGTGCCCAGTTTCGAGCGGATCATGATCGAGACGGCCCTGAAGCACACCGCCGGACGCCGTCGCGACGCCGCCGTGCTCCTGGGTTGGGGCCGCAACACCCTGACCCGCAAGATCAAGGAACTGGGCATGAAGGTCGATGGCGCCGACGAGGACGAAGTCGAGGAAGCCTGACGTCGCACACCGCCACGGGCATACCCGATCCCTGTAGCAGCGGCGCAAGCCGCGTCCGGCCTCACTGCGGTGGGTCAGATGCACCGCACATACCGCCGACGCGGCTCGCGCCGCTGCTACTGGGGTGCGTCTGATGCACCGCACACCGCCACGGGCATACCCGATTCCTGTAGCAGCGGCGCAAGCCGCGTCCGGCCTCACCGCAGTGAGTCAGATGCACCGCACATACCGCCGACGCGGCTCGCGCCGCTGCTACAGGCGTACGTCAGATGCCCTCCACACCCCCCATGGCATACCCAATTCCTGTAGCAGCGGCGCAAGCCGCGTCCGGCCTCACCGCGGTGAGTCTGATGCACCGCACATACCGCCGACGCGGCTTGTGCCGCTGCTACAGGGGGCTTGAAGAAACTCTCCGCTTTTGTGCATTCGCCTTGTGCACTGCACCCACACGATGCGCTGTTGAACATCGCTGATCGCTCGGATAAAACTTCGTTCGTTTCAATGAGCTACAAGACTGTTATCCGATCAAAATTATTTTTCCTTATATTTCAATCAGATAGACAGTACGGCGAAACATTTTGGGTGTTCAGAAAGCTTCTGCAACAAAACTGGCACGCGCGCTGCAATGTACTAACCATTACCCAGTTTCGGGAACCTTGGTACAGGCAGGCCGGGGATTCCCTCTTTACACCGCGACTCCAGCCAAGGCTGGAATACCGCACTACTGTTTTGGGGACCTTGGTACAGGCAGGCCGGGACTCCCCTTCTTTATCGCGAGACACCCGGCGGCAACGCCGGGCATCTCAACCCTTTTAGGGGGCCCCGGTACAGGCAGGCTGGGGTCTCCTTTCTTTATTCTTCGGCGGCCTCGGCCCAAGATTCTTCAGAGTTCCCATCTCGCCTTGGCTGTATATCTACACGCTTCCCGCCAATGTGACATTCCAAAAAGTATACGGAGCCAGTGTCGGACCGGACTGCACGCCTGCTGCGGGAGCAAACACAGCCATCGCATCGACCAGTTGATCGAACTGACTTAATTGCAGATTCGTCCCTGCGCCTTGCGCTGAAGTCTGTGAAATCAAATCCACTGTCTGCCAGACAGTCCCATCAGCAAACTCGATACGCTCAACGCTATGCCCGGCTGCAGTATTCCATCCTGACAAAATGCTTTGATCAGCGCCCAGACGCAAAAGCATTCCCTGGTCACTGTGCTCAGCCTTTACCTGCTCTGGCTTGATGCCCACCTCGAAAACAATAGTATCAATGCCCCCAACGGCACCGAAGTCTTCGTATATCCGGTCATGGCCGTGCCCTCGCCCTATGACATAACGGTCATTGCCCTGCCCTCCGGCCATACGATCATTGCCACGCTCGCCAGAAAGACGGTTATCGCTGCTGTTACCGCGCAAAAGGTTACTGTCGGCGTTACCAGTGGCGTTTATCGGGATGCGACCCGCCAGAATCAGATTTTCGACGTGTTCGGGCAAGGTGAACGACAACGAGGAAACCACTGTGTCGTTACCTTCACCAACGAGTTCGATCAAGCGATCTGCTGCGTTGTCTACAACATAGATATCGTTGCCTCCTGCCCCCACCATAACATCGGCGCCCTGTCCGCCATCCATCACGTTGTTCGCAGAGTTGCCTCGCAGGTGATTATCCAACTGGTTGCCTACTGCATTGATTGCTTGATGGCCGAGTAGCTGCAAGGCTTCCACCTCTGGGGCAAGAGTATGGCTGATCGTGGCTTTGACTCTATCGTAGCCACCACCTGCCCATTCCTGGACTACATCACCCTCATGGTCGACCAGGTAGGTATCGTCGCCAAGACGCCCTTCCATGATATCTGCGCCCCTACCACCATCCAGCGTATTGCCCCCTGCATCGCCAACCAGCAGGTCATTGGCGTCAGTACCATTGATCGTGATCTTTGGAAGGCCCGCGCCCTCGCCAAAAATGAAGTGACTGGACGATAACTGTGCAGCATCGACGCCTTTGAGTGTCAGATACTGACTTCCAGCCGCCATGCTCCCCAACCACACTTTCAGATAATGCTCACCATCAACTACGACAGGGGTAAAACTCAGGCCAGAAAAGTCTCGCACAGCCCGTATTTGAGAGAGATCGATTTTCTCGTTAGGGTTGTTCACTTCGAAATCGATGATCAGATTACCCAGCAAGCCGTAGGAAGCACTTTCGGTCAAATCTTCCACGACGACGAAGCGGTCATTCCCAGCTCCACCCGCCACCGCCGCTCCCGTATGAGAAGCGGTGCCGTGCAACGTAACGCTGGGCGCAAGAACGTTATTGAACGCGTAGTCCGTGATCGCTAGGTCGCCCTCGAGGTACAACGTGTCGTCCCCCGCGTCGCCCCCCAGATAATCAAGGCCACTCCCACCGTAAAGCACGTCATTGCCGCCACCACCGCGCACTACATCGTCGCCTTCTCGGCCATTGAGAAGATCGTCCCCGCCGATGAGCGAAGCCGTAGAGTTTTCTCCTACCAAAACGTCGTTGCCTAGACCGCCCAGAATGGTGTCCCCACCATTGCCACCGAAGACTTTTTCGCCGATATCGCCACTGACATGCAGCATTCCCAGCGACGTGTCCGGTAGAACCACTGAGCGATCGCTGGATTCAGTGCTGAAACTGTAGCCTGCGTAACGGCCGATCTCACTGGCGCGCATCGTCTCCGGCAGGCGAACGAAGCTGGCCAGCGTCAGCAAGCGGGCATCGATGTTAGTCAAAAGCACTCGTTGCCCGTTGGCAAAGCTCAGTTGTGCATCGGCACCCTGCTGAGAGATGCGCATTGTTTCGTAGACAGTGGCCGAGAAGCCCGCCAGTACCAATTTGTCCTGTCCAATAACGAAATCGGAAATGGTATCGGTGTCACCAGCAGCTTTTTCAATGATGAAACTGTCAGCATCTGCCCCGCCTGTGAGCAGGTCACTGCCGCTGCCACCGACCAACGTGTCGGTACCGGCGCCGCCAATCAGAGTGTCGTCACCACGTCCGCCTTGGAGATGGTTGGACGTGCCATTACCGACCAGACGATCGGCATGATCTCCGCCGATGACATCTTCGATCTGCTCAGCATCCAGAATGGTCATCTGTTGACCTGCCAACATCGCCTGTCCGCTTGATAGATCGACGACGCTTGCACTTGATATCGCAGCCACATTGATCGCGTCCCTGCCACCATCTTTATCGTGAAGCACATTGCGCCCGGGACCGGTGGCCAACTTCGCAAACTCATCGGTATAGACGTAGTGGTCGTCGATAGCACCACTGCCAAATATATTGAGGCTCCAGTCAAGCAATGTTCCACTTTGCCCGGTCGCCGTGTCGATGACCTTGAGCGTCCATTCTCCTTTCGGGTTTTCACCTCGAAGCAGAGCGGTCGAGAAAACGTAATCCAATGTCGTCGCTTGATTGAAGTCGCTGTCACCGTAATTCGTATCGTCTGAACCCTTGGCTTTACCGGGGCGATCCATGAGAACGGACTCAGTGCCCGAAGGCGAAACCAATATGACGATCAAATCACCTGGCCGCGCATGACTCAGCCGAATCCGGACCTCCACATGCTCTAATTTCATGTTCGCCACATTCACCGCCAGCGAATGGCGAATTCCGGCTTGATCTCCATCGCTAATCGCCATGTCGAGTACGCCGGACTCCGGGGCTTGAGTCAAACTGTATTGATTTGCAGCGGTTTGTTGGGTATGCCAGGTTTCTGCAAGACGCACAGCCGCTCGAGCATCGACTTGACCGTAGCCGTAATCATGACTGACATGCATGCCGCCACCGTTCCAGCGGCTACTACCGTTGTATTGCCACTGTGCTGTGGGATCATTCACTTGCCGGGCCGACAGCGCCAGAATCTCTTGCACGTCTCGGTAACCCAGGCTTGGATTGGCTTCCAACATCAGCGCCACAATTCCGGATACGACGGGCGCTGCGAAGCTGGTGCCCTGACTCGAATTTGTTTCGCTACCCTGCACCGCACCGGTAGTCGTGCGAACCAAGCGTGAAGTCGAGGTTATGTTCGAGCCGGGTGCGCTGACCAGGATGTTGGCACCCGGGTTGGAAAACGGCTGACCTCCCATTTGCATCGCACCTAGATCAGTCGCGGCATTGATTGCACCGACGATGATGCTGCTGCGGGTATTGGTGATATTCGAATAGTTGGTATTGCCGCCCCCCTGCCGATCATTGCCGCCTGCGGTGACGATGACTGTCCCCAACCCCCCGCGGCCTTGGGCAAGTGCCCGCTGAAAAGGTATTGGCAGCTCACCTAATTTCGCTTCAGAGAACCTCAGATCGAATCGAATGTTGCTACCCCAGCTATTGTTGATCACATCGTACTGCTGCATGTGATCCATATTGCTGAAGTCATCTTTGCTGATCCAGTACCCGGCGAGTGTGGCGTTGTAGGCTACCCCCACACCACCCTCACCGTTTCGGGCCGCTACCATGACCCCTGCGACCTGAGTCGCATGCTCACTGTATTTCCCCTCGCTTCCGTCCCCTGCCGTCTGGCCTGACGTGGCATTGGCCAGCCATGCAGGGTCGACGTTGTCTCTCAGATCGGCATGCCGATAATCGAAAATCTCCTTGGTCGTGCCAAAGGGGCTGTGTGTTTCGATCTGTGCGATGCGCACCCCGCGCCCCGTATAGTGCTGCCACACCGGCACGATGTTGGTCTCGGACAAATACCACTGCTCAGCTACCGATGGGTCACTAGGCAAATCAGTAGTCCGGAGGTAAACGTTCGACCGCATCACCGCGGTCTCCCCGCCGCCACTTCTCACTACCGTTGCAGCCACGTTACCTTTCGCATCGGCGGCGCTGTATTTGAAACCCATGATCCCAGCAAAACCGGGATCCGGCACGAACAGAACATCGCCACTGTCAGTCAAGGTAGCCGTACCGCCCATGACGTCGAAAAGCCCAGTGATGTGCAAGTCATCCTGCTGCCAATCGATGTCATTGCCCAGCAGCTGTTCCTTGCCGATGAGGTGCGGAGCCGTGCGGTCAAACGCGACGCCTGCCTTGTCGTGACTCAGTACATCCTTGACCAACAGCGGGTTTTCCAGCCCTGCACTCGACGAGCCTGGAATCTGTACTTTGCTCAGGTTCCTGAAGTTGGCTATTTCGACATTCCTGAGCAAATCGGTGCCGTCGCGTCCAGCCACCGTATCGGTGATCCAGACCCCTTCAGCCGTTCGGCTTATCCGGTAATCAGCGAAATCACCCGAGAGCTCAATCGCATCATCGCCATCGCCCCCATCGATCACGTCATCGCCTGCGCCACCGATCAGGACATCGTCGCCAGCGCCACCGTCCAGGCGATCATCATCATGCCCCCCATCGATCAGGTCATCGCCAGCCCCGCCCTGGAGACGATCACGGCCTTGATGCCCGCGCAAAATGTCGTTGCCTGCACCGCCCAGCAGGATGTCGTTTCCATCCTCACCGGCCAGCGCATCATTGGCCGCACCGCCAATCAGTACATCGTCGCCATCTCCCCCACGCATATACACGGTGCTTGTACCGCCACCGATGAACGTGTCGTTACCTCGACCTCCTTGGGCGATCTCGATTCCGGCTTTGTCCAACTCCAGGAACACGCCTTTATCACCCATCACTTGAACGACGTCAGTACCTTCACCCCCGTGGATATTGCCTGGCAGGTCATCACCGTCGATCAACAGCACGTCATCGCCTGCACCGCCATTGAAGGTGTCGCTTCCCTGTCCACCGGCGAGCCAGTTGCTTTGTCCGTCGCCTACGAGCACATCATTGCCGGCACCCCCTGCCGCATTGATCACTCCCTTAAGTGACACATCGATATGCTCGCCGTCGCTTGCCGCCGAGGCGTAGCTGCTTACGGTCGCCACGCGCTCCGAGCCCTGAGTGGTGACAACGGTACCTTTGCCACTGGCGGTAAACGTGTGGCCATTTGGGTTGGCAATGAAGCTCGCGGCCACCGCCTCCTTGACCGCACCGCGCTGAACGAAGGTGCCGCGTGAAAGCACCTCATTACCGTTGCGGACCTCCCCGCTTTGCACCTGATCATGCAGGTCGATCTGGGTGATGCCCAGTTCATCGAGCGAAGCCAGCTCGCTGCGTTCGCCCGCATCAAGGGCACCGTTGCCATTGCTGTCCTCCCAGCTTCTACCGTCGTGGTTGGCGTCTACCCATACCTTGACGGTGTTCCACGCCGCGTCATTGCGATCAAAGACACCGTCCGCATTACTGTCCAGACTTGCCAACGCAGCGAAGCCGTTGGCGAAGCGCTTTTCGCCTGCACTACCACGGGTACCCGCCGCTCCACCAAAGTATTCGGACAGGGTTTCACTGATGTTGTCGATCTTGCCGTTACCGTTGCTATCGACGACAACGATCCCATCCTCCGGGCTCACCCAGCCGGTTTCCTCGAGATTACCTCCGTCATTATCTGCATCGAAAAAGACAGGGGCGTCGCGGTAGTTGGTGAGACGGACGCCATCGGCATTGAGGTCCAGGATCAGAGGATCGGTAGGCAAGGTCTGTCTGGCACGAGCATCGCCTGAGTTGAGCAACGCAGCCATTGCCCCCTGATACGACAAGCCTGTCGCGACGTTGCGCAGACCGAAATCGAAGACCTCCTCGCTGGGATTGTGGTTACCAGGCCGATAGCCATCGGAAAGAATCTGCGTAGCCGCTGCCGCGAAGGTGTTGTTGATCCAGTTGCCTTTGTACTGATTGATGTTCAGTGTGGCCGGATCGGACGTGACCCGGTGACTGCCTCCGCTGGTGACCAGGCCTTGGGCTACGTCGGCTGCTTCTGCGTCGTGGTTGGTGGAGCCTTTTTGTTTTGCGGTACCGGCGTTGTCGATTTTCAGGGAGAAGTCGTGGGTAACGGGACTGGCGTTAGGTTGATCACTTGCTCCCAGCCAAAGACAGGTCTGACCATCCTTCGCTTCGTAGTAAAGGCCATGCCGGGTGAGGTCATCACGGATGATTTGTGCGCCGAAGCCGTGGAGCAGGGTCTTGAGATTGTCGGGGTTGTTGCCGGGGAGTAGATCACCTTGGAAACCGTTTGGGTTGTAGCCGATGGCTTTCAGGGCGCCGTAGACGAAGTCGACGCAACTGTTGGCGAGGACGTTGTACTTTGCAGAATCAAAACCGAACGATGCGGGGTTACGCGAATAGCCAAGCAATGTATTGTATTGGGCCTCAGTAAGATCCAAAGCAACTTCATAGATAGTCTCAAGGTAAGCGTCGTTGTCAAATTCAACAAACCTCCCCTCACCAAACATTTCACCGTAGCGCGATGCAAAACCGCCGCTCTTCACCGATTCACCATCGGAAAGACTGTACCACATATGACCAGCTATAGATCGACCTTCTTCGCCCTTACTATGGCCATTGCCGTCTTCCTGATAAACATAAAGTGACTGCGCACCAGAGACCTTGAAAGTAACTGAATAGGACTTCATTAAACCCCCGTAAAAAATTAATAAAACTTAGATCTTGGTGTGATCGCTGTAAAAAGCTACAAAAGCTTCAAAGCCCTTCAACACTGGCACATCTCCCATCGTACGGACTTCAACACTGTAACGTCCCGGTCCCAGCGCAAAGTTCTTCAACCTTCTTACCCCTACTACTTTGCGCGCCCCCTCACCTCCAACAAAATGCTGCTCGGTTATATTCGATGTCAAAAAAACCTCATCAAAAAAAATTTCAGAGTCTTTAGCCATTAATAGTCGGACCTTTACGGGCACGCCACCTTTCCAGTCAACACCATCCACCACATCAACAACCGCAGCAACGGATTCAATACTACCGCCCCATGCAAAACCAAGCGAAACGGTGTAGTAGTCTCGACGATCTACTTCTACCGGAAATTTTATCGACTGACCCTTCATAGAAAGATCAATAGGCTGATAGATCGATATTGGCCCGTAACATCCAGTCAACGTAAAAATCCCTAACGCCAGCGCCGCTCTGACAAGCCATCTCATTTCAAGTCCTAACTATAAATTTCGTATTGACGGAAGACGCTCACAGTTACCGCTCTTAAAATTACGTCCAAGGCAAAATACCTCTGGATACACAATCAATTAACCGTCCTGCCAATACCTTCCAATAGCAGACTTATCACGCAATCGTACGAGCCACTGGGCCCATGGCGAGATGCCATTGGCAGACTGGTCAGACCGGTTTATAGACGACGCTCTCGCATCGCTAACGACTCACCGCCGCCCCTGGCCAACGTAGCCCTCGCCAAAATTTAGTTGTAAATCCTGAACTAAAATTAACTTCTTCTTAAAAAATTGCGACCTATCACAAGTACTGACACAACCCCACAATAACTACATAACATTAGCGGAAACCGTTCAGAGTCAGGAGCGATCAGCATATACCCAAAGAATACTGCTATTGATATAAGCTGAAGCCTCCGCATGGCAGTTACAGCAGCGAATGCGCGTGGATACAATGCACCTGTCAACATATATCTGCAAATGCCCCCTAGGAACCCTATGAACCGTTGCTCACAGAAACCAAATGGTACCAGGCAACACAATATAGAAATAATAACAATGTCTAACCAGCCTGGGTAACTCAATTTTTTAAGCGCTGCTTTTTTCCACTCCATGTATATCAACCCCGCCTTTTGCGGCGCGAAGCTACCGACTTACCAAACCGACGTACAGCATCAGCTGCAACACCGAATTCACCACCGCACATGAAAATCTAACTGACTGATGACTTAATATCGAGATAGCTATTCAGCCGAAACCAAGTGCGTATCAGCCTTCGCCTCATGACTAGCGAGCAGATATTTCGGAAATATAAATAATCGATAGGTAAATGGCTGATAACTCAGACAGCCCAGACCCTTCACCGCTGAAAAAAGTTAGAAAAGCAAGAAAAAAACAGTATGAGCTGGTACAAAAAACCGGTCTTAGCCATCAGATAAACCCTCCTCGAAACAATGAAAGAAGCCAGTTACCTAACCAAGCCGGCAGCTGCGGACATTGCTATATGCGCAAATTTCAACTGACCTCCCAAGAATGTAAACAAGACCAACAGGACACCGAAATCCAGCCGACTGGGGTATACAAGAATTTTCATACCACTTTCCTATTTAGGCATATTGAGAAATTCGCTAACAGATCTTGAGTTCTAAACGGACAAACCCCGTTACCGCTCCCGCAAACTCTCTCCCGTATACTGCTGCAACGGACTCAAGAAATAATCAATCACCCTGCGCTTATCCGTCTTGACTTCCACCGTCACCGACATCCCCGGCGACAACTTGACGTGTTCTCCCTGCACTTCGATGGCGTTCTTCAATAAACGCACTCGGCTGCTGTAGATCAGCCCGCGTTTCTCGTCGTCGATGGCGTCGTTGGAAAGGCTGGTGATTTCCCCTTCCACGGTGCCGTACTTGGTAAACGTGAAGGTCTCGACTTTCACCGTGGCCATTTGTCCTGTTCGAACAAACCCCACATCCTTGTTTTCCAGAAAGGCCTCGACCTCCACGGGTTGGTCGCTAGGCACGATCACCATCAGTGGCTGCGCGGCAGTGACGACACCGCCTACGGTGTGGATGGCGAGTTGCTGTACTGTCCCGTCCACTGGGGCGGTCAAGCTCATCAGTCTGTCTCGCTGCTCGGCCTTGTTCAGTTCCTGGGTGAGCGAAACGACCTTTTGTTCGGACTGCTGCTGCAGGTCGAGCATGGCGCGACGGGTTTGGGCTAGAACGCTGGCGCGGCGACGCTGAGCTTCTTTTCGGCTGGCGTTGAGTTCGGTCAGGCGAGCCTGTTGCACGGCCATGTCGCGTTCCTGGTCCAGAAGCACTTGCTGCTTTTCGAGAAAGGCATGACGGGGCACGTATTGCTGATCCAGCAACTGGCGATAGTCTTCGGCCAGACCGCGAGTGATCGGCAGCGTTTGCTTCAGTGCCTCGATGACTGACCGTGAAGACTGAATTTCAGCCGCGCGTTGTTCTATCTCTGCATCCACCTGATCCAGCGTGCTGCGTAGCTCAAGGTATTGGCCTTCCAGCCAGTGCTGTGCTGCCTGCACCTGCTCAGGCGCGGCGTGAGCGATGTAGGCCGACAGTGAAGCAGGGGCTTGGCCACGCTTGATGGCCCACAGCAGTGCAGTTGCCCGGGCACTATCGACCTGAGCTGCCAGCAGATCATTGCGTAGCCGCGTGACGTCGGCGCCTGAGGCGCTGGTGTCCAGCTCTACCAGCACCTCCCCCGCTTTAACCGACTGGCCGTCATGCACGCGGATGGCTTTGACCACGGCAACTTCACTGGCTTGCAGAGTCTTGCTCTTGCCGCTGGCGACAACTTTGCCTCGCGCCGTGGCAACCACCTCGATCTCACCCACGCAGGCCCACACTACTCCCAGCACCGCAAATGTCATGATTGCCCATTGGGTGTAACGAGGCGCCGGGTGAACGGGCTGATCCTGCAGTGCAAGCGCAGCCGGCAAGAACTGCACCTCGTGTGGCAGACGTTGTGGGGTGTCGAGATTGCGACGCTGCTCCCAGGCCTCGGCGAAGGCCAGCCGGTAACGCTGCCAGAGCGCATGGATCCCCTGGGTCATGGCTGCTCCCCCTGCTGCAGACGATGCAACTGGGTGTACAGGCTGTCTGGGTTGGCGAGAAGCTGGCGATGACTGCCTTGCTCGCGGATTTGGCCCTTGTCCATCACCACGATGCGGTCGGCATCGCGAACGGCAGACAGCCGGTGCGCAATGATGATGACCGTGCGCCCTTTGCAGATGTGCTGCATGTTCTGCTGAATGACCCGCTCGGACTCATAGTCCAACGCGCTGGTGGCCTCGTCGAAGATCAGAATGCGCGGGTTGCCGATCAGGGCGCGAGCGATGGCTATACGCTGGCGCTGGCCGCCTGAAAGGGACGCTCCGTGTTCGCCGATGATGGTGTCGTAGCCTTCAGGTAGCTCTAGGATGAAGTCATGGGCACCGGCCATTCTTGCGGCGTGCATGACCGCATCCAAAGGCGCACCGGGATCGGTCAATGCGATGTTTTCCCGGATGCTGCGGTTGAACAGCAAGTTGTCCTGCAGCACCACGCCGATCTGCCGCCGTAGCGATGACACGTCAGCCAGTGCCAGGTCCATACCATCGATCAGTACACGGCCTCGTTCAGGTACGAACAAACGCTGCAGCAAACGGGTCAGCGTGCTTTTGCCCGAGCCGGAGCGGCCAACGATACCGATGACCTCGCCCGCGGAAATGCTCAGGCTCACGCCCCGTAACACTTCCGAACCGTCTGGGCGGTAGCGGAACTGCACTTGGTCGAATTCGATGCGCCCTTGCAGCGGTGGCAATGCAGTGCGGGTGGTCTGCGACAGTTCCGTAGGCGTATTGAGGATGTCACCCAGCCGCTCCACCGACACAGCCGTTTGCTGGAACTGGGTCCAGAGTTGGGCCAGGCGCATGATGGGCTGAGATACCCGGCCCGCCAGCATATTGAAGGCAATCAACTGTCCGACCGATAGTTGACCTTCGATCACCAGGCGGGCACCAAGCCACAGCGTGGCAACGGTGACCAGCTTACCGATTAGCGAGACGCTTTCATTGGCCAGGGTGGACAAGGTCTGAGTCTTGAAGCCGGCACTGACATAGGCAGCCAACTGGTTGTCCCAACGTCGAGTAATCTGCGGCTCCACCGCCAGGGACTTGAGCGTGTCGATACCGTTGACGGTTTCGACTAGAAACGCCTGATTCTCAGCGCCACGCGCGAAGCTTTCGTTCAACCGTGTGCGCAGTAACGGCGTGATGATGAGCGACACGAAGAAGTACAGCGGCAGGGACATCAACACCACCAGCGTCAACCAACCGCTGTAAAAGAACATCACCGCCAGAAAGACGATCGAAAACAGGATGTCCAACAACAGAGTGATGGTATTGCCGGTGAGAAAACTGCGGATGTTCTCCAGTTCACGCACTCGAGCCACTGAATCACCGACACGACGCGCCTGAAAATAGGCTAAAGGCAAGGTGACCAGATGGCGAAACAGCCGCGAGCCCAATTCCACATCGATACGGCTGGCCGTATGCGCGAAAACATAGCTGCGCAACCCACTGAGCAAGGTTTCGAAAAGCATGATGCCCAAGAGGCCAATGGCGACCACATCCAGTGTAGTCAGTCCCTGATGCACCAGAACCTTATCCATCACCACCTGAAAGAACAGGGGTGTCAGCAGGGCAAAAATCTGCAGCATGAATGACACTAGCAGCACTTCACCCAACAACTTGCGATACTTGATGATGGCGGGGATGAACCATGTGAAGTCGAAACGCGAAAGGCCTGACAAAAGGCTGGCTTCGCTGCGTAGCAGGATCAACCGACCACTCCAACGGGCCGACAAAACATCAAGGTCAATGATCTGCGGACGCTCGCAAACAGGATCCTGGATAAGCGCCTTGTTATCCTGCAAGCGCGCGATGATGAAGAAACGACCTTCGTTATCCTGGGCGATGGCAGGCAATGGATTATGCTGCAGCCGCTCTGGCTCGATGGTCACCTGACGGGCTTTCAAAGAGGATTTGCGAGCGGCCAACAAAAGCTGATCCTGATTCAAAGGTTGGTTACCCACGCAAAATTCATGAGCCAGTTGCTCGACGCAGATCGCTACATTATGGAACCGGGCCAGCATTGCCAAACACGCCAAGCCAGTGTCCAGCGGGTGCAGATCATTCTCGGCGTGCGGCGAAGCACCCGCTTTATTGTCGTTCATTGAGTCAACTTTTGATAAAGAGATTACGGGCTGTTTTACAGTTTTGATCTGAACGCCGGAGGAAGAAAGTCCACAGCGGCGTCATAATTTTTATTGCCATAACTGGACAGCGCCACCAGGTCCGCACTGCCCAGTGTGCCGGCAACCTGCCTCAGCCTTAATGTATCCAGTACAAAGTCATAGCGAGCTTCGTTGTAAGCCTTTACAGCGGTATATAAACGTCGCTGCGCCTCGAGAACATCGGCCGTATTCCGCGTACCCAGTTCGCGGCCAGCAGTGTTTGCCAACAATGAT
>Ga0308171_1002961_pt1 | contig 16393 bp, 14 predicted proteins | sample PhyGR1_FD_202135 | JGI IMG/M metagenome (GOLD analysis project Ga0308171, IMG submission 202135) | Phyllosphere microbial communities from UC Gill Tract Community Farm, Albany, California, United States - DLSLSG.R1 | ecosystem: Host-associated > Plants > Phyllosphere > Unclassified | place: USA... | reverse complement strand
TTTATTTGCCAACATTTAGAACTTAATTCTAGCAATGGTTTTGAGGAAGCATTTGAAACTTTCCCAGGAATGGACTTGGACGAAGACGATGATTTTTCAGCTTGGTGCGATGAATGTGAAAAAAAGAGAACAGAATGCGATGGTTGGAATGACGAATCAGAAGAATTTGCAAAAATCAAATTAATTTGTGAAGATTGCTATTTTGAGATAAAGGAATCCAATCAAAAAATCACATGACGAGATTTTTAATCTTCTCAACACTTTGTTCTAGTTTCTCCTGATCTTTCAGCTGACATTCCCAGATTGTCAAGACCTTCCAATTCATTTCTCTTAAGCTATCATTGGCTTTAAGGTCTCTGGTGATGTTCTTCTCAAATTTATCTTTCCAAAAATCCCGGTTGCTTTTTGGTAATTTGTATTGACAGTGCGGACATCGGTGCCAGAAACAGCCGTTCACAAAAATGGCAACTTTCTTCGAAATGAAAGAAATATCTGGTTTTCCGGGCACTTTTTTGTGATGAAGTCTGTAGCCTCTCACGCCATTTTTCCAAAGCGCTTTTCTCAGCAAGAGTTCCGGTTTGGTATTCTTACTCTTGTTTTTACTCATAACCCTGGAAACAGTTTCGCTGGTAGAAATGGGCGAGCGCTTATCTCTTATATATGTTTCTGGTTGCTTCATTATTAGAACTTTATATACATCAAAATATATTATGTTAAATTCAAAAGCAAGACCAAACAATAATTAAAACGTTTTGTACGCTTGATATGAATAAGATCACTTTCCAGATTCGGAAAATATGATATATTTACAAAAAGTAAACTTTAACATCAAATAGGTTTTCAAGAACCTTTAGAATCAACTTGAATCAAATAAAACTGATTCTTTTATAAAAATTTAAATATGAAAAACATCGTTGTTATCGGAGCTGGAACTATGGGAAACGGAATTGCCCATACTTTTGCCCAAAGTGGTTTTGCTGTGAATCTGGTAGATGTGAAACCGGAAAATCTGGACAGAGCACTTAAAACGATCACCACAAATCTGGACAGGATCATCGCCAAAGGAAACCTCACCGAGGAACAAAAAAACCAGACACTTGGTAACATCAAAACGTTTACAGATCTGAAAGACGCTGTTCCCAACGCTGACCTCATCGTAGAAGCAGCCACAGAAAACTTGGAGCTGAAACTTAAGATATTTGCTCAGATGGACGAACTTTCTCCGGAAAACTGCATTCTAGCGACCAACACTTCTTCTATTTCTATCACCAAAATTGCGTCCGTAACCAAACGTCCAGAAAAAGTCATCGGAATGCACTTTATGAATCCGGTTCCTATTATGAAATTGGTAGAGATCATCAAAGGTTATTCGACTTCCAAAGAGACTTTTGATACAATTTTCGAAATGTCAAAAACTCTAGGGAAAGTTCCTGTTGAAGTGAATGATTATCCAGGATTTGTAGCGAACAGGATCTTGATGCCAATGATCAACGAATCGATTGAAACATTGTACAACGGCGTTGCAGGCGTGGAAGAAATTGACACCGTGATGAAGCTCGGAATGGCGCATCCAATGGGACCTTTGCAATTGGCAGACTTTATCGGTCTTGATGTTTGCTTAGCCATCCTGAACGTAATGTACGACGGTTTCAAAAATCCGAAATACGCACCAAATCCACTTTTGGTCAATATGGTAATGGCCGGCAAAAAAGGTGTGAAATCCGGTGAAGGCTTTTATGACTATTCCGAAAGCAAAAAGGCGGAGAAAGTGTCGAAAATGTTTTTAAAATAAATTATTGAAGTACAAATTAGTAATTATAAATTACGATTTATAACTTTGTCAGAATCAGATTTGGTTCTGACATTTTTTATTAATAAAACTATGATTTCCATAAAATTAAACGAAAAGTACGAGAAAACGCTTCAGTTTCTTTTGATCATCACAACTTACGTGATGATTGTCCTGAGATTCCTACTGAACGAAAAAGGACGGACAAATCCCGATTCCATAAGATACATGAGGCAATCGGAAATCTTTCCAATCATTGATAATACGACTGCGCCACTGGGTTATCCATTATTTATAAAATTTTTCACCTATTTTGGGATTGATGATTTTTGGAGCAGCAAATTGATTGGGATTTTGGCGTACACATTCCTTTTATTTTTCGCTTACAGAAAACGATTTTTCTTCAAAGAACTGTTGATCGCGTCGGCACTTTTCAGTTTCGTGAGTATCTTTTCTTTTACAATGAGTGAGGCTTTGACGCTTCCTTTTGTGATTCTTCTTTTTTATGTTGCCAATCAAATTTTAAACAATAAAATCTCGACCAAAAGTGGAATCTTTTATTTGAGTTTGATTTTAATTTTATTGATCAACATTCGTTACAGCGCATTGTTCCAGTGTTTTGGAACTTTGTTTTTTGGTTTGCTTAATTATAAAAAATTCTACTGGAAAAGTTTTGTGATATCTGGAATTATCGGTGTTGGATTTTATGGTTTGTACAAGCTTTTGTTCATCGATTATTTTAATGAAAATTACGTTAATAATTTCCTTGAAATTGGTTTGAAATCCACGTCAACTCTTCTTTTGGAATTGTTCCAAGGTTTGGCGACAACCTTTGACCCGTTTGTTCACATTGCCGACCCGAACGGCGGGATCATCAATTATGGGATCTATGGCATTGGCGTTTTGACAATCATGGGAATGGTAATTATTTTCATTAAAACAAAACTTTCTGAGACAGAACGATTCATTTTAATTGTTTCCCTCATCAGTATCATCTGTTCCTATTTTGTTCAATATGTTTATTCGGTGAACCCGATTGATTACAGATTGTTAGCACCATTTTCTATCGGGATCTGGTTGGTATTTTTTAGAAAATTATTTCAAATATTTGATAGTTTAACCTATTCGGTTGCATTTTTGAGTTTGATGACGGGTTTTGCTTTCACTTGGTTGTCAAAAGGTTCGTATCTGGACAACAGAAAAGAGATCAGTACCTTTCTTGAAAAAGAAAACATGAAAGAGGAAACTTTGAAATTCTATATAAAAGATGATTCGAGCGAGGAGATCCAAACAGCAGAACTCATCAGCACTGTGAATCCGAAGATCTATGTTACGTTCCAGCCAAAAGATACGCTGCAAAAGAGCGTTCTGACAAGGCATAAAGTAGAAAGCAAAATGAAGATCAAAAAAAACAATTATCAATAATTAATTTCGGGAATTTTTCTATCTTTGAACCATAGAGTGACAGTCACGAATGCTCTGATTTATTTTAAAATTTTATATTATGAAATTACCTAAGTTTTTATTAGCCGACAATTCTGAATTTCCAGAAGATCTTTTTGTAGTTCACACAGAATATCCACGTTTTATCCTTAACGTAGAAGAAGAGGATGTAGAATGGTTGGATGACTTGGAAGGAGACGACGAGGAAACTGTAGCAAACGAGGCTACGAAAGTTGTGGAAGAAGCCTTCAAATGGTGTGATGAAGAACTTGCAAAATACGACGACGAGGAAGACGAAGAATAATAAAAAAAAAGGAACTCAAAACTGAGTTCCTTTTTTTATGCTTTTAATTTTACAAATACTACTGTTTGTTGAACTTCAGCAACAACAGATTGTCTTTGTAAAGTTCCAAAGTGTTTTCTGTCACCACATATTTGTTCACTTCCTGCAATACACTGATGTAGCTGGTCTCAGCCGTCATATTGTTACACATTTTTCTAGTGGAACCAATATTCTTAGCAGAGAAATTTCCTGCAGAAGTATCGATTACCGCATCGGAAAAATAGTTGTTACAACCTGCATTTCCGGAGATCCTATTTTGTTCTATAATAAGCGTTGGCTTGTTTGTGATATTATCTGCCAAAACCCATTGCGTGCCTGTGACCGCCGCTTGCGATTTCCCAACTTTGGAAGCGTTCCCTACTCTGCTGGTACAAGAAGCCATTGCTAGAAGTAGTATTGTGGTATAAAAAATATTTTTCATTAGATATAAATTATGATTCAAAGATAGGATTTTCTTTTTGAAGTTTTGAAGCGTTTTGTTTCTCAACCTTGTCTTTCTATCTTTTGAGGAATTCTTAGTCCTTAATAATTTTACGGCTAATTGTTTCACCAGACCTTAAAGTTACAACAACGGTATAATTGCCTTTTGCTAATTTGGAAAGGTTAATGGACCTTCCTTTCATCGCCATTTCTGATATCAATTTTCCAGAGATATCATTAATTTTCACACGAGAGATTTCTTCAGAGAAATTAAGAGTCTCTTTTACGGGATTTGGATAGAACTGCATTTTTGAAGACGACACATTTTCAACAGACAAATTTTCGGTTGCAACGACTTTGAAGTTATCGATTTCCCAAGAAGTTGCCGTCGTAGCTGAAAGATTTGTGTACTTGAAAGCAATTCTGATAGTCTCACCGAGATAAGTTGTCAAATCGACATTTCCGGAAGGTACAAAACCATGATAACCTGTCAGATCTGAATCTAACACGGCATTCAATCTTGTCCATGTTACACTAGTTGGCGAAGCTCCGTTGGTGTAATCATCCGTCGTAATGTAAACCTCCATAGGAAGTCCTGGGAAACTCGCATCTGTCTGGAAAGAAAATGAAGCCGCATCATAACCGCTTCTCAAATCAATGCTTTTTGAAATAAGCCAATCTTCATTCACACCACCAAAACCATTCATCATGGCTGCGGGCGCAGGGTTTCCAAAAGGCATTATAATAGACCATTGCTGATTACCAGCAACGTTGTAAATGGTCCAGCCATTATCTGTATAATTATTGAAAGGTTCATCAATAAGTGTAGATACAATTGGCTCACTTAATAAATTGATTGAATCTGACTTCTTAGAAGATATTTCACCGACTGTAAGTGGGAAATCAATTCCATCATGAAGGAGATGTTGTGCGAGATCGTTATCATTTTTGGCTTGTATGCTGACTGAAGTGATGGCAAATACAAATAGTAGATTTTTAGTTTTCATGGTTTATAGAAATATATTTTCAAAGATAATGTTATAATGATAAAACTTAATATGGAAAAGAATATTCCAACCCAAACAAGCACAAATAAATTAATAATGAATAAGTTATGATTTTTTAAATTTAAAAGCTTAATTTTGCACCCCGAAAATAGACCTTGAATACGGTCTTGACAATTATTAAAATCTACTTATGAAAAGAATAGGCGAACACAGAAAGCTTCTTGGCGTTGACAAAACGGCAACCCTAAAGGATCTTAAAACAATTTACAGAAACACGATGAAGGACACACATCCTGATAAATTTGTAAATGATGAAGCCGGAAAACTGGACGCAGAAGCAAAAAGTAAATCTGTGATCGAAGCTTATCACTTTCTAGTAAGCATCCACGAGGAAACACAGGAAAAATATAAAGACGAATACACGGAAACCATTACCACATCCATCATCACCGATTTCTATCTTGAAAAATCCATTTTGAAAGTTCAGCATTTGAATGGGAAAATGTTCGAATACATTGGTGTTCCAAGAAATATTTATATCAAAATGGTGAATTCTGATTCGCCAAGTCGTTTTGCAAGAAGACACATCTACGGAAATTTCATCTACAGAAAATCCGGTGAAGTAATGGCAGATTAATTTCTAGCTTTAAAAATATATTGAAGACTTTCAGATTGATCTGGGAGTCTTTTTTTTGTTTTAATACTATAAGTAAGTATTAAATAAAAAACCGCATCAATAAAAATTGATACGGTTTCAAGGATTAAATAATTGATTTATGATTAATCTATGTGTTTCGGGGTGAATCCGTCTTCACTTAGTTCTCTGTGGTCATATTCGGCTTTCATTTCAGCGTCATAATCCACTGGTTCGCCTTTGCCCATTCTTCTTAATAATGAATCAAATAATGAATAAACAACTGGTACGATGATCAAGGTAAGGAACAATGATGATGTCAAACCACCGATAATTACCCAAGCTAATCCATTGTTCATCTCCGCTCCAGCTCCTTTCGCAATCGCAATCGGGATCATACCGAAGATCATCGCGATCGTCGTCATTAAGATTGGACGAAGACGAGCGTGGTTGGCCTGGATCAATGCGTCGTGCGTACTAGCTCCGGCTGCTTTTCTCATATTGGCAAAATCGACGATCATGATCGCATTCTTCGCCACCAAACCAATCAACATGATCATTCCGAGCATCGTAAAGATGTTCAATGAATTTCCTGTGATGGCGAGGATTACCATAACTCCGATCAATGCCAATGGAATTGAGAACAATACCACAAACGGATAGACAAACGAGTCATACAAGGAAACCATTACCAAATAAACCAATACAATAGCTGCTAACAAAGCGATTCCTAATGTACCGAAACCTTCGGTCTGATTTTCCATATCACCACTCCAGATGTAGCTTACGCCGGCTGGTTTGGTTTTTTCGTTGTCCATAAACTGAGCTGCCCATTCGTTGGCAACATCACCCACAGGACGACCTACCACTTTTGATTTAACCTTTACGGAAGGCGCTTTATCTCTACGTTCAAGCAAACTTGGCCCTGACCCCATTTTCACATCAGCGAATTGGCTCAGTCTTACCTGCTGCCCGGAAGGATTGGTGAACATCAGGTTTCTGACGTCATCAATAGACTGTCTGTTGGCATCTCCAAAACGGATGTTGATGTCATATTCGTATTCTCCAGCTCTGAATTTTCCGTCTGTATTTCCACTAAATGCTGTCTGCATCGTTTGTCCTACACTGGAAAGATTCAAGCCTAAAGAAGACATTTTATCTCTGTCAATATTTACCTGAACTTCCGGACTTCCAGAGTCAGTTGACAATTCAGCATCTACGGAACCAGGAACTTTTTTCAATAATTCAAGGATCCTGTTCGCTTCTTTGTTTGCTGTTGCATTGTCCTGAGCAGTTACCACCATTTCGATTGGCGCATTGTCTGCTCCCATCAATCCGATCGGTGCTGTTTTGAACTCAACGCCAGTGAATTTTTCTTCTAATGCTCTTTTGATTTTTGCTGATTTGATGTCCGTACTTTCGTTACGTTCAGATTTATCAACCAAAATTACTTGGATCTCTGATTGATACAAAGTCGCCTGCGCACCACCAAAACCTGATGACTGCTGACCAACTGTCGTGATCATATCGACCACATCTTTATCATCTCTCAAATATTTTTCAACTGCAAGCGTTATCTGATTGGTTTTCTCTACAGAAGCATCTTTTGATAACTCCATCTGAACAAGGAACTGTCCTCTGTCCATTTTCGGGAAGAATTCGCCTCCGATGAAACCAAATGCAACCAACATAAATGATGAGATCAAAATAATGAAAGTCACTATAACCACCATTATTCTTCTTAATCCTGTTTTAAGCGCCCATTCAAGAATTCCTGAGATCCAATGTGTGAATTTCTCCAATTGCTTCTCGAACCAAAGGATGAATTTCTCAAAAGGATTTTTTCCTGTCAAATGAACCAATTTCCCATATCTTGATGATAACCAAGGAATGATGGTAAATGAAGCCAACAAAGAGAACATCGTCGCAATAACTACCGTGACACAGAATTGCGCCAAGATATCAGAAACCAAACCGGAACTCATCGCAATCGGTAAGAATACCACGACAATTACCATCGTGATCGCTGTTACTGTAAATCCAATTTCCGAAGCACCATCATAAGCTGCACGGATCCTGCTTTTTCCCATCTCCATGTGACGGTAAACATTCTCTAGAACCACAATCGCGTCATCCACAAGGATACCTACCACGAGTGAAAGTCCCAATAAACTCATCAAGTTCAAAGTATATCCCATCAGGTACATTCCAATCACCGTTGCAATCAAGGAAACCGGAATCGAAACCATTACGATAAATGCATTTCTGATGTTGTGAAGGAATAATAACATTACAACTGCCACCAAAATAATCGCCAAGAACAAATCGAAGATCACGTGGTCGGCTGCCTCAAGTGTGAATTCTGTTGTATCATCTACAATATTGACCTTAATATCCTGAGCCTTATAATTACCTTCAACCTGAGCAATAGTCTTTTGAACCAATTCTGAAACCGCTACTGCATTGGCATCAGACTGCTTCTTAACCTGCATTAAAATGGTAGAATTCTGATTGTATCTCGCTACTTTCTCGATATCTTTTTGTGTATCAAAAACGGTTGCAATATCAGACAAACGAACCTGTGCGCCATCTTTGTTGGAAACCACAAGATTGTTCATTTCCTGTACATCTCTGTATTTTCCGGAAAGTCTGATCGTAGATCTTGAAGTTCTGGTTTTCAAAGCTCCTGTCGGGAAATCTAAGTTTGAAGACAAAATCGCCTGCTGTACATCTGCGATCGCAAGACCGTAACCCTGCATTTTCTTCTCATCCAAACTCACTTGGATCTCTCTCTCTTGTCCACCAACAAGGTCAACCTGGGCAACACCGTTTACACGGGAGAAAATAGGTTCAATTTTTTTATCTAAAAGGTCATAAAGATCTTTGTTGTTCAACTTATTACTAGAGATACTCAAAGTCATGATCGGGAGATCATCCAATGAGAATTTCTGTAATGAAGGCGGATCGGCATCTTCTGGAAGGTCTGCCAAAATAGCGTTTACCTTTCTCTGAGCATCATTCAAAGCATAGTTTACATCAGCACCAGTGTTCAACTGAACCATAATGACCGACAAACTCTCGTATGAAGATGACTCTACTTTTTTTACGTTTTCCAAAGAACCAACAGCGTCCTCGATCTTACGCGTCACCGAAGTTTCCACCTCTGCAGGCGAAGCTCCCGGATAAACGGTAGAGATCGTTACCATATTGGTTTCAAATTTCGGGATCAACTCGTACCCCATCATGGAGTAACTTAACAAACCTCCCAATGTCAGAATCGTAAAAAGTACGATAACGAGGGACGGTCTTTTAATGGATATTTCTGCTAACTTCATTCTTCTGTTACTTTACGATATTGATTTTTGAACCGTTGTCTAGGTTGATCTGTCCACTGGTGATCACTTGCTCGCCACCATTAAGACCGCTGATAATCTGAACTTTGTCGCCATAAACTTTTCCTGTTTGTACAGTGATCAGCTTTGCTGTTCCGTTTTGAACGATGAACAATTGTCCTGAACTTACACCATTGACGAAAGCCTCAGCAGGAACGGTCAGCATATTCTGAGTTTCCGCACCGTGATTGGTTTTGAACACAGCTGTTGCGTACATACCAGCTTTTAAGTTTCCTTTATTCTGAACTTCAATCTCTACTGGGAAGTTAAGAGAAGCATCACTTTTTGGAGCGATGAAGGTAATTCTACCGCTGAAAGATTCGTCAGGTAAAACATTCACGTTGATGTTAACAGTCTGACCAATTTGGATTCTTCCAACCTGGCTTTCGTCAACCAAAACAGAAAGTTTAAGTGAATTGATATTGACAATTTCGAACAATGCAGTTCCTGTTGCCACAACAGCTCCCGGCTCCACCATTTTCTTGTTGATAGTTCCGCTGATACCTGCACGAACGCTAGTGTCATTCACTCTTACACCTTGAGCTCTAAGTGAAGCCTGAGCATTCTTAAGTTGCAATCTGGAGTTATCCAACTGTTGTTTTGTGACGCCACCAGATTTGAAGGCATTTTCATAACGCTGGTTATCAGCAATTGCATTTTGTAAATTGTTTTGTGCCTGAGTCACATCAACTTCGATCGCATCTCTTTTGATAGTTGCTAAAACCTGTCCGGCAGAAACTCTAGAACCTTCTTTTACGAATACGCTTACCACACGGCCAGCAATATCAGCTGATTGATTGGTTTCCTGTTTTGGAATGAATGTCCCGTTAGCTGAATAATCTGTATCGATATTGGCTCTGGAAGCAGTTACAACATTCACGTTGATCTTGTCAACTTGCTTTGCCACTTCTTTTACTTCTGTTTCCTGCTTCTTTTTATTATCGGCAATTTTCCAAGCGGCCAGACCTACAAGTACAGCTGCCACGATGATATATATAAAAGTTTTTTTCATTTGATATAATTATTTTTTTAAATGGTCAAATGGAATCTAAAAGATTTCATTTTAAGTTTATTATGGATTTTGTAAAGTATTAAGTTCCCCTTTCGCTTTGATCAATTTGATCTCGGCCTGTTTGTAGTCTAGTAAAGAAGTTGTGTAATTCTGTTTTGCATCTGTCAAAGCATTTTCAGAATCAAGAACTTCGGTAAGCGTTGCCAAACCATATTGATAGTTGGACTGCGTATCTTTCTGTACTTTTTCCGCCAGTTCCACATTACCTTTCATACTTTCGATATTGATGATGGAATTTTCCATATTCGTGATGGCATTCTTGTAATCCAAACTCAAACTCAACTGCGTTGCTTGGATATCCTGATCCAAAGATTGAATATCGATCTCGGCCTGCTGAATTTTAGATTTGGTAGCACCACCTGTGAAGATCGGAATATTTATATTCAAACCAATCGCTGAATAGTCGCTCCAAAGAACACCACTGTTGATGCCATTTGTAAAAGGAAATTTAGCTCCCTGACCTGCCCATCCGTAATTTGCGGTCAAGCCAACAGTCGGATACAGATAAGCTTCTGTCGCCTTTAGATTATATTGAAGAAGCTCTCTATTTTTATTAAGAACTTTGATGTCTGTACGTTCGTCCAGATTTACATTTCCGGCAATCAGCTCAGGTCTTGGTTCGATAGATTTTTCTTCCAGCTCAATTTGTTTATCGATTGGAACACCCATATAAAACTTCAAAGAGTTTTTGGAAAGCTCTACAGCATTCACCAACTGTTGTCTGTTGGCACTGATGTTTGTCAATTGAACATTGGTTCTGTCTAGATCGATTCCTTTTGCCAAACCGTTGTCCACCAAACTTTTGATGACATTTCTGACCTTTTCTGTATTGGTGTAACTTACATTAAGTGTTTTAAGATTTTCTTCCTGTACAAAAACCTGATAATAGGCTGTTGCGACATTTTCAATGATCTGCTCATTGGAAAGTTGTGCGTTCAGAACATAAAATTCTCTTGTAGACTTTGCCGCTTTAAGACCTGTGAAAACCCTTTGGTCAAAAATTGCTTGGTTCAAAGTGACGACTGCGCTCGAGGTCCAAGGCTGTCCCAATTGTGCTCTGATCCTTTGTCCACTGAATTCTAATAAAGATTCCTGAATGATAGGATTATAGGTCACACCTGCAGTAGCACTTATTTGTGGGAGTGCTCCAGCTCTCGCTTCTGTGATCTTCAATTCAGCTCTTTTAATTTCAAGCGTGGCCTTTTTAGCTTCTGCTTTATTTTGCAAAGCCTGTTTGATGGCTTCCTGCAAAGACACCTGCTGCTGGGCAAAAGCAGATGTAGAGCCGAAAATCATAAATACTGCAGCTATGCTGATTCTTAGCCTTGTTGCAGTTATACGTTTTCTATTCATAATTTAATTAATTCTTTTATTTTTTATTTTCTTCTTTCTTATCTCTAATCATTGACGACGATCCAATTTTATAAATACTTTAACATTTAATTAATTATTTCCAATTAATTTTTAAAAAGCATTCTCATAATGATGTCTTTGCGATCTGATATCAATCTGTCAAATTCTTTATCATTGATCATCATATTTTCCATGAACAACGGTCTTATCGCACTCGGGAAAATCAATAGAGAGATCATATTAAAAATAAATTGAATGGGTTCCATTTTCTCAATATTACCCAATTCCATTTCTTTTTTGATATCCTTTAAAAATGTATTAAGATCCTCTTCTTCCACATCTCTTTTATGACAGCTTCCCTTGTTGATCTGTGAAACAATGTAAGTTTCCAGGTAAGGATATTGAAGACTTGTCGATAAGCTACCATCAATGAACTGACTTATTTTTTCTTTAAATGCAATGTCAGATCTCATTACGATCTCAGATTTTTCCTTCTCCACCTTATGCGCTTCATCAAATACAATCTGCACCAGATTATCTCTCGATCTGAAGTAATAATTGATAAGCGTTCTGTTGACACCTGCTTCGTCCGCGATCTCTTGCGTTGTGGCATCAAACTTCCCTTTGACAAAGAATAAATTCTTGGTCGTCTCTTTGATCAATTCCTGTGTTTGGTCTTTTTTTTCTTGTTTTGACATTTTTGTTAAACAATTTTGTGCAAATTTATACCAATCATTTGTTTTGACAAAATTGTTAAACAAAATAATTAAACATTTTTGAGAAACTTAATAAAAACTTAACATTGCTTATAAAAGCTTGACTTTTCTTACGCCAGAACACTTAGAAAAAATTAAATTAAAATCATTAACTTTGCCGATTGAAAAACAGCACTTTTTCTTTTTAAATCATGAATGAAAATATTCTGTAAAACTCACATTCTCAAATAGAAATCATAACATTTTATCATCATAATGGAACTTATACACCGTAACCTTCTGATCGGAATTCACGATTGCCTGCAAGAAACCTTCTTCGAAGACAGAAAATATGCAGACAAGGTCATAGAAAGACTCTTAAAAGCCCACAGAAAATGGGGAAGCGAAGACCGACGCGTAGTTTCCGAGATCTTTTACAACATCATCCGTTGGAAAAAACGTCTGGAATATTACATGGGCGAAAGTGTAAAGCCGACCAATGTTTATAAAATGATCATCGCCTATTTGCTTTGGAGCAAAACGCATTACAAAAAATTCGAGGAATTCGACGGGATCAAAGTTGCCGATATTCTCACAAAATTGAAGAAAGGAACTGTTCCGACAAAGGCTATCGAACACTCTATTCCAGATTGGTTGGCTGAAACTTTGGAAAAAGAATTGGGCAAAAACTGGGAAAAAGAAATGGTCGCTCTTAATGAGCAAGCACCAACAGTGCTACGTGCCAACACTTTGAAAACAACGCCAAGAGAATTGATCGCCGATCTGAACGACGAAAATGTAGAAGCTTTCACAATCAAGAATTATCCAGATGCAATTCAGTTAGCAGAGAAGAAAAACGTTTTTTTGACCTCAGCTTTCAAAGATGGATTTTTTGAAGTTCAGGATGCAAGTTCTCAGAAAATCGGAGAATTACTGGATGTACAGGAAGGCATGCGCGTTGTAGATGCTTGTGCTGGTGCTGGTGGAAAAACTTTGCACTTGGCCGCTTTGATGAAAAACAAAGGTCAGATCATCGCCCTTGACATCTACGGATGGAAATTGACAGAACTGAAAAGACGTGCAAAAAGAGCGGGCGCTCACAACATAGAAGCCAGACTGATCTCTGACAACAAGGTCATCAAGAGACTTCACGAAAAAGCTGATAGATTATTGATTGATTCACCTTGTTCCGGGCTTGGTGTTTTGAAAAGAAACCCAGATTCCAAATGGAAAATAGACCAGGCTTTTATTGATAGGATCAAAGGAGAACAGCAACAGATCTTACAAGATTATTCTAAAATCCTGAAAAAAGGTGGACAGATGATCTACGCGACTTGTTCTATCTTGCCTTCAGAAAATAATGAGCAAGTAGAAACCTTCTTGAAAAACAATCCTGACTTCACATTGCTAAAAGATCAAAAGATCATGCCAAGCGAAGGCTACGACGGATTCTACATGGCACTCATCAAACGTAATGCATAAAAAAATTCCTGAGGTAAATAAATTACGCTCAGGAATTAAAAACACAAATGATGAAAGGACAATATTACGGAAAACCGTAAAATGATTTCTTATCATTTGGTAAGATTTTATTTGAAAATAATTTAGATAAAAAAAATCGAGTTCTAATTAGAACTCGATTTTTTTATTATATCAGTATTTGATTACTTAATTCTTAATAAATTTTGAATTAATAATATTTTTATCTGCGTAAATTTTGATTAGATAAATTCCCTTCGAAAGATTGGAAACATTGATTGTTTTGCCACTTCCTGAATTCGATTTCAAAAGTTTTCCGCTGGTATCCAAAATCTCGATTTTTGAGATTTTTTGTTCTGTTTGGATGTTTAGGATATCGGAGGTTGGGTTTGGATAGATTTCAAGATTTGACAATCCTTTATCTATTGTAGATAGGTTTTCGCCTACAAAAGTTGCAATGTATAGCTTTGGCGATGCAGAGTTTTGAATTGGAAAAGTGAGAAACTTATTATTACTAGTACTTCCCATACAACTAATTTTATCTACTCCTGAAACATCTATTGAGTTAGTATAAGTTTTGCTGGGGTAATAGTAGTAGCTTCCAGTATTGTCAACCGGTTTAAGATATTTCATATTGCCATCATTATCAATCTTCATAATCACCTTATACTCTGGCCAGTTTCCAATAGTGTATTCTACGTTGTTGAAGTTAACTTTTTCTTTAAAAAGATTATAGGAATAGATACTGTTTTGCTCATCTAATTCAATGTTTGTCTGTATCCCAAGAGATAGATCTTGGGATGACTGGATATCTCTTTCCCACTTGACATTTCCATTCAAATCTATTTTACTAATAATGCCACAAAAACCTCTGTTATATTTATTTACAATTTTATTACCACTCATTCCTATGTAGAAATAGTTTAAGCTTCTGGTTATCATACCTGCATTTACAATAATGTCATTTCCATCAAATTTTGCGTCCGTTGGATAACTGTATGAACTGGCATATTCTGGAAACTCCGGATAATAATTCTTTCCAGATATAGGGTTTCCGGAAGTATCAAATTTAAGAAACAAATGATTAAGTCCATCCTTATTCAGTCTAATAGATTGGGATCCCATTGTAAAAACAGTAATATCAGTCGATACATCCGCTGTTGTAAAGACATACAAATTATCACTACTGTCAAACACTGGTACAATATAGTTAGATTTAACATTAAAATTATTTCTATTATAAATCTCATTGCCATTCTGACCATTCAGTTTGATTATTGACATGGAAGGTACCGATTGATTTGTAAATGTTACTTCATTTCCATACAAATAAACATTTCCTGCGTTATCACAAATAACGCCATGCTTGGTAGACCTGAAATTTTTACTCCAAAGGAATTTTCCATCTTTACTAATCTTAATAAGGATTTTAAGATTGAAATCGAAATTAATAGTTGTTCCCATTGCATCTGTGAAAAATGCCTCATTACCATTGGATTGACATATTATATAAAAATTATCATCCTTGTCTACACAAGCAAAGTCCGTTTTGGTATTGAATATATCAAGCCCAACTACATTGTAGGCTATGGCGTTCCATTTTGGAAATCCATTGGCATCAAGTCGTGAAATATATCGTCTATCCTCTACGCCGTTGGAATTGCCAAAATATTCCGAAACGCCTTTACTCACTGTTGTCAAAAACATTTCATCTTTTGCCGAATTAAGATGATGCATGTAACTATCACTGAAATTCCCAGCAGTGGTTGTAGGCTGAATGATTCTCGTATTTATAATATCTGTTTGTGCATAAGCTACAATAACGAAAATAGAAAATAAAAAGAGTAAGTACTTTTTCATAGTTTTAATTTTGCGCAAATATAACTATTATCATACTTTAGAACCATTCTAAAATCAGATTTAATCATTAAATTTGCCTTTCCTAAATTTATATAAATGTTTGAAACAGATATTATTATAATAGGTGCTGGTCCAACTGGACTTTTCACCGTTTTCGAAGCCGGATTGTTGAAGCTGAGATGTCATTTGATTGATGCTTTGCCACAACCTGGTGGACAATTGACAGAACTTTATCCTAAAAAACCAATCTTCGACATTCCTGGATTTCCAAGTGTGGATGCCGGTGTTTTGGTTGACAACTTGATGGAACAGATCAAGCAATTCGAACCGCAATTTTCATTGGCTCAAAAAGCATTGAGTTATGAAAAAACAGAAGATGGGCAATTCATCGTAACAACTAGCCGAGGTGTCCAAGTCAAAGGAAAAGCCATTGCGATTGCCGGAGGTCTGGGAAGTTTTGACCCGAGAAAGCCTGACTTGGAAAACATCGGAAAATTCGAGGAAAAGGGGGTTGAATATTTTGTAAGAGACCCTGAAATGTTCCGTGACAAAAAAATCGTGATCGCTGGCGGTGGAGATTCTGCCCTAGACTGGTCGGTTTTCCTAGCTGATGTTGCGTCTGACGTCACTTTGATTCACAGAAGAAACGAATTCCGTGGTGCATTGGATTCAGTAGAAAAAGTAACTGAACTAAAACATCAAGGAAGAATCAATCTTATCACGCCAGCAGAAGTGACTGGTTTGATCGGCGATGATAAAATTACCGCTATCGAAATCGAAAAAGATGGTGAGAAATCAATCTTGGAAACCGATTATCTGATTCCACTTTTTGGTTTAACACCTAAGTTGGGTCCGTTGTCAGATTGGGGATTGGAAATCGAGAAAAATGCGATCAAAGTGAACAAT
>Ga0308171_1002959_pt1 | contig 16397 bp, 16 predicted proteins | sample PhyGR1_FD_202135 | JGI IMG/M metagenome (GOLD analysis project Ga0308171, IMG submission 202135) | Phyllosphere microbial communities from UC Gill Tract Community Farm, Albany, California, United States - DLSLSG.R1 | ecosystem: Host-associated > Plants > Phyllosphere > Unclassified | place: USA... | reverse complement strand
CGCAACAGGCCGACCCGCTGCGCAGTATGAAAGCTGCGCGGCTCGGCCTGTTGCTCAACCCACGCTGCGAGGCGTAACTAACCCAAGGACTCTGGTCGCTGCTGGATGAAAACTCAGAGGCACGTCAGGCAGCGGAAGATATTCAAGCGATGCCGATCACAGGCCTCGAGCCGAAAGGCCTACTGTACCCCACACTCCGAAAGCCCGATTTCCAGCGAGAGACTTCCAATTGGAGTCCGGAGTAAGTTGCCGACCTGATAGGAACCTTTACGCGTCGCGATCTAATTCCGGCAATAATTCTTTGGCGCTCCGGCAAGTACGTGTTCGTCATCGACGGTGCTCACCGCCTGAGCGCGCTCATAGCGTGGGTCCACGACGACTACGGCGACGGTGACCGCTCTAGAAAGTTCTTCCAGGGGAGCATCCCCGATGAACAGGCACGCGCAGCCGACCGCGTCCGAACCCTGGTAAATGACTCCATCGGATCATACGGCGAGCATAAGACTGCGTTGGAATTTCCCAACTCCGCCAAACCGGAAGTGGCTGCTCGTGCCGCTCGACTGGGCTGGCACAATATCCCTGTGCAGTGGATCGTGAACGCGGATCATGAGAAGGCCGAGAAGGCGTTCTTCAGGATCAACCAGGGCGGCACTAAGATTGATGCGACCGAGCAACGCATCTTGAACGCTCGGGACTCGGCGACTGCCCTTGCGGCACGCGCCATCCTCCGGGGAGGTACAGGTCACCGCTATTGGAAAAAATTCTCTGTCGAGCAGCACGCCAAGATCGAAGTTCTTGGGAAAGAAATATTTCAACTTCTCTTCGAACCAACCTTACAACTACCGATCAAGACACTTGATGTGCCGATGGCCGGCCCAGGATACGGGCCACACGTACTTCCTTTCCTATTCGACCTCGTAAACCTGACCAACAAGGTTGCGGTCGCGGACTCCAGCAACAAGCGAATTAAGGGTGACGAGGGCCTGAACACCGACACTGATGGCAATGCGACAATTAATTACCTGTCTGAGACACGTCGCGCGTTATGGCGGCTTTGCTCTACCAATCCATCATCGCTCGGCCTTCATCCAGCTCTGTATTTTTACAGTCCAAGCGGCGCGTTCCAAGCAGGAGCTCTTCTCAGCTTCGTGGCTCTGTTCAAGGAGTGGGATACGCAGGAGTTTCGTAATTTCATCAGTGTCCGCAAGGAATTTGAAGATTTCCTCTTGGCGAACCGTGGGATCACAGAAGCAGTGCGGAAGCTCGGTAGCGGGTCACGTAGTCGGCCGCGATTGATATCCCTCTATCGACGGATCATTGACGATCTCCTAGGGGGCAAGACGCGTCAGGAGATTGCGGCCGCACTCGCAAGCGACGAAGAGTACCAATTCATGGTCGCGGCGCCTGCACTGCCGATCCCCCCTCCACCTGGGAAGTTCTCTCGCGACGTGAAGGGGGCCGCCTTCGTGAGAGACGCCCTCCCAACTGCCTCGCGGTGCCCTACTTGTGGAGGTATTATGCATCGAAATGGAATGCAGGCGGGGCACCGGGAGGCCCACCGAGACGGGGGGTCTGGCACGGTGGCAAACGCGATGATGCAACATCCATTCTGCAACAGTACGGTTGCCAACTAGGCTGGCGCGCTCAAGTTTCTCTGCGGAAGTAATTCCACGTCGCTGGTGCCGCCTACCCCCTGCCCACCTTCCGCCGCAGCCTGACGGCCGCCTCCTCCGCCCAGAGCGCCCGAAACCGCAACAGCAGCGACGCTCCGATCCAGGAGGCCAAACGCGACCGCTCGTACAGTCGTCGCGCTCGGCCCTCAAGCCGATCCGCCCAGAGCCGCTCATCCTCAGGCGTCATCCAGCTTCACTCCCCTGGCCACGATCTGAAGCGCGCCGTCGGGCAGCGGACGCTGCAAGGTCTTCGCTTCCTCCCATGGCGACAGCATCCACTGCTCAAGCTCCCAGGCTTCGGTCAGGATCACCGGCATGGCCTTGGGATGGACGGCCTCGACCTCGGCGTTCGGCCTACAGGTCAGGAAGGCGAACGCGTCGATCGTCTCCAAGCCCGTCCTGATCTTGCGCACTCCGGTCCAGTCCCGCCGCCATATCCCGGCAAAGAAGGACAAGGGCCGATCCTCGCTTCGGGCGAACCAAATGTCGCCGCCCGCGTCGCGATTGAACTCGCTGAAACTGGTGAAGGGCACCAGACAGCGGCTGGCCGGCGCCAGATGCGGCGCCCAGTGCGAGCTGGCGAAGTTGCGGACGTTGGTCACGCCCTTGTCCGGCTCCATCCTCAACAGTTGGGCGAAATCCACGCTGCCGCCCCGGGCGCGAAGCTTGTTCGCGCGCGCGCTCGTCGCTTCGAAGACGACCTGCGCCGGCGACGGCATGCCCCAGCGCGCCATTATCAGTTCGCGCACCCCGTCGTCGCCGGTGCAGATGATGGGCGCCGGATAGTCCGGGAATATCCCCGGCATGGGCGCCAGGTTGCCGGTCAGATCGCGCATGGCCCTTGCCGCGGCACGAATCGCCGCCTGTCCCTTCGTCTCCGAGTAGAGATTGCACATCGGTTGAGCCTCTCACGCAGACCGCCGCTTGTGGAGTCGCCGACTAGCGCGGCCATTTCGAATGCTCGGGCCGCTTGACGAAAGGGTCCGGCAAGACCCGACGGCCCGCCGAGTCCGTCCCGCTCCAGATCTCGGGATTGCCCGTCCAGTCGATGGCCGCTGTGCGTACGGCGTCAAAGGCGTTCACGACCGAGTCGTGCTCCGGCGTGGCGGGCCGCAGCTGGATCATTAGCCCCTCGAGGATGTCCCGGGCCTCCTTCAGGCGCGCCAGATCCAGGACGTTCGGTCGGGCGCGACGCCGCGTCCTCATGCCAGGGCTCCTGCCTCAAGTGTGTGGGGAGCCTGCTCCAGCAGCGTCCAGAACAGACCGATCTGCTGACCGGGCGGCGTCCCCATGAAGATCATCCGCCCGCTGCAACCCATGCGGCGGCACCGGCACGACTTGCCAAACAGGACCAGGTCCGGCCCGTTGAGGCGGACCACCAGATCCAGATCGATGCGCAGATCCAGCTGACAGGCCTGACAACGAGCCATGACCACCCAGCCCCGTTGCCGCATCTCCGACACCGACACCGGCGTGGCCAGATGATAGGACAGCGGCCGGTTCTCATGTTTGCGAAACCCCATGGCCTAGTGCGGTCCGGCGGCCCCGGTCGCGGCGGTCAGCCGTTCGAACAGGGCCCTGCCCTTGGCCGCCGCATCGGGCGAAATCCGCGCCAGTTCGGCCGCGATCCTGGACTGCATGTTCAGCAGCACCGGATCGGCGCGCGCTGCCTCTCCGTATTGCCAGAGCGCCATCAGGCTCCCGAGCATACGGTCCTCGCCTGTCGGTTCAGACATCGACGGCGCCGACCGTCCTTCATTCGTTTGCATGGTGCAGCTCCCGTTCAGCCGACCGACCCGTCTCCGCTCTAGGACGGCGCTCTCATGCCCACAACTGATTTGTTCCTATTTCGTTCTCATCCTGTGGAGAACGACGACAGGACCGCCCGGCGCGACATTGCTCTCGCCCTGACCGCCAGGCTATCACCTCAAGCGGCCTTGGCCGAAACGACGGCTTCCACCACATGGGCCCGGTAGAGGACGGCCAGCAGGTCGGTCTGGGTGATGATGCCTGCGAGGACCCGATCCTCGTCGACCACCAGGGCCTCATGCACGGCCCCGCTCGACAGGACCGGAAGGACCGCTTCAATCGGCGTGTGCAGCCCCACGACATAGGCCTCCGGGTCCACCAATTGACCGACTGGCCGGACCCCGCCGGCCAGAAGCTCCGCGCGCCGGACCAGGCCGAGCACGCGGCCGCGCACGTCGACGACCGGCGCGGTCCTGAGGTCATGGGCCTGCAGCCTGGCCAGGGCGGTCTCGGCGCCCTCCCCCGCGAACAGGGAGACCACGTCGCGCGACATGATATCGACGCAGGGGATGGCGGCGTGAAGACGCCGATGCGTCTGGAGTTCAACCTTACGGAACAGGGCGTCGAGATCCTCATGGCGCACGTCCAGAAGCTGGCCGTACTGCGCCATGGCCTGGTCGAGATCGGTCCGGGTGAAGCCGAACCGCTCGACCGGAGGGCTGTCGCTAGTGCCATGGGGGCTCAAGGCCGGAGCGATGCGATGAGGATAGGCATGGCCTGCCGCGCGGCCATAGAGGCTCGCTGCGACGATCAGGAGGACCGAGCAGAGGCCGACTGGAACGAAAGGGTAGTCGAACCCGAGCGGCGCCGGCGAGGATGCAGCGAGCGCCGCGCCCAGGGCCATGGCCCCGCCGGGCGGATGCAGGCAACCGAGCAGGCTCATGGCGAAGATGGCCAAGCCGACCGCCACAGCCGCCGCCAGCAAGGGATCCGGAATGAGAAGGCCGCAGGCCACGCCCAAGAAGGCCGACAGCATATTGCCGCCGATGACCGCGCGCGGCTGCGCCAGGGGGCTGGCTGGCAGGGCGAAGACCAGGACGGCCGAAGCCCCGATCGGCGCCGCCAAAAGCGGTGAAAACGAGATCTGCCCCTCGACCAAAATGCGCGCCATCACGCCGCAGACGGCGATCCCGAGCGCGGCGCCCAGGCTGTACCGGACAGCTTCGGCGCGGGGAACCGTCAGGCCGGACGCCAGAAGGGTTTTCAAGGAGGGAAACACCGCCCGCTTCTGCCCGAGCAGGACGGCGGCCTCAAGGCAGATGAACTGCCGTCAACTGGTAGAGAACCTCACTTCGCGACCGCCATTCACCGCGAGACTCTGGCAAAAAGGGCCGACCGTCACGTCAACCCGCAGCTGTTCCAGGTGCCCAGGGATGAACCATGGCGTCCGCCCGCTCCTTGTCGATGCTCACGCGCCAAAGAGACTTCTGCAAAGGCAGGAATGCGCCATGAACGGACATTGCCTGGCGGCCCGAAAGCGGACGTCCGGCCGTCGGCAACCTCAGGACCGCTTTCGCCCCAGAGGACACGTTCAGCCTTGGCCCAGTACTGCCTGCGCTAGAGATATCCAAAAACCCATCAACAGCGCTGAAACCGCTTTAGTTAGGCGTCCGATTAGGGATGAACCGTGAGGTACATCCGCAAGAGTTCGGACAAGCTTCCAGCCTGCATCTTGGCCATGAGGTTGGCGCGATAGACTTCCACGGTCCGCGCGCTGATCTCGAGATCATAGGCGATGACCTTGTTGGCGTGGCCCTGAACCAATCCTGCGAGCACGTCGCGTTCCCGTCCTGACAGGGCGTCGAGACGCGCCACCAGCATCCGCTTCTCGGCTTCTGCCGACGCCGTTTCGCCCGCTCGATCCGCCGCACGCTGGATCGAAGCCAACAGCAATTCGTCGTCGAACGGCTTTTCGATGAAATCCACCACGCCTGCGCGCAACGCCTCCACAGCCAGCGGCATGTCGGCATGGCCAGTGATGACGATCACAGGTTCCCCCGAACCGTCCGCCTGTAATCGGCGTGCCAGCTCTATCCCGGTCATGTCAGGCATGCGCACATCGGTGATGATGCATCCGGGATGTCGGTCTTTCACGGCGAGAAAGGCGACGGCGGACTCGTGGGTTTGCACGCATAATCCGGCTGTACTCAGGAGGAAGGCGATCGAATCTCTCACAGCGGCGTCGTCGTCGATGACGTGCATGATCGGAGCGTTTGTCATGCGAGCTCTTCCTCAAGTCGGGCGCGATGTAGCGTGAAGTGAAAATCCGCGCCTCCAGCGGCGTTGGCCTCGAACCACAGGCGCCCGCCATGGGCTTCCATTATGGTCCGCGATATCGAAAGCCCAACCCCCATGCCGGCCCGCTTCGTCGTGATGAAGGGCTGGAACAACTGGACCGCCACATCGGGATCAATCCCCGCCCCCGTATCGGAAACCGTGACCTGGACATGATCCTCATCCAGCGTCGAGGCGGATATGGCCAGGTCCCGTGTCCCGCCGTCCTGCATGGCGTCCATGGCGTTTCGGATCAGGTTGAGCAGGACCTGCTGGATTTGAACCCTGTCAACGATGACGAGGTCAGCGGACGGATCGAGGGCGAACCGCACCTGAACGCCGTGCTCCCGCGCCCCGACCAGCGCCAGGGCGCTGGCCTCCTCGATGAGCGAGTGCAGGTTCTCGATCCGCCTTTCAGTCTCGCCCCGGGCGACGAACTCTCGCAGGCGCCGGATGATCACGCCGGCGCGCAGCGCCTGGTCAGCCGCCCGGTCCACGGCGTCGGAGACGCGATCGACCGACGCATTCTCCAAGCGAAGCAGTCGCCCCGCGCCCTTCAGGTAGTTGGTGATCGCGGTCAACGGCTGGTTCAGCTCATGGGCGAGCGCTGACGCCATTTCGCCGAGGGCCGTCAGACGCGACACCCGGATCAGGTCTGCCTGAAGCTCCTGCATCCTGGCCTCAGCCTGTTGGCGTTCCGTCAGATCCCGCACAAACCCGGTGAAGAAACGCCCCTCCTTGGTCCGCATCTCCCCGACTGCGAGTTCCAGAGGGAAGTCGGACCCATCCTTGCGACGACCGACCACGACGCGCCCTACGCCGACAATCCGGCGTTCTCCGGTTCGATAATAGCGTTCAAGATAGCTGTCGTGCGCTTCGCGATGAGGTGCGGGCATCAACAGGCTGACATTCTGCCCGATGGCTTCGGCCGCAGTCCAGCCGAATAGCCGTTCTGCAGTGGGGCTGAAGGCTCGCATGGCCCCCTTCTCGTCGATAAGAATCATGGCGTCGGGCACGGTGTCCAGGATCAACCGTAGATGGGTCTCACGGGAGGAAAGCTCCTTCAGAACCCGTTGGAACCACTCGCCGCCCCAGGTCACGGCGCCCGCGACGACAAGGAATAGCGCGGCCTCCGCCACCTGCGGCTGAGCGTCGCCCAGAAGCAGTCCCGTCGCGACGCCCAGGCCGGCGGCCAGGGCGCCGGGCCAGACGCCGCCCAGGGCTGAGCCCGCCACCACGGCCGGCACAAAGACCAGAAAGGACAGCCGGGCGTCGAAGAGGGACGGCAGGCCTGCTCGCGCCCAAGCGCCCATGAGGATCAGTACCAGAACCGTGGCGACTGCTAGCCAAGGCGAAGAGGGCCTCACAAGGGGAGAAGACGAATGAAAGACGCGCATCGTCCGCTTTCTAGCCTTGTTCACCAATGGGCCGCGCCTCCGGAATTCCCCCTAGGGTCAAGACCCGGATACCGCGTTCAGCCCGCCTCTTCTACATCGGCCTCATCCTCTTTCGCCGGACGAACCGGCCCGGGACTCCCCGGTTTCAAGGACCAAGGCCATGAGCGCCCCACTCGTCGATCTCTCCGTCCACCATCAACCCAAAGGGTTGTCGGACCGCGTCGCCTTCGGCTTCACCAAGCTGCTCCGCTTCTGTGCGGATACCTTCTTCGCCAAGCGATACGGACATCGCGCTGTCGTGCTGGAAACGGTCGCGGCTGTGCCGGGCATGGTGGGCGCCACCATCAACCATCTGAGCTGCCTGCGTCGGATGTGCGACGATCGGGGCTGGATCAAGACCCTGATGGACGAGGCCGAAAACGAACGCATGCACCTGATGACTTTCATCGAGATCTCGAAACCGACGCTGTTCGAGCGGTTCGTCATCGTCTCGGTCCAGTGGGTCTTCTACCTCTTCTTCTTTGGTCTCTATCTCGTGTCCAACAAGACGGCCCACCGGGTGGTCGGCTATTTCGAGGAAGAAGCCGTGATCAGCTACACCCACTACCTCGCCGAAATCGACGAAGGGCGCTCGCCCAATGTCCTGGCCCCAGAGATCGCCAAACGCTACTGGAACCTTCCTGACACTGCGACCCTGCGCGACGTTGTCCTCGTCGTTCGTGCCGACGAGGCCCACCACCGGGACGTCAACCACGGCTACGCCAACGAACTCGGGGGATTGCCGGTCCAGGCCGTGGCACCCTGCCCGCCTCACGCTGCGCTGGAGCCGACCTGGAAGACTGCGGCCTGAAGCCTCGCCGTCTCCACCGAACCGTCTGCCCCCTCACGCGCGTGGACATCTAAGAAGCGCCGCGCGCGTCCGACCGACCTGACCCGGCTTGGCCACGCCGCCAAAAAATCCCGCGGCCTGAACGACCGCGTTTTCCAGTTTCCAGTTTACCGAGGACACCTACTGATGTCGCAAGCCCTCAGCGAGCGGACGGTCACGATCGTCAAAGCCACAGTTCCAGCCCTTCAGGCCCATGGCTTGGACATTGTCCGGGAGATGTACGCCCGGATGTTCCAAAATCCGGAAATTCGCGATCTCTTCAATCAGTCGCATCATGGGGATTCTGGCTCTCAGCCCCGCGCGCTCACAGGCGCAATCCTCGCCTATGCCGCCAATATCGACAATCTCGGCGCCCTGACGGCCGCAGTTGAACGCATTGCGCAGAAGCATGTCGGACTGCAGATCATGCCAGACCATTACCCCCATGTCGCCAGCGCCTTGCTGGGCGCCATCGGCCACGTCCTGGGCGAGGCTGCGACCGAGGACGTTCTCACCGCCTGGGGCGAGGCCTACTGGTTCCTCGCGAACATCCTCATCACACGCGAGGCGGCCCTGTACGAGAATCTCGCCGCCGCCGAAGGCGGATGGAACGGCTGGCGCGCCTTCGAGGTGGCGGAAGTTCAACCCGAGAGTACGGTCATCACCTCCATCATCCTGCGGCCGGTCGATGGTGGCCCGGTGCTGGCTCACAAGCCTGGACAATACCTCACGTTCTGGCTTGACCTACCCGGGCATTCGCCGATCAAGCGTAACTATTCGATCTCCTCCGCACCAAACGGGGAGACCTATCGGATCTCGGTGAAGCGGGAGCCACATGGTCTCGCCTCGACCTGGCTCCACGAAAACGCCCGCCCCGGCCGAATCCTCAAGGTCGGCGCGCCGGCGGGCGACTTCTTCCTGCCGGATGATCCGCAACGTCCCATCGTGCTCCTGTCCGGCGGCGTCGGCCTGACCCCCATGGTTTCCATGCTGGAGGCGCTGGCGGCCCGACAACCACAAGCCCGGGTTCACTATGTTCACGGCGCGCGCGATGTCGCCTCCCACGCCATGGGCGATCATGTTCGCCGACTCGCCGCGGCCATTCCTGCCAGCCGCAACACTGTCTTCTACGAAAGCGTGCCGGAGGCCGCGAACCTGGCCGACCACGAACGAACTGGACGGATCTCAGGCGCCTGGCTGGCCTCGGAAACACCGGTGAAAGAAGCCGACTACTACTTGTGCGGCCCCCGCCCCTTCTTGCGAGCCCTGGTCTCCGACCTGGTCGCCATCGGGGTGTCCGCCGATCGCATCCACTATGAGTTCTTCGGCCCTGCCGACGAAGCCCTGGCGGCCTGAGGGCCGCCCCCTCGTGGTCTGCCGATGTCAGACGTCCTCGACCCGGCGCTTTTCCGATTCATGCGCCGGTAATCGGACGACTGACAGGCCGTCGAGCCCCATGCCGACAACTGCGTCAAGTCGATGCTCGGTTACAGGGCGTCGGCGCCTGCTGTTACTCTCGCCTCAATCATAACGATACTCTTCGAGTTAGCGTTGAGGGCGAGCGAACATGACCGCTTGCCATACGTCGAAGGAACGATTGGAAAGCGGGAGTTGGGTCCGGGTCAGCTTCCCGGAAGCTGAAGGCGCGCTGAGGCAGCTGAACCGAACCGTCCTCCAGTCGCTCGCCCTCACCTTGGAAGACAACGAAGGGTTTGACCGTCGGGTCATAGTCCCGAGCTTGCGAATAGAAGGCCACGGAATAAGGGATGCGTGGTCCTTCTCCGAGCTCGAACCGATGGTCCAGGATTTTGTAAGCGGGCACGCCGCCGCTGGGTCCGCTCCGCGAAGCGTTCGCGACCGTAAAACCCATCCGGCGCCAGAACGGGATCGCATCATCCGGCGCGATCTCGATCTGCGCGACCGAGTAGCCTCGCCGCGTGGCCCAATCGAGCATGAATTCCGCTAGCCGGCGGCCGTAACCGCGGCCTCGCAGATCCGGCCGCACCTCCATGATGTCGAGACCGTCGATGAATCCCACCGGCTCGTCGCCCTCCAAAAGGACCTGCACTGCTCCAGGGTCGGTCTCGAACGTCTTCTCAACCAGATTCCAGTTGCAGAGAAAGCCCTTGGTCGGAAGTTCGACCTTGGGATCCCAATGCGCTTCTTGGGCGTCCAAGGTCTCGCGATGGACAGTGTCCTCGACTTCCAGCCAAGCCTTGATCTTCGCCAGCGCCTCGGGCGTTGCGGGAACAACACGAATGTTGGTCATGATCGAACTTCCTCCCAGCGCGCTCGATGTTTCCGGCCGCATGTGCCTGCCTCGAGCTGAGCCTGGGCCGCCTAAGCCTCCCGGCGCCACCGTTTCACCACGGCCTCAATGGCTGCGCGTTGAATGGGCGGCTTGGCCCAGCCATCGGCAAACTTGATGTCGTTCGAGTCAGGGAGCTGTTGCTCGCTGAGTTCGCGGATCTTGATCCTCGCAGGGATAGCGGCGGCCTCCCCAACAAAAACGGCTTCGCGCCGCACGAGTGACGGCAGCAGCTTGGTTAGGCCAGCAAGGCTATCGGGTAGGAAGCGCGCTACGTGTTCTTGGTCGGCGGAGTTGGTGAGGCGAAGGATCACCCAACTATTGCACTGGGAGAGAACCGTACTCTCGACATCCGCTGGCCGTTGCGAGACGAGCATCAAGCCAAGCCCGTATTTACGGCCCTCACGTGCAAGGCGCCGAATGGCAACCTGAGCGGCTTCGTACTCTGCCTGCCCATGGTTCGGCACATAGCGGTGCGCCTCTTCGCAGACCAGCAGAACTGGATCGCGTTCTCGCTCGTCGCGCGTCTGCCAAACCTTGTATTGGAACAGCAGCCTGGCGATGACTGCAGCGAGGGGGCCGGCGACCTCGTTGGGGAGGCCGGAGATATCGACAATCCTGATGTCCTTCTGCTCGTTTACGGCACCCTCCCCGACGAACTGCGCGATGATCTCCGAAAGCTCTGGGTCGCCGTCGGTGTGGTTCTTGAGCATGAACGAGAGACGCGGATCGGCGCGCAGGACATTAAGCTTGTCCAAGATGGAGCGGTGCGATTTCGAGTCTGTCGCCGATTTCCGCTTGATCACGCCCTTCGTGTCCGTCGTCACGCCCTGCTCTTCGAAGATGTGAGCGACGAATTCGTCGAGCGAGAACGGGAAAGGCAGATCGCGGTCGAATGCGGCGACGATCGCGGCGTCCTCATCCTTCAACGGACGCGGGTCGTCCGGTGCCTTATCCGGAGACTGATCGATCCAGCTTTTTGAGGGTTCAATGAGCTTCAGGTCAACCATGCGTGCATGGGCCAGCGCCTTGTAGACGATGTTGTTCTGCGACGTGGCTTCCTCTTCGGTCTTGCCAATGACAAGCGAGCGGAACTCGTCGCCAGTCATAAGCCAGTACGGAAGCCTAAGGATCGGCCGAGCGGCTTCTTCACCGCCGGCGCTGGAGTCGTAGGCCCGATAAACGGTAGCGCGCTCCCCAAAAGCCTTGGCGTACTCACCATGAGGATCGATAATCACGACCCGTGGACGCCAGGTGCCGCGTGCGCTGGGCTGGTTAAGCAAGCCGTGGAGCAGGGCCGCGACCGTCGCAGACTTGCCGGAGCCCGTAGAGCCGAGGACGGCGCAATGCTGTCCAAACATTTTGTTGATGTTGGCACGAGCGACGGCGGATTCAGCGCCGACGTAGCGACCGATCTCGACCATGGGGTCCTCTCCGTCCCCGCGCTGCTGTTCCGCAGCGGTGAAGAGGGCCTGCACTTCCTGATGCGACATCAGGTAGACTCCCTGCAGGGGCAAGGGATAGGTCGTCACGCCCCGACCGAACTCCAGGATGCTCTGGTTGGCGTGCCAAACGCCCTCCCCGAAAAGATCGATCTCCATGATTCGCTGATCCCGCTCAGGCGGAACCGGGGGCCCGCCGCCTTCGAGCTGCATGTCGGACCGCATCCGCAGAAGCCGAACATAGGCGAAGAGAACCCGCCTACCGAAATGGATCTTCACGACGCTAGCGATCTGCCCGACGGCGTAAACCCGGCCCTCGTAGGTCCGGTTGAGTTCGGTGATGCCGCCATCGAGTTCGACACGGGCGGTGGTTCCGGAAACCTCAAGGATTGAACCGATCCTGAGGTCGGGAACGACGTCGAAGGGCCTCATTCGCCGCCTCCAGCATTAGCAGCGCCCTCGGCACCCGCGACGGGTGCCGCCATGACGTTGTCTTCCGCCTGCTGCGGACCGTCGCTGAGGAACTTGGTAACCCCCTCGAAGGTCCACCATTCATGGTTTTCGCCCGCCTGAGAAAGGTTCGTGGTGCTGCCGTGGTAGAGGCCTTTGTCGGTAAGGGCGAAGATGCGGTTCGCCCACGGCTTGTGCGTCATCCAGTCGACGAGCTTGTCCGGCAATACTGCTACGCCCGCCTTCTCCTGCTCACGAACGAACGCCACCAACACCGTCTTGCAGTCGGGCCTAGACATGGCTTCCTCGATGTAGAGATCAACGTGTTCGTCGCCGAAGCTGTAGCCGCAGACTGCAAAGACCATCGGCTGCGGCGACCTCAGCACCTCGCGCAGTTTCTCGAAGAGCGAGGCGAAGGGGTCACGTTGGGTGGCCACGTACTTGGTGGCCTGTGGGTAGATCAAGACGTTGCCTGCACGCTCGGGATAGCCGCACCCCTCACGACAACGAATTACCGATCCGTTGCCTTCGGCGTGCCAGTCAATCGAGCCATGCAGCTTTATCAAGTGAGCGGCTACACGACCGCCGGCGCCGTTCTCAGCGTAAGCCGTCTCGGGTGCCCAATAAGCCATCGCCCCGCCGCTGAACCCATCGGCGAAACTTATCCGCTCCAGAGCCAAGGCATCCTCGATGAGCGTGTCATAGTTCAGGGTGAAGAAGTTCACGGGACGCAGGGGCCGGCCCACCTTGTCGCGAGCCGCAAAAAGCGTCCGCAGAAAGTCGCGATGGTGCTCGACCTTAACGACATGCTTCCCCTCTTCGGCGACCTTCGGGGCCTCGCCGCCCTCTCCGGGTAGATAGCCACGCCGGATGACGTCGCGGATCGCGTCACGAATTCCGCCGTGCAGTGCACGTAGCGTGTCCACGGCATAGTCCGCTCCGCCGACGGCGATTTGCTGGTCCTTCGACCGTTCAGCCAGCGCGACAAAGTCCCCAAGCTGGCTGAGGACGTGTTCGATATGAGCTGCCTCAGGTAGGCTCGATCTTAGGGCTGCGAAAAGCGCATTATGGTTTGCGTCCGGATCCGCATAGTTCGCTGCAACCAGTTCAGTGAGCGGATACATCAGCGGAAGACCTGAGCGGCAGCTGATGCCGGCACCAAAGAGCCAAGCCTGACGCTCGGAGGTGAGGTGTGCGGTCACATCCTCCACCGCTGCATCGAAGTCCGAAGTCATTTCGCCCCCTGCCATTCGGCCCCGACGTCGTTCGCTTGACGAACGACGCTCTTAACCAGGATGACGGTAAACTCAGACGTGTGTCATTCCCACCCCGTAACTGGCGGCCAACAGCTTGGAGTATCAGCTGCTGCGGCTCGCTTCAGTTGAACGGCCGATCCGCCGAAAAGCGGACGCTGCCAACGTCCAAGAAGAGTCAGAAGCGGCTCCGATCGTCTTTTGCCCAACATTTTCGTCAACGCTCCAAACCCCGCCCCTTCACTGCCTCAGCCACCGCCATCCCTTGCCCCACAGGCGCCAACACCACCGCATCCCCAGCCGCCAATGCAGGCCCGCCCACCTTCAGCCGCCCATAATGCTCCACGCCCTGGACATCGCGCACCACGACAAAGGCCGCCGCCCCCGCCTCATCATGAAACCCCGTCTTCACCACCACCCCAGCCACCTTCTCGCGCCCCAACAGCCGCACCTCGCGCGCGCCCTCCAGCCGGCGTTGGTTCATCGTCCGGATGATGTCCCGCCGCGCTTGCAGGGTTCGCAGCCTCATCTCCATCTCTGGATCGAGCCGGTATCGACGGCCTGCGCGCATGGCGAGCCCCAGCTCTTCCAGATGCCGTAGCCTCCCCCGGCTCAGCGCCGCCCAGGCGCCGGTCCCTCCTGCCCCGTCATCGACCATGCCGTCTGCATCCGCCGCCGCCAGCAGTCGTCTGTCCAATCCGGTGAACCGATCCGCCTGGGTCTCCTTCCAGACCCGCCGCTCGGCGTCGACACGCGACAGATCCCCCAGCCTTTCCTGTGCGACCTCCTGGGCACGGGCTCGAAAGCCGTAGCCCATGTAGTCGCGAGGAATGACCAGGTCCCGTCCATCCCCACGCCGCCCTCCCACGAGGACATGGGCGTGCGGTTGGTCGGTGTCGTAATGGCAGGTCGCGACCCAGCGCAGACCTGGCTCGCCCAGATCGGCTGACACCCGCGCCATCACCTCCCGCACATAGCCCCTAAGATCAGCGATCCGATCGCCGTGCTCGGGCGAGATGATGAAGCGGAAATGATGGCGGTCAGCGCTCCATCCGCGCGTTTCCAAGGCCGCCTCAACCCCGTCGTGCGCCCGGTCGAAGAAGTCCGGACGCGCCCCCTCGACGCCCGCCCCTGACCGGCCGAGATAGGCGACGTGCGCCGCCAGCGCCCCCGCCCGCGTCGCGGACTTGCCGACATGTCGCGACACCAGGGCCTTCACGATCACACGCTGGCGGACATCCATGCGAAAGGCTTGGCCTGACCGCCCCTGCGCCGCCCTGAGCACGCCCGACCGATCCCCCAGTGCGAACTGCCGTGATGCCGCCAGCCGCTGGAACATGCCGGTGCGGACCGGAACGCGATCGGTCTTCAGGGACAGGGGAAGGCGGACCTGGACGCCCCCAAGGTCCCGCACTACGCCTGCAGCCAACCTGCCTTCGATCGCCTCGCGGATAAGCATGACGCATCTCCCAAAAAGGCCGCCGAACCGCTCGTCCCCGACAACTCACCGCAAGTCATCCAGAGCCCGATCTTCATCGGCTAACCCAGCGAAAGAATAGAGAAAAGAAGGCCACGCCAACACCGCCTTTTATCTTGCCCTAAGCCCCATTTCCCAGATTTCCGGACATTGCATTCAACACCGACCACATCCGATCAAACCCCGTCAAACTCGCCGCCACATTTCGCTACGAGGCCGCCGCCGCCCGCCACAGCCCTCCGGACGGCATGACGAAACCCGCCCGGCCGAGGCCGAGCGGGTCAGGTCGAACGCCATGACGTCGATGTCTCTCAGTGTGGTCGCGATCGTACCGCCAGATGCCGAACGCCCTGTTCCATCGCCTTCTGCCCGAGGTTGAGCGCCGGCCCGAACGGACGCCCGTCCGCCGCCCTCGCCTCGTCCAGGGAGCGGGCCAGAGTGAGGCAGCAGGTCGGCTCGAGCGCGATCAGGTCGTCGTTCGCCCTGAAGGGAGCCGCCTTGCCGTGGGCGTCGAAGTCCGCCCGGGCGAGGATCAGCATCACCCCCTTCTGCTTCGACCACTGGATCGCCAGCTTCTCGGCGCCCTTCGCCCCCGTGGTCGCGAGCGCCATGTCCGGCCACTCCGCCAGGGCCCAGTTCAGGGCGTCGAAGATCCTCGCCGCATCGTCGCGGCTGTCAGCCGTCGGCGCGCCCCTGAAGGCCACCACCGGTCCGCCCGGATGGGTCTCTTCCGCTCGCCGGTTGCGGATCGCCCGGATCGCCTGTTTCGCCTCCAGCTGGGCGGCGGTCAGATGCGTGCCGCGCCGGCTTCCGCGCCAGGCGGTCCAGACCTCGCCGGTGGCGACCGTCCAGGTCTCGGCCGCGGCGTCCCGGATCATTTCGGCCGCCCTGGTCGCCGCGTCGCCGGCCCGGCCCCTGGCCGTCGCTTCCTGAAGTTCGACGTCGGCCGCCTCCGATCCGTCGAAGTCGCGATCCAGCCGGCGCATCGCATCGCGCGCCCGGTCCGCATCGCGCTCGATCCGTCCGGCCGCCGAATGGAAGGCGCCGATCAGGGCTTCTCCAAGGAGGGTCTGGAAGTCCTCCAGCGCCGTGTCGGAGATCAGGTCCAGAAGTTCAGTCATGAGGGCGCGCCCGAGCTGAACCAGGGCCTCCTCGGTCGGATGCGGGCGCATATCGCCGAGCGTGGCGGTCAGGTCGTCGAAGGCGGAGTCGGACTTCTGGGCGAAGGGCGAGGTGAAGGCGGGGTTCGAGCTGTGCATCGGATCATTTCCTGTTCTGAAATGTCGCAGCGCCCCATGCGCAACGACCCCGCTCCTGGCCACGTCGGGGCCCCCGGCGGTCACCGGAGCGGACCGCCTCTCGCGGGCCGTGGAGGGAAACGGCGAAGCCGTTGACGGCCGGGGTGACGTGACAGGATCGGAGGGCGTTGTGTGGGGGCATGTCCTC
>Ga0308171_1002946_pt1 | contig 16470 bp, 15 predicted proteins | sample PhyGR1_FD_202135 | JGI IMG/M metagenome (GOLD analysis project Ga0308171, IMG submission 202135) | Phyllosphere microbial communities from UC Gill Tract Community Farm, Albany, California, United States - DLSLSG.R1 | ecosystem: Host-associated > Plants > Phyllosphere > Unclassified | place: USA... | reverse complement strand
ATGTTTGGCTCCTAGAGATGTCTAAAAATCGTGAAACGGATGACTGTGTCGAGAAAAGAATTGCGTAGCGAGCGGCTCAGGGGCCAGGCGGACGGAGCGCAGGAACCGGAACGTACTTCGGTACGTGAGGATTCCGAGCACCGCCCGACGCCGCCCGTGGGCCGCGCAGTAGCAATTACTTCTCGACGACGGCGAAGAGGTCGTCTTCCTTCATCACCAGCAGCTCGTCGCCCTTGACCTTCACGGTCTGGCCCGAGTACTTGCCGAACAGGACGCGGTCGCCGACCTTGACGCTCAGCACGCTCAGTTCACCCTTGTCGTTCTTCTTGCCAGGGCCCACGGCCAGGACTTCGCCTTGATCGGGCTTTTCGGCAGCGTTGTCGGGGATCACGATGCCGGAGGCGGTCGTGGTTTCGCTTTCAATGCGCTTGACGATCACGCGATCGTGCAGGGGGCGAAGGTTCATGTGCATCTCTCCTGAGGTCAAAGAATGGGAGTCAACGAAGGCCCGCTGAAGCGGGTGCTTCCGAAGTCGACCGGCAAGTGCACGGGCGGAGCATCCGCAGCCGTGTTAGCACTCCCCGGTGTCGAGTGCTAATGATACGGGCATCCTTGATGTTTTCAAGAGGAGTCGCAGATGTAGGACGTAAGCGCAAACCAAACCCATACAATATTGACTCATCCTTTCGAGAGCGCGCCACCTTGGTTGAGCGGGCCAGGGAGCGTGGGCCGACGTTGCCATGCACAGCAACCCGGGCATCCACGCCCCAATTTTCCAATGGAGTGGAGCGCCAGATGGCATCTTTGCAAGTGACGACGGGCCTACTGGGTGTGGGGCTCGCGATCGTGATCCTGTACCTCATCCGCAGAGACCATCTTTACCTGATGCACGGGCTGTTCTGGGTGGCGGTGGCGATCGCCGCAGCCGCTCTGGGCGCGTGGCACGGCCTCATCGATCAACTGGCGCACTGGTCGGGAATCCAGTACCCCCCGGCCTTGCTGCTGCTGCTCGCCTGCATTGTGTTGTTCGTCAAGGCCCTGCACGCCGACATGGTCAACACCCGCATCGAGCGCGACGTCCGCAGGCTGAACCAGCGACTGGCCATGCTGGAGGCCGACGCGGATGCTACGCGCCACGCCCCTTCACTTCCGACATCGTCCTCATCCGAATCCCTTCCATGATTTTCTCTTTGACTCCGGTCATCCTGTGTGGTGGCTCTGGTACGCGTCTGTGGCCTTTGTCGCGTGAAAACTACCCGAAGCAATTCCTCGCGCTCAATGGCGACGGCATCTCGATGCTGCAGAACACCGCCAAGCGGCTGGATGGCCTGGGTCCGGACATTCCGCTGGTTGCGCCCATCGTCGTGTGCAATGAAGAACATCGGTTCCTGGCGGCGCAACAGTTGCAGGACGCTGGAATTGCGGACGCCAAGATACTCCTGGAACCCGTGGGCCGAAATACGGCACCGGCGCTGACGCTGGCAGCATTGGTGGCCGAGCCGCATTCCGTGCTGCTGGCGATGCCGGCCGACCATGTGATCGGCGACATCGATCGACTGCACAAGGCGCTGCAAATTGCCTGGACGCAGGCCAAGACCGGCGCGATGGTGACGTTCGGCATCCAGGTAGACCGGCCCGAGACGGGGTACGGGTACATCCAGAAGGGCGGCATGATCGAAGGCCACGATGCGTTTGCCATCCAGAGCTTCGCTGAAAAGCCAAACCTGGAAATTGCCCAGACCTACATGAAAAGCGGCGACTACCTGTGGAACAGCGGGCTGTTCATGGTGCGGGCCGACCAGTGGCTCAAAGCCATGGAGGTACTCCAGCCGAAGATGCTCGAAAGCTGCAAGGCTTCCATGACGAAGAGCATCCAGGACACGGACTTCATCCGATTGAACGCTGAAGTATTTGCCCGCTGTCCTGCCGATTCCATTGATTACGCAATCATGGAGCATCTGCCTTCGCGCTCGGAACTGGAGATCGCCGCCACCGTGGTGCCGCTGGACGCCAAATGGTCGGACCTGGGGGCATGGGATGCGCTCTGGGATGTGCTTCCTCAGGATGCGCAGAGCAATGTCCACTCGGGTCAGACGCTGGCCATCGACACCCAGAACAGCCTGCTTTTTTCGGAAACCTGCCTGGTCGCCACGGTCGGCGTGGACAACATCGTGGTCGTCCAGACAGCCGACGCGATTCTGGTGGCGGATAAAAGCCGAACGCAGGACGTGAAAAAGATCGTCGCCACGTTGAAATCGGAAAAGCGTGGTCTCGCGGCTTCGCATCGCAAGGTCCACCGCCCGTGGGGCTGGTATGACAGCATCGACAACGGCGAGCGATTCCAAGTCAAGCGGATAGTGGTGAACCCCGGCGCCCAACTCAGTCTGCAGATGCACCACCACAGGGCAGAGCACTGGGTCGTCGTGCGCGGCACGGCAGAAGTCACCAACGGGGAGAAAACCTTCCTGCTGGCTGAAAACGAATCGACCTTCATTCCACTGGGGCATACCCATCGCCTGGCGAATCCGGGCAAAGTGCCCCTCGAGATCATCGAGGTCCAGTCGGGCAGTTATCTTGAAGAGGACGATATCGTCCGATTTGAAGATACCTATGGCAGGTCCCAGAAATAAAAAAGTTTTATAAATTGAAGAGTAGAGAGAATTATGACTAGCGCAGTTGAAAATGGTACGGGGCAGGGGTTTTCTTTCGCAGGGAAGAAGGTATGGATCACGGGGCACAGAGGAATGCTGGGGTCAGCTCTGGTTCGCAGCTTCGAATCAGAAGGTGCTGAGCTGCTCCTGTGTTCGAGGCAGGAGCTTGATCTCTCCAGCCAGCGGGACGTCAACGACTGGGTGCAGGCCAACAAGCCCGATCTAGTGTTCCATGCCGGTGCCAAGGTGGGCGGAATTTATGCCAATTCGGTCGCGCCAGCCGATTTCCTGTATGCCAATCTCATGATTGAATGCAACGTCATTCATGCGGCATACCAGAACGGCGTGAAAAAGCTGGTATTTGTGGCGTCCAACTGCACCTATCCGACGGTCGCGCCCCAGCCGATCTCCGAAGAAAGCCTCATGACGGGAAAGCTGGATGCCAACATCCGTTCCTATGCCGTCAGCAAGATCGCCGGCATCGAACTCTGCATGGCCTACCGCAAACAGTACGGCTGCGAATTCGTATCCGTCATCCCTCCGAACCTGTACGGTCCCGGCGACAACTACCATCCGGAGCACAGCCACGTGGTGGCTGGAATCATGCGACGGGCGCACGAAGCAAAGCTCAACGGTGCCAAGGAATTCATCGTCTGGGGAGACGGAACGCCCCGTCGAGAAATCCTGCACGTAGACGACCTCGCGGCTGCGATGAAATATGTCATGTGCACGCCCACGAGCCACGATCTCTTCAACGTGGGATACGGCAAGGATTTCTCCATTTCGGAACTGGCCACCCATATCGCCGGAGTCGTGGGCTTCGAGGGCCGCATCCAGTACGACACGTCCAAGCCCAACGGCACCATGGGCAAGCTGCTCGACAGCAGCAGGATCCGACAGACGGGCTGGAGCCCCGTGATTGATGAAGTGACCGGTCTGAAGAGCGCTTACGCAGATTTTCTCAACCGCTCCAAAGAGTCGGGCACCGCTGGACGATTCTGATTTTCCAAAGCGACATTGTCGATATTGCGATAAATACATTGAGTTGATGCTATGAGCGCTTTGGAGATATCAGAGGGGCAGTTCGGCGTTTTTGCCGTCGTCAAGCTATGGCCGAAAATCAAGACCGCCGAGGACGAGTGCATTGCTCGCCTGAAGGCATCGGCACAGCAGCTTGGTCTGGAATGTGTGGAGGTGCATGCGAATGGTGAGCGGCTGGATCGGCCGGGGGTCTTCGTTTCGCGCAACAACGTCGATTTCGTCATCCATCTGCATTACGACACCCCAAAGCTGTACGACGCATTCTCGTTCGTCGCCCTGTGGAACCCGCTGCAGTTCTACCATGAGTGGGGATACACCCGTACCTCGAGGAATCTCACGACGCACGACGACTTCCTGAGCTGCAGCTGTCAGTCGGCTGACGATCATGTGACGCGCATGATCCGAAACGATTCGAACCATCTGGCACCCCACTTCGCTCTGTACCACTCGACGCCGGACGCGGCGCATCCGCCTAGCCTGGGCGATTTCAAGTTGTTCTATGCAGGGATCAACTGGGAAGCCATCGGCAGAGGCAAATCACGGCACCAGGATGTGCTCAAGCAACTCGACGATACTGGTCTCCTGCGGATCTACGGACCCGAGATCTTCCAGGAGGTCCGCGTCTGGGAGGGCTACAAGAGCTACGTTCGGGAAATTCCATTCGATGGAGTTTCGATGATCGGTGAAATCGCCTCGGCGGGCATCGCACTGGTGTTGTCTTCCCAGGCCCATAAAGACGCCGGATTGATGTCGAACCGCTTGTTCGAAAGCATAGCGGCTGGAGCATTGATCATCTGTGACGAAAATCCGTTCGCGAAAAAGAATTTCGGGGATTCTCTGCTCTACATAGACGGAAGACTGCCTGCCGAAAAAATGGTGGCGCAGATCGTTAACCACCAAAAGTGGGCCGTAGCGAACCCCGAGCTCGCCCTGGCGATGGCCGCCAAAGCCCAGGCAATATTCCGCGAGAAATTTATTCTCAATGAAAATTTGCGGGCCATTTACAAGGGTCTTCCCGCGCGTAAAAAGGCGATCGCCGCGAAACAAGGCGCTGCTGCGGCAGACGGTTTTGGTGTGCGGGCAAATTTCCTGATGCCCGTCTATTCCGACGACGTGCTGCAAAATCACTGCAAGAGCATCGACTCGCAGGATTACCATAATTTATCACCGGTTCTGGTGGTGGATCGTGGCCTGACGGTGGCGCAGCGCCGCAACGTCGCGCAGATCCTGGCCAAGTGCGCGAGGCATGTCGAGCTCCTCGAAGTTGATTTCTACAATACTAGTGAGATCAAAAGCGCTTCAACTCCCAAGCCATTGGGGGAGGTCATTCAGGAGTTGCTCGCTCTTGCCGCTCGAGATGACGCGTTCATGCTCGTAGCCCCCAACGAAACCATTTTTTCCAATCATGTGAGCGTTTTGGCGCATGCACTCGCCCGAGATCCCGGCGCGAAATGCGTGGCAAGCGCAGCCGTGCTGCAACGCGGCGACGCTCCGATCCACGGTATTCACGAAGTGCTCGACTACGGACATGTGGACAGGGAAGGGCCGATCGGTTTTGGCCGTTTCCTTTTCAGAAAATCCGCTGTGCCGCAAGATATCGGCATCGCTCTGCCCTACATGAATTCCCGCTCGCTGGCCTTGCTGGTGGGTAATGATGAATTCGTTCAGCAAATGCCTGCAACGATTTTTATCGATCTGAATGCTATTTATCCCGAGCCCGGCAGAACGGATGTCTTGGAAGGGAAGATCATAGAAGAGTACTGTCCGGATTCGCTGCGGATCAAGACTGGCTTCGGGCCAAAACCGGTTCTGACGGCAGCATGCCACCACGTAAAGCATGAGCCCGCCGTCGCACGCGTATCCGTCGGGCAGTTTCTTCGCCTCTTGCGGGATCGCCGGTGGGTTGGTCAGCAATTCAGGGAAATCCGTGTCCACGGGCTTGGTGCACGTCTGAGAATATTCAGGAAGGCGTTCGGGCTATGAATCCCCATGCTCCGGCGCCAATTTCCATTATCTCCTTCGCTCGGAGTTTCAAAAGTCACTGGGAGCTCATCATTCTCCTGACCAAGCGGGAGATCATCGGGCGCTACAAAGGCTCGATGATGGGCGTCGTCTGGTCGGTCATCAATCCCGTTTTGCTGCTGCTGCTGTACACGTTTGTCTTTTCGAAGGTATTCAAATCCCGCTGGGGCGGGGGCGTGGAAGACGGCAACTTGAACTTTGCATTGGCACTCTTCACGGGAATGATCGTACATGGCCTGCTGTCTGAAGGCTTAGTGCGCGCCCCGACGCTCATCACGTCGAATATTCCTTATGTGAAGAAAGTGGTGTTTCCTCTGGAGATACTGCCCATGGTGGCGTTGGGGACTTCCATCTTTCACGCGGCCATCAGCCTGGTGGTGCTTGCGGGTGCCATTTTTTTGTTCAAGGGGGCCATTCCCTGGACGGCGATTTTTCTCCCCATGGTGCTCCTGCCGTTGCTCATACTGACGCTCGGCATGATGCTGGTGATCGCATCACTCGGAGTCTTCATTCGCGACATATCGCATCCGATCGGTTTCTTTGTTACCGTCTTGCTGTTCGGTTCGCCGGTTTTTTACCCTGTGTCGGCGCTTCCTGAATACATTCGGCCCTGGCTGATGCTCAACCCACTCACATTCATCATTGAGCAGGCGCGCGCGATCCTGCTTTTGGGGCAGACTGTCGACCTGGTGGGTTGGCTTATTTACTTTTCGATTTCGGTGGCAGTCGCTTGGATCGGATACGCATGGTTTCAAAAAACCCGCCGGGGATTCGCCAATGTTCTCTGAAAATACCGCGATCCGGGTCGAAGGTCTGACTAAGCGCTTTGAAGTCTACGAGCGGCCTGTGGACCAGTTGAAGCAGTTCGTGCTGCCGCGCATCCAACGGATGGCTGGACTGGGCGAGCGCCAATACTTCAAGGAATTCTGGGCCTTGAAGGATATCTCCCTGGAGGTGGCAAAAGGCGAATCCTGCGGTCTCGTCGGCCTGAATGGCAGCGGCAAGAGTACCTTGTTGCAGATCATCACCGGCACCCTGGCGCCAACTTCCGGTACGGTGACGACGCGGGGAAAGGTATCCGCACTACTGGAACTGGGATCGGGGTTCAACCCGGAGTTCACAGGTCGAGAAAACGTGTTCATGAGTGGCGCCCTCTTTGGGGCCAGCCAGCAACGTGTCGCCGAAGAAATGGAAAAGATTCAGGCGTTCGCCGACATAGGAGATCATTTCGATCAGCCGCTCGGAACCTATTCCAGCGGGATGCAGATGCGGGTGGCGTTTGCGGTGGCAACGTCATTCGATCCTGAAATTCTCATCATCGACGAAGCATTGGCAGTGGGAGACGCCTACTTTCAACAGAAGTGCTTTCATCGGCTGAATGAGTTTCGGGAGCGCGGCGGTACGATGCTGTTCGTTTCGCACGATGCCAATACGGTGAAGTACTTGTGCGACAAGGTCCTGCTGATGAGCCATGGGCGCTCCATAGGTTATGGAGAACCGAGACAGATCATCGATCTTTATCAAGGTCTGATTGCGCAAAAAACGGACCTGGGAGATCGTGAAGTCGTCGTCACGCAGAACGAAAAAAATGCCACCTCCTGGACAAAAGCGACGACGATCACCACGAACAACGACGCTGAACTGCTGGACTTCAAGTTGCTCGATGAAAATTCTGAGCCTATAACCTGGCTGGAAAGCGAGAAAGCGTTGACGGTGCAGTACGTGGTACGGACGAACAAATATTTCGACCGTCCAGCTTTTGGCCTCATCGTTCGCGACCGCCTGGGGCGTTCCATATTTGAGACCAGTACTTACGGCATGGGGATGCCGGAAAAGCCGGTTGCCGCGAACGCTGCGGTCGTTGTTCGATTCGTGTTCAACTTCAACTTGCGGGCAGGAGAATACTCATTCTCCGTGGGTGTGGCTAACAGGGGGTTTGCGCGCAGCGAGTTCGAGGAGTACAGCCTGTTGATGCACGATGTGGAGCAGTTAAAGGTTGTCGAAAGCAAAGACTCCATTGCTTACGGAGGGGTTTTCAACATGAACCCGAATGTGACGGTCGAGGACTGGGAAGAAGCCTGTGTTTGAACGATTAACTGCCTACGAAACCATGCTGGAGAAGGTTGTCACCCTTCTCCAGAATATGGGGGAGCGCCAGCAACATCTCGAAAAGTTGCTGAATCAGAAAACCATGACGCCGGCAGAGTTGGTGCCGCTGAATCACCATTTCACACGTAATTTCCTGCCGAATGACAGCGCAGCTGTGCAGAAAAATCTGATGGCGATCTGGATGCTCGAGCATTCGACGTGCATCGGGCACAAGCAGCTGATTGAGAGTGGCTTTCGGGTTTTTTCGCAGAACGACGAAGACGGTATCCTGTTGAGAATTTTCTCCCATATCGGACAGGGCAGCCGATTCGCGATCGAGATAGGTAGTAACTGCAATGGCTCCGATGTGGGAATCCCCGAAAACGTCTCCACCAACCTGATCATCAATCACGGATGGCACGGAGTGATTATGGAGCTGGATCCCGAGGAGTGTAGCCGGATGCGCTATTTCTTCGCCCGTGATCACTCGACCAGGCATTTTCACTGGAAAAGAGGCGATGAAAATACGTATTTTTCACCGATCATAGTAGAGGCTCGCGTCAGTCCGGAAAACATCGATGACCTGTTGACAGGCTCGAATTGCATTCACGAGCCTGACTTGATGGTCATCGACATCGACGGAAATGATTATGCCGTGATGCAAGGCATGACTGCGATCGAGCCCAGGGTGGTGGTAGTCGAGTTCGAGAAAAGATTCCGGGATAGGCACAGCGTCATCCAATCGAATCGAGAAGATTTCAGTCGCCACTGGGAACAATCCGGCACTGCCAGCCTGCCCGCCTGGGAAAAGCTCATGAAGCAGAAGGGCTACACATTGTGCGCCATCAATTCCAGCGGCTTCAACGCGTTCTTCGTCAGATCAGACGTGGCCGAGGGGAGGATCTCGCCGCTGACCGTTGCGGAAGCATTCGACACGCATCCCAATCTTGCCCACCTTGAAGAAGATTTTTGGCTGGTGCCAGATGACACGTGGCAGATCGTTTGACGGTATGGGTGGGTGATTTTTAACGAGCGGTGTGATCTGTGTGGGTGCAGTCTCAAGTAAATTACAAGGCAAATAAAATGACGGGGTTGAAGTTATCAGTAGTTATTCCCTGCTACAACGAAGAAGATGGGATGCGGGAACTACACCGCAGAGTGACCGAGGTGTGCCTGGCCACCGTCGGCACTTCCTATGAGCTCGTTTTGGTGAACGACGGGTCCCGAGACAACACCTGGAAGATCATGGGTGAGCTGTCCCATGAGGACAAGCAGGTGGTGGCCGTCAATTTGTCCCGCAATCATGGGCACCAACTGGCTCTTTCTGCGGGGCTGAAGGTTTGCCGAGGCCAGCGTGTCTTTGTGCTGGACGCCGATCTGCAAGATCCGCCCGAGCTGTTGTCCAAGATGATGGAGCGCATGGACGATGGCTGTGACGTGGTGTTCGGTCAACGGATCAAGCGAGAAGGTGAAACCGTCTTCAAAAAGACATCGGCATACTTTTTCTACAGATTGCTGGATCGGATGGTGGACATCGATATTCCCACCGACACCGGCGACTTCCGTTTGATGAGCCGCCGCGCTGTCGACGTGCTCAACAGTATGCCGGAGCACCACCGCTTCATTCGCGGGATGGTGAGTTGGATCGGGTTGCGGCAGGAGGCTGTCGCTTACGAGCGTTCTGCCAGATTTGCCGGTGAAACGAAATATCCTCTTTCCAAGATGATACGGTTTGCCATCGACGCAATCACTGGTTTTTCCGTGCGCCCACTGCGTGTGGCATCGTATTTCGGCATCTGCTTCGGCGTGGCGGCGGTGCTGTTGCTGGGGTATGTATTCATGCACTATTTCACCGGTCGCAGTGTCGAGGGGTGGACATCTCTGGCATTGATTGTCCTGACTCTGGGAAGCGTGCAACTGATGGTGGCGGGGGTGATGGGCGAGTACCTCGGGCGGCTCTACGTTGAATCCAAAGGAAGGCCCCTTTTCATCATTCAGGAGATAAAGACTTCTTCTGAGCCGACCATCGACTTCGAAAAATCCAGGTTGGGTTGATTCATGACCGACAAGAATAATTCCGCCAAAGCTTCTCCTCAGCCATTGCGCGCTGAATTTGATTCGCTGGCCGACGAGTATTATGATCAGCATCAGGCCAATATTGCTATCACAGGGGAGCGCCCTGAGTATTTTGCGGAATATAAGATTGCTGACCTGGCGTCATTGGCGAGCAAGAAAAATCTGCTATCCGCTAATGTGCTCGACTTTGGTAGTGGCATCGGGAACTCCATTCCTTTTTTCAGGAAATATTTCGGGCGAAGCCAGTTGACTTGCGGGGACGTTTCCTCTCGAAGCATCGAAGTCGCCCAGACACGTTTTCCTGGTGAAGAACAGTACGTGCTCATTGGGGATGAAATCCCGTTGCCTACGCACAGTCAGGATATCGTTTTTTCGGCGTGTGTATTCCATCATATCCCTCATGACCAGCACCAGCACTGGCTCTCTGAGATCCGGCGAGTAACCCGCCCTGGAGGGCTGCTCGCCATCTACGAACACAATCCCTTGAACCCCCTCACTTTGAAGGCGGTGAATACCTGTCCGCTCGACGTGAATGCGCACCTCATCAGGGCTGGTGTGATGCGCCAGCGGGCATTGGAAGCGGGTTGGGTTGACGCGGTAGCCGATTACAAATTGTTTTTCCCCTCGATGCTGAAGTCGCTAAGGCCGCTAGAAGACCATCTGGGTTGGTTGGCCCTGGGTGCGCAATATCGCATGACTGCACGTAGTTCGGTATGAATGGAATATTTCGCCAGTCTCTCAGATTCGCGTTGGTGGGGGTGCTCAACACGCTGGTCGGCTTGGCTGTCATACTTGGTCTGATGTTTTTATTCGGCATCGGGCCGGGCGTCGCCAATGCGCTTGGCTACGCCATCGGGCTGCTCATCAGCTTCATTTTGAATCGACTGTGGACATTCGAAAGCGGCCGCTCTCTCAAGGATGTGTTGCCGAAATATCTCGCGGTTGCGTTTTTGTCGTATCTATTGAACTTGGGAATTGTTTTAAGTGCCTCATCAGGATTGGGTATCAATCCATACATATCTCAAGTAATGGGTATCGTCTCCTATACTATTTTCATGTTCTGCGGGTGTCGCTGGTTCGTTTTTGCTTCGCATCGCGGTGTATAGATAAAATTGGTCAATCCAATGAAATCGATTTCAAATTCTCCGCACCGTCGTCTGGTGTGCAGCTTTGCCTGGGGCATGGCTTGCTTCGTCGTCCCCCTATGCCTGGCCATTTATGTGCTTGGAATGTGGAACTGGGATCTGTCCGTTCCATTGATCTATTCCGGTGGAGACGACATATGGCAGCTTGTTCTGACCAAAGTGCTTCATGAAACTGGGTGGGTCCTGACGATTCCGTCCCTTGGAGCGCCAGGGGTCGCCAGCTGGCACCACAACGCTGCTGCCCAGACCAGTGCACTGCACTCGGTTTTTATGCTGCTGCTTTCGCCATTTATGAAAGATCCGGTCAGGCTGCAGCAGACTTATTATCTGCTGAATTTTCCTCTGATTTGCGCAACATCCTATATTGCGTGCAGATTGCTCGGCGTTACCCGTCTTTTGGCATTTTGCGTGGGTCTGCTGTTTGCATTCACCACATTCCGTCTCGATGAATTGGTTTACGCCTTTTTGGCCAACTACTTCACTGTTCCTTTGGCTGTCGTTGCGGTGATCTGGATAATGTCTGGGGAGTTCAGGGCGCTGCTCGAGAAGAAGGAAGGAAATTTGGATCAGAACAGTCTTGTCGCCATTGCTTGGAATAAAAAATTTCTTTTGGGTCTATTGTTTGTAGCGCTGGTGGCTGCTTCTGATGGATATTATTCGTTCTTTACCCTGCTTCTGCTTGGATTTGCTCTCTTGGTGAGAGTCATCAAAGGTGACTGGCGTCGTCCTGCCTCCCTTGTTCCTGCAGGGGTTTACATTGCAACGGTGCTGGGAGTGACCCTCTCCCTGATGGCGCCTCTCAATGCGTATAAAAATACGCATCTTTCGGAATTTTATCCGAACGGCGTGGAAGATCCTTCCTTGGTAAAGCATCCATTTGAGGCTGAAGTTTATTCTTCAACCCTCAAGATGATGATCGCTCCGGTTCAGGAGCACCGTATCAAGACACTGGGGGATCTTGGAAAATTCATGGTGAAGACGAGTGACGGGGCGCGTAAGTTCGAAAATGGGCGTACGTTCATACCTCTGGGCACTTTGTGTACGGTACTTTTTGTTGCGACATTGTTAATCGTTTGCGTGCCCAGTCTTAGACGAGATATGCTGCCGGGCCAGTCCAGCGATCGCTTGGCCGCAAGGGAATTGAGTGATTCCTTCCTGTCGCTGGCACTTTTCATCTTTCTATGCTCAATCGTCGGCGGCGTGGGAACGCTGGTGGCACTGGTCTTTCCTACTATCAGGGCCTATGAGCGATTCCCGTTGTTTCTGATCTTTTTGCTTTATGTTTGGGCAGCATGGCTTGTGACATGGAAGCTGCGTTCCGCAAACAGTGGGAGAAAGTTCGCCTGGCTGCTGCTAGCCGTCGTCGTGACAGTGGTTACGCTGTGGGATCAGATTCCGAGGAACGTAAGCAAGGGCAGTGATCAGACCAGGTCGAAATTTCTTGCCGAGCGGGATTTTGTCAAGAAAGTGGAGGCACAGCTTCCCAGTGAGGCCATGGTATACCAGTATCCTTATTCACAGTATATGCGTCAAAACAAGTACTATGGCTGGGGATCTTTTCTTCACGTCCGCTTTTATTTGCATTCCACTCATCTGCGCTGGAGCAATGGAGGAGCTAAAAATAGCGCGGCCGATGACTGGAATTTAAGTGTCTCCGAGCTGCCGTTGGAAAAGCTTTCGCATGACCTGGAGGCGGTAGGGTTTTCGGGCTTCATGATCGACCGTGGCGTATTGAAGGACCAGGAATATGACAGAGTCAGGAACTTCTTCAAGGAGAATGGCTACGAAGTGATGGAAGACGACGTCAGTAAACTCGGTTTTGTCAAGCTCAAGAACCCTGGATACCGTCTGCAGTACGATCCTTTGTACCTCCAAGCGGAGCGGATCGTTGTAACCGATCCTGTAAAGGTTGGGAAGAATGGATTTGCTGACGCGGTCAATGGGATCGGGTTGACGCAGCTCGCCACGGGCCGTCAGCTGGAAAAAGGAGCGATTCTCACTAGAATAGATCATCCCGAAGTATTTACGAAGACTTCAGCGTTGCAATGGTCACGCGGAAGGGCTCCTATCTCCCCGTTGTCGGAAATGCGCGGCAACATGGTGTGTAATATGGATGCAGGCGCTGAGTCGGTCACCTTGACGCTGAGCAATCAGAGCGATTTCGACTGGGGGCTGGATTCTGGTCCGCTACCCATTCGAATTGGTGTTCATGTCTACCGTCCGGATGGTACGTTGGAAAATTTCGATACAGGATTCAGGGTGGGAACGGATGCTTATATTCAGCGGGGAACAAGCCGCACAATCAAAGTGCCAATGGGCCTTTTGAGGCAAAAACTGAATTTCTCTGCCAGTAATCCTATCGTCGCGCAGTTCGCTGTGCTGCAGGAGTCGCACGCGTGGTTCGGTGAGGTCAAGTGCTCTCTGCCCCTGCAGTGAGGGATGCTTTGCTTCCTAAGGCCCAGCGAACGAATAAAATTACTCAAACCATTTGAAGGTGATTATGAAAACAGCATTGATTACAGGAATTACCGGGCAAGACGGCGCCTATCTTGCGCTGCTTTTGCTGGAAAAAGGCTACAAAGTCGTCGGAACTTACCGGCGGACCAGTTCCGTCAACTTCTGGCGGATCGAGGAATTAGGGATAGAGAACCATCCCAATCTCCGCCTCATGGAGTATGACCTGACCGATCTGGGAAGCAGCATCGCGCTGCTGCGCAAGGTCGAACCCGTGGAGGTGTATAACCTGGCCGCGCAGAGTTTCGTGGGTGTGAGCTTCGATCAACCGTGCACCACGGCACAGATCACGGGGCTGGGCGCTCTGAACCTGCTGGAAGCCATCCGCCTGACCGACCCGAGCATCAAGTTCTACCAGGCAAGCACTTCCGAAATGTTCGGGAAGGTCCAGGCCGTTCCCCAGATCGAGGAGACGCCCTTCTACCCCCGCAGCCCCTACGGCGTGGCCAAGCTGTACGCCCACTGGATGACGGTGAATTATCGCGAGAGCTACGGTATTTTTGGTGCGAGCGGTATTCTGTTCAACCACGAGAGCCCTCTTCGCGGCAGAGAGTTCGTCACCCGGAAAATCACGGACAGCGTCGCGAAGATCAAGCTGGGCAAGATGGACGTCATCGAGCTGGGAAATCTGGACGCTCAACGCGACTGGGGTTTTGCCCAGGAATATGTGGACGGAATGTGGCGGATGCTCCAGGCGGACGAGCCCGACACCTTCGTTCTTGCCACCAACAGGACTGAGACGGTGCGGGACTTCTCGCTCATGGCCTTCAAGGCGGCCGGGATTACCGTGGAGTTCCAGGGCAAGGAAGAGAACGAGGTGGGTATCGATGTCGCCACGGGAAAGACGGTGCTGCGCATCAACTCGAAGTACTACCGCCCCGCCGAAGTCGATCTGCTGATTGGCAATGCCGCCAAGGCGAAGGAAAAGCTGAATTGGGAGCCCAAGACCACGTTGGAAGAACTGTGCCAGATGATGGTCGAGGCTGACCTTCGCCGCAACAGCACCGGCTTTTCTTTCTAAGCGCACCGCCCGAGACGCCTGTCTTGGGATCACACCACCCGTGCAACGCTTCTGCGTTTTGCCGGGTGGTTCGCTTTTGTGTGCGTCGTGTCCGGACGCTGAACTGTGGATCTGAATATCTATGTCTCCGACTCCCCCGATGCTTGACGTGATATTGGGCGCCGATGCGCTTCGCGCGCCGTTGACAGGGATCGGCCGCTACGCTTACGAGCTCGCGCTGCGCCTGGAGCGCCATGAAGACGTGTCCAGGGTGAGATATTTCTCTTTGGGTCGTTGGCTCGACAATCCCCTGGATGGGTTGGGCGCTAAATCGACCGAAGATGTCGCTGAGGGTGGCATCGCCATCGCGGAACGCAATACACTTCGCACCCGGCTCGCCAAAAGCCCGTTCATGGTGCGGATGTATGGCAAGCTGACTCCGACCTTGTTCGGCTGGCGCCTCCGGGGCAACGAGAACGCGATTTATCACTCGCCCAATTACATCGTGCCGCCGTTTCCCGGGCGTACATTGAGCACGGTGCTCGATCTCTCGCACATTCTGTGCCCCCAGTTCCATCCGCCGGCCCGGGTGGATTACCTCAACATGACCCTGGGCCCAAGTCTGGCACGCACGGATCATGTGATCGCCATTTCGGAAACGGTGCGTCAGGAAATCGTTGAGCGGGGCCTCATGCCGGCGGAGCGGGTGACGGCCATCCATCTCGCCGCTGACGCCGCGTTCCGGCCCCATGATCGGCAGATGCTGGAGCCTGCCATGCAGGCGCTTGGCCTGCAGGCAGGGCAATACGCCTTATTCGTCGGAACGGTCGAGCCCCGGAAGAATGTGGAGCGTCTGGTGCAGGCTTATGGGCTGTTGCCTATGGAATTGCGCCTCGAATGCCCCCTGGTGATTGCCGGCGGGCAGGGGTGGAATTCCGAATCCGTGCATGCACGCATGGCGCGCGCACAGGACGAGGGCTGGCTGCGGTACATGGCGTTCGTCGACCAGCGTTGGCTTCCGGCCCTGTATGCAGGTGCCCGGCTGATGGCCTATCCATCGCTGTACGAGGGCTTCGGCCTGCCGATCATCGAGGCCATGGCGAGCGGAACCCCTGTGCTGACCTCCACGACGTCCTGCATGCCGGAAGTGGCGGGTGGCGCGGCGAGACTGGTCGACCCGCACGACGTGGAAGCGATTGCCCACGCCCTGTTGGAGTGTCTCGACGACGAAGCCTGGCAGGCCGGCGCCAGGGCCCAGGGATTGCAGCGTGCTGCCCGCTTGTCGTGGGACCGCTGTGCCGAAGAGACGATACAGGTGTACAAGCACCTCGCATGATCGCGTTCGGGGCGGTGACAGACTCGGGCCGGTGGACCGCCCGCAGCGGCCATCCGTCGATGCACGTCTTCAGTCGTGCGGTGCTGGGTGCTCCGCTGCAGAGTCAAGGTATGGCTGCCGTGAACTGGAGAATCATCCCCGGAACGGAGCGCTCTCCAGGCGTGGAGGCCGGTCGAGAACGGGCAAAGCGGTCGATCGATGACCGCTAAAAATGAGGGTTGCGTGGCGGTTTGCGCTTCGTCAGCGCAATGCTCAACAGCGAGGACGTGGCAATGTAGCGCACCGCGTTGCCCCATGATCTGAAGATTTTCGACCGGTCCACCCGCGGCGAATGCAGGGTCAGCGGCTGTTCGGAGATTCGAAGGCCCTGCCGTCTGATCAATAGCAGGGTGCCGATGTCCTGGTGGTCCAGCATCGTGGCTTCGGTGGATGTGGCGACCTGGAGCGCATCGCGGTTGTAGAGGCGGAAACCCGATACGAAATCCCGCAGCTCGAAGCCTGTGAGCCAGCGCAGCCACCGCCATGCGATGCGCCGCATGAAGCTGTTGCGTTGCGCGAAGTAGGCCACCACCACGTCGGCTTGGCCACGGGCCGACA
>Ga0308171_1002943_pt1 | contig 16486 bp, 12 predicted proteins | sample PhyGR1_FD_202135 | JGI IMG/M metagenome (GOLD analysis project Ga0308171, IMG submission 202135) | Phyllosphere microbial communities from UC Gill Tract Community Farm, Albany, California, United States - DLSLSG.R1 | ecosystem: Host-associated > Plants > Phyllosphere > Unclassified | place: USA... | reverse complement strand
GGATCAGCAGTTCGCCGGCAACGCCGTCGGGCACAGTGTCGCCCTGGGTGTCGACGATGCGGAATTCGACCAGCGGCAGCGGCCTGCCGCAACTCTGCAGCCGCTCCTCGTTCTCAAGGTCATGTTCGTTGGGACGCAGAATCGAACTGGCGCCGCCCGCCTCGGTCGATCCGTAGAACTGCATGAACCCGCAGGGCATCGTCGCGATCGCCCGCGAGATCAGCCCGAGCGAGATCGGCGATCCAGCGTAAAGCGTGAGGCGCAGCGAGGAGAAATCGGTGTCCTTCGCGGCTGGATGATCGAGCAGCATCTGCAGCATCGTCGGGGTGAGCGTCAGCAATGTCGGTTTCAGCCGGTCGATCGCATCCAGCGTCGTCGCCGGATCGAACTGGCGCACGATGGCGATGGCGACACCGTTGTACAGGCACTGCAGCGCGATGCCGATATGCAGCAGGTGGAAATTGGGCAGTCCGTTCACGAAGCTGTCACCGGCCAGCCATTCGTAAGCGGGTTCAAGGTGCTCGGACAAGCGCATCATGTTGGTCGCGCCGTGCGCCAGCATCACGCCCTTGGGCTTGCCTGTGGTGCCCGAGGTGTAAAGCTGCAGCGCCACATCTTCCAGCTCGACGATGACCGCGGGCCGCGAGGTCGGGTATCCAGCGACCCGGCGCTCGACCGTGTCCACCTCGTCGATCCAAATGGCTTCCGGCGGATGGTCGAGCAGCCCGCAGGCGGCGGTCCATAACGGCTCCATCTCCCGTTCCACGATGGCCAGCCGCGCCTTGCTGTCGAGCAACTGATGGGCCAGCTCGGTCGCCGCCAGTCGCCAGTTGTAGATTACCAGCCCGCTGCGGGTACGGGTGCAGCCAAACAGCGAGAAGTAGAAATCGAAGCTGTTCTTGCCCAGGAATCCAACAAGCGCCTGAGGCTCGGCTCCATGATCCAGCAGGAAATGCGCGACCTGATTTGCCGCCCGGTCGAGTTCTGCGAAATCCACCGATCGGTCAAGCGTCCGCAACGCCAGCCGCTGGGGGTCGTGACGCGCCCAATAATCCGGATAGTCGCCCAAAGTACGGATTTCAGGAAACACCCACATCAGCCCAGGACTCCAAACTCGGCGTCTCGCGCCAGATACACAAACAATGCCGTCTCACCATCACCAGGGACCACCAAGGCCCCGTTAGGTGCCGTTCAGTTCCTCCCATCTGCATGTCCCCCCACACGAGCCAGCCCCCCTGCTCGCGGCACTGCCCCGGCACCTCCTGATCAGGTGCCCGGGCCACGAAACCGGTGGAAAACCGCCGGTTCCGCGTCCATACGTGGTGGTCTGCGGAACCGCCTTTACTGGAACTTTACGCCCGCCGTGACGCCATACGTCGCAGGCATCCCCGCAAGCCGCGCGGCGCTGTCGCTCGCGGACAGAACAGTGGTCCAGTAGTACTTGTTGAACAGGTTCTTGGCCCAGAACATCACCCGCCAGCCATCGTCGGATTCGTAGCCAATCCGCCCGTCGACTGTCGCATAACCATCGATGGCAAAAGGATATTTTACACCAGGACGAACCACGGTCGTAGCCGATGCCGGGTACTCCAGTCGATGCCCGCCCAGCGCTGCATCGGACGACGAGCGCGCACTGACGGTGAAGCCGACGAATGGCGTTCCACCACTCGTGCGCAACCGGTAGTCCACGTTCACCACGCCCGAGAACTTGGGCGTGAACGGCAGCGGATCGCCGATGGAAGAGTCCACTTCGCCCAAGATATTGTAATTCCTGGGCGATGCAGCGCCTTCCTGCACCTTCGAGTTGAGGTAAGTGATCGCACCATTGATCACCAGCCCGTCAAACGGCCGCAGCGTCAGGTCGGCCTCGGCCCCATAGATACGCGACTTCGGAATGTTCACCAGCGTTTCAAGCGGACCGAAGATATTGGGCGTATCGATCAGACGACCGCGGATTTGCTTGTCCCTGTAGTCGTAGTAGAACGCAGCGGCGTTCAGGCCGACCTTGCGGTCGAAGAACTGGGTCTTCACCCCCGCTTCGTACGACGTCACCGACTCCTGCTTGACCGGGGCAAGCGCCGAGAAGGTCGACGCCGCAAGGGTCGGGAAGCTGCCCGCCTTGTAGCCACGGGAAACGTTGCCGTAGATCAGCGTAGTCGGGGTGACCTGATAATCCACGCCGACGCGCCACGATACGTTATGTTCCTTGAGCCGGTCCTGAAAACGCTCTCCGGGGACGAGATTTTCGTTCAGCGCATAGCAGTCCGCCTCGGTGATCGGCGTGAACGGAACTGAACCAAACACAGCGCCCAGGAGGTTGAACAACTTGTCGACATTGCCGTTCGGGCCGCTGTAAGGGCATATGTCGGAGCGGTTCGAGGAATGCGTGTAGCGGGCGCCAGCCTTGATCGTCACCTTGTCGGCGACGGAATATTCGACGTTGCCGAACGCTGCGATGTTTTCGATACGCTGCTTGTTCGTCACGCCGGCCGCATTGATGAACAGCGTCCCGGCGTTCGAATTCGAGTTCAGCAGGCGAAGCAGCTGATTCTCATACGTGGTGCTGTGCTCGTAATTACCGCCGACGATGTAGCGCAGCGGGTTTGTCGGCGAATTGGCAATGCGGATTTCCTGATTGAAAGACCGAATATACCCATCGCTGCGCTGAAGGTCGTAGCCAAGCGTCGCCGACCCGTCACCGTCCGTGCGCTGGTGCTGATTGAAATGATCGTAAGAGGTCAGCGAGGTCAGCGTCAGATCGTCTGTCAGATCGATGTCCGCCCGCAGCGCCAGCTGGTAGAATTTGCGGTTCGAGAAAGGATCGAACGAGACGGACTTGGCGGTGCCAGGCGCTGTCGCCCCGGTATTGGGGTCAACCACGCCCGTGGCGGGATCAAGGGCCATGTCCGTCCAGTCGGCCAGCCTCGGACTGTTAGGCACGAAAGGCTGTGACAGAAAGCCTGCCGGCGCTTCTGCGCCTACCGTACGGATCGCGATCAGCTGCGCAGCCTGCGGCTGTGACTTGTCGACCCAGCCATTGGCGTTCAGCGACAGCTTGATCCCGTCGGTCGCCTGCCAATTCAGCAGGAACCTGCCAGCGTAGTACAATTGATGCCCGTTCGTATCGTCACGCGTGATGCTGCGCTGCCAGTCGTCGGAACGCAGACCATTGACCGCAACGCGGAACAGCAGATTGTCCGTGATAGGACCGCTGACAAAGGCGTTTCCATCGACCTGATTGAACCGGCCATAGCTGATATCGCCGCCGGCCGTGAACGTGCTGGTCGGCTGCGCGGCAATGTAATTGATCGCGCCACCCGTTGAATTCTGCCCGAACAAGGTGCCCTGCGGGCCCTTGAGGACCTCCACGCGCTCCAGATCATAGGCGCTGTGACTTGCCAGGACGGGGAACGGAAGCGGCGCCTGGTCGATATAGACGCTGACGGCCGGATAGACGCCCAGGGAGCTTTCGTTGAAACCGACGCCCCTCAAGGTATAGATCGGCGTATTGGTCGGGCTGGGTGAAAATGCCAGACCAGGTACGACCGCCGCCAGATCGGACAGCGACGAAATCTTGCGCTCAGCCAGCGCCTGACCGGAAACGGCCGCGATGGTCAGGCCGACCTTGTTGATGTTTTCCGAACGCTTGTTTGCCGTCACGACGATTTCGTCGCCGGCTGCCTCCTTTGCGGCGGGCGGCTCACTTGGGGCGGGGGTAGTCTGTTGCGCAAAAGCGTGCACCGGCATCAGCATACATACGAAGCTCAAGCCCACCATCAGACTCGTTCTGAAACTGAATACCATTTCTTTTCCTCATCCCTGGCGGCCCATAACCGCGAATCAGATCTTTGTTATGTCGTGATGGATATGCCTTTTTGGATTTCAGTCAACCGGTTTATTATATGGCGATTTATTGGTCACTAATACCGTGCAAGCCTACGAGATTTAACTCGCATTTTAGACGTATTTTCAATGTTATAACAACACGTCCGGCGGTCTTTCCCCTCTTTTCGCTGCCGGAAACCGATGTTTCTTATCGAGCCTTGACCACTCTTTTTTGGACTTTCCTTTTGCCAATCGGCTGTTAGGTAACCCTAGTTGCGACAGCATGTGCCGTAAACGTGAACGATGCACCGACTGATCCTTCAACCGCCTCTTGTCGCAGTGGCGGACGAAGTGAGAAGTTTAAGCGAGGACGAACCCGATGGCGTTATGCGGCGAAATCCGGATCAGATGCGCGGACGGTGCCACTCAGCCTGCCGAAAGGGCACGAAGCCTTCGATCAAAATGCCCGGGCAATTCATGAAATTGGAATATTAGATGATCATTCAGGACGATATCAAATTTCACACCCCGGCTGATGTCGGCCATCAGTGGGCAGAGACGTATTGGCTTGGCTTCTACGTTCCGGAAGAGAACATCTATGGTTGGATATATATGGTCTTCCGCGCCGGGTCCGGTGCGATGACTTGCGATGTGGAATTTATCAATCGCAAGTCCGCCAATATGTATGACGCGCTGTACGTCGACATCCAGAACCATCTGAAAATCCCAGAAAATCTCGAGAATTTCTCATTGGCGAATGGCCTGACGTTCAGTGCCCGGTCGCCCGAGCAGTACCGCGTCGACTACATTGGCGTGGACGATACCGAAATTCATCTCGACTTCCAGGGCATCCATCAGCCCTACGACATCCACGATCCCGAGATTGATCCCATGGCGCGCAAAACGTCTGCGGAAGCGGTGGAACACAGCGGTTTCGGCAGTGCCTACGCGAGCCACTTCGATCTCACCATGCGTGCTCAGGGCAAGATCAAGATCCGTGGCAAATCCTATGACGTAGATTGCCTGGCCACCAACGACCACAGTTGGGGCCCGCGGCCCGAGCGCGGCATGCGCATGATGGGCTACATGAATGCGCATTTTGGCACCGATTACGTCGTACAGACCATCTGGGAATTCGATGCCGGACGGCCGGACGGCGAGCAGCATGTCTTCAAGCACGGCTATGCGATCGTCGATGGCAAGCTGCGCGGTGGTATCGCAGCTTCCCTCAAGGTCACGCACGGCGGAATTTACCCGCAGCTGATCGAACTGTCATTCACAGATGTGGAAGAACAGCTCCATATATTGAAGGGGACGCCGTTGGCCTATTGCAACTGGGTCCCGTATGGCTGTTGCCCAACCGGCCATTCTATGATTGCGTGGGAAACGGACGACCGGACGGGGGGCATAGGCACGCTTATGGAGGCTTATCCGCTGGACACCGTTACGGGCGGCTACCTGCACGACGACATAACGAAAACCAGCGCCCCCTGAGCCACAAAGGCCATGAGATATGGAGTGGACTGAAATGCGTCTTCCCGACAAAGACAGGCCAGAGCCTGCGTTCATTGATTTCATACGAAATACCTACCCCTGCGAACCTGAAGTCGATCGTGTACTTACGCGCAAGATGGAGCGGCGTTCCGGTCCTGGCTATGCGCCCGTATCGCTCGCGACCCTGGTCGAATGCGCCGGGACTTTTCTCGCGTCGCAGATCGACGGCGCCTTCACGGTTCACGAGGCCCGCTGGCTTTCCGGGGGTGCATCCAAGCTGCAGATGGCCTTTCTGCTGAAATGGAACCGGCCGGGCGTTGGGTTGGAAGATACGAAACTCGTACTTCGAATGGAGCCCGCTGAATCGGTCAACGAAACCAGCCGTCTGCGTGAATCGCAGCTCCTGCGCGAATTCCAAGGCGTCGTTCCAGCACCCGAAATGTTCTGGGTGGACCCCGAGGGAGCCTACTTCCCTTATCCGGCGCTCATCTGCGGGTTCGTGGAAGGTGTCTCCAAGCCTACCACCTCGTCCAGCGTCGTCACCGGTGTCGGTACACACTTTTCAAGCGAGTGGCGCGGCAAGCTCGGACCTCAATTCGTGGGTTGCCTTGCGCAAATCCACAGTCATCCGATCGACCCGGCGCGGCTTACCGCCTTTGAAGTTCCCGAGCCTGGGACCCAGTCCTGTATCCGGGCGCTGAACATGTGGGAGCGGGTCTGGGAAGAAGACGTCGACGAGGACGTACCGCTCATGCGACTCGCCGCCGCTTGGCTACGGGAAAATGCTCCTTCCTGCCCCAAACCGGTCATTCTTCATTCGGATTACCGTGTGGGTAACTTCCTGTTTCGCGAAAGCGACGCGAAGATTTCCGCGATCCTCGACTGGGAGGGGGGGCGCATCGGCGATCCTCACCACGATCTTGCCTGGGCGTCCGCGCGCGATTTTGGTCACTTCGATGAATCAGGTAAGACTTTCCTCGTCGGCGGTCTGATTACGGAGGAAGACTTTTTTGGCAGCTACGAGCAACTGACCGGAACGAGCGTCTGTCCCAAGACGCTCCATTATTATCGTATTTTCACCGGCTACGTGCAGGGGATCATCACGCTAGCGACGGCATACCGGATCGCGCGTAATGGCAAGACGCATCAGGATATCGTTCAGACGCTCCTGCTCGGATTGGGCCCGAGCCTCATGGAAGACCTGAGATCCCTGCTCGAGAGAGGAGCCTGACGATGCAGCTTAGAGCAGACATTCAACTTCGCGCCGCGATCAAGGCTTTGACCGATACTATCGCTCCATCGATTGACCCGGATAACAAGCTGGCCATCGATCAACTCGGCATGGTGATCGGCGCATTGCAATTCGTGGAACAGACGCTGCCGCTCCAATTCCAATTTGACTGCAACGAACTTGGCCGCCTCCTCGAATTCGCCGCCGCAATGGAAGATGCCGCACACGGGTGCGGTGAAGCCGGGATGATGGATGACGTTCGAAGCGCGGCAGAAGCAGGTGCCGCCGTCTTCCACCGCGCCAAAGTTGACCCCGCCGAAGTTCTGGGCGCCGTCCGCGATCTTCGCGCTGCATGCGGTGCCGCCACGACGGCTTCGTTCAAAGTCGAAAACAAAGACTTGAGCAAGGCCATCACCCAGACGGTGCTGGTCTATTCCAAGCAACAGACGCTGCGCGATCGATCATGGCTGCAGGACCTGGGTTTCGAAAGTGCTGAAGCCGGAATTCCGCCGATTTCCAAGCTGCTGGCCGATGATGCAACCGACGTGGAAACGATTCCGGAGAAAGCGCAGGCTTAATGGCGGAGCTCCGTTCGCTTTAGTTTCGTATGGGCGGCCAACCACCATTGGCCGCCCTTCAACCGAGCTACTGACCGCACCGTCCCAATGCTTACAATACCTCGCGGATGAATTTTTTTAATCTTTTCTCGATGTCATCGGCCTCTGTAGAATGGATTTCGTTCACGATGGCTTGCCCTTTGACCCATATCGCAAATGCCGCCGCCTGATTCCGGGTGAGATTGACCACGCCTTTCCAGATCGTTTGGCTGGCCCCGAAGCTCGCCCATCCCTCCAGTGTCCGAAGATGCTCTATCAGGGGGAGCAGTTCTGGCTTTCGGCGCGATAACAGTGCCACTTCGCCCGTCATGCGTGCGTAGCCACAGTAGAAACCAGCTTTTCTTTCGTCCTTGGCCGGCAGGATCGTCTGGCCCACCATGGCTGCCCATTTGTCGAGAGTCGAGGTGTTGGCCGGGTCCGCTTCCGGGTTCGTCGCGTCAGGAACGCCGATGGCCATGGCCCGCCAGATTGCCTGATTTTCAAACGCCGCCATGCTTCCAAAATGGTAAATGATCATCGATGCGGAAACGCCGGCCTTTTTGGCCAGCACGCGTTGATTGAGCGATCGTATGCCGTGTTCGAGAACCTCCTTTGCGGCCAGTTCAATCAGCCTTCCCGGCAACGTATCCCCTTCGATCACTGCATGCATCGCATAGCGCGGCAATCGGCGATCGGACCATTCACTCAGCGAGCGATCCGCCGCAGAGCGATGGCCGAACAGGACCGCCGTTACGGTCCTCAAGCTCTCCCGCTTAAATAGCTCGTAATAAATGTCTCCTGCCAAGGCATGCGCGCACACCTCTTCCATGCATAGGTAACTGACCAGATACGGCGCAAAGTCGCGCCTACGGCCGTTTGCGGCGAGCACCGTTTCCCAGAAACGGATGCGCAATTCGTGCCATCGCGCGATCGCTTCTTGTGATCGGGGTGCGAAGCGCGATTTGAAAAGCAGTTCAGACCAGAAGAGGCCCATCGTCGACCCAGCACGTTGATCGACGTACCACGCCACCCATTCGGCGAAATCGAGATGGCCAAGTTCCGCCCCCTCGATCCGCTGCGCCATGCCGGCATGCCAGTCGCGCTCAGCCTGGAATCCGGCCTCCATCAACGCCCGAACGAACCCGGCCTTGTCGCCGAAGTGGTGAACGATGCCCGCCGTTGTGCTCCCTGCGGCGGATCCCACCGCACGCAATGACATATGCTCTAGACCGTTCGAGGCGATTACTTCCAAACCACAACTCACGAGGCGTTCGCTCAGTGTTGCCTTCTCATCCGTTTTCATTCCATTGCCCGTCCTCAACCACCCTAGCCGCTGCCGTAACCGTTCACGGGATTTTCGCACGTGAAATCGCGCGGGGGCAAGCCAGCCGCACATTTTACGATCGAAAAAGCATAACGGCTGTTCGGTTTGCTATCAAAACAAGGCGTACTCATACCTCTGATAACAATCGATATCTCGAAATAATTTCATGATATTTTAGAAAACGTCTCGCGACATACCTCATCGACATAACAGATGGTTGGTTGACAGCCCGACGTTTTCGAGATTACATAAACTGGTTGACGAACCTGAACTGGCGTCAACGCAGCCGCAAAAAGCGGCGGGACATGGGAGAGGCTCATTATGAAGTCGATAAAAGCTGCGCTTATGGCGTGCGGGGCCTTGGGCGCGATGCAGACGGCAAGTGCTCAGACCACACCCCAGCGCACCACCACGGACGCCGCGGCGCAGGATGACGCATCGCAGTCATCGGCGCAGGACATCATCGTCACTGCCAACAAACGCGAACAAAGCGTCCAGCGTGTCGGCCTGTCGATCACGGCAGTATCGGGCGATGCGCTGGCCGAGCGACGGATTACGAACCTTCAGGATCTCGCGGCTGCCATCCCTGGCCTGGACTTCTCGCCGAGTGCCACGAACACGCCGATCCTGACCCTGCGCGGGATCGGATTCAACGAAAGCTCCCTCGGCGTTTATCCTGCGGTCAGCGTCTATATCGATCAGGCACCGCTGCCGTTTCCGGTCCTTGCCAGCCACACAGCCTACGACCTCGAGCGCGTCGAAGTGCTCAAGGGTCCGCAAGGCACGCTGTTCGGACAGAACTCGACCGGCGGTGCTATCAACTACATCGCCGCCAAGCCGCTGGACCATTTCGCTGCCGGAGGCGACATCAGCTACGGGCGATTCAATCAGGTCGATGGCAATGCCTTCGTGACCGGCCCTCTTTCGGACACCCTGAGCGGCCGTATTGCCGTCTCCGGGCTGCGCGCTGATCCTTGGCAGAAGAGCTATACGAGCGATCGCAAGAACGGCAAGCAGGGTTACTATGCTGGCCGTGCGCTGCTGAACTGGGAACCGAGCGACAGCGCGCGCTTCTCCTTGAACGTCAACGGCTGGGTGGACAAGTCAGAGCCGCAGGCGCAGCAACTCGTAGCGATCCGCTCGCAGGTGCCCTCGGCTGCAACGCCTCAATTGCTGAATTATCCCTTTTCGCCGAAGAACAACCGCGCCGCCGACTGGTCGGAAGGTCTGCAGAGCAGCACGCGCAAATTCTATCAGGCCAGCCTGCGCGCCGACATCGACGTCACCGATTCGATCACTCTGACGTCGCTGAGTTCCTACAGCCACCTGACGCAGCGCCAGGCCACTGATGCGGACGGCATGTCGATCCAAATTTTCGATCTTCCGGTCAACAATGGCAAGGTCAAGTCTTTCAACCAAGAGCTGCGCCTTGCCGATGACAACAGCGACACGTTCCGCTGGGTCGTTGGCGTAAACCTGGAAAAGAGCAAAACGTTCGAGGATCAGCTCCTTCAGTATTTCGACGGCGGCGCCAACAATCCGAGCAATCTGTTCATCTACGAAAGCCGGACGAAGCTCAATCAGAACATCCGCAACTTGGCGGCATTCGCAAATGGCGAATACAAGCTTGCGGAAAACCTGACCTTGAAGGCGGGCATGCGCTACACGGACTCGCGCAACCGTGCTGGTATCTGCGGCCTGGATGCAGGCGATGGGCGGATCAACTCGCTGTTCGATCTGCTAGGTGGCCTGCTTAGCGGTGGCCAGACTTTCCCGCCGCTTCAGTCCGGTCAATGCTACGTGCTAAACTACGATTTTCAGCCCGGCATTCCTTTCCAGCAGACCCTGCACGAACACAATGTCTCATGGCGCGCCGGCATCGACTACCAGGCGAACCCGGACACGTTGCTGTATGCCAACGTATCGCGAGGCTACAAGGCGGGCAGCTTCCCCGAATTGGCGCCGGCAACCTATATTCAGCTCGAACCCGTCACTCAGGAGTCGGTCACGTCATACGAAGCTGGCTTCAAGACGACCTTTGCCGACCGCATGGTGACCCTCAACGGGGCGGCCTTCTACTACGATTACAAGGACAAGCAGGTTCGCGGCAAGCTGCTCGACCCCATTTTCGGCATCCTCGACACCCTGGTGAACATTCCGAAATCGCGGGTCTGGGGGCTGGAGGCAGAATTGTCGGTCCGTCCGGCGAGCGGCCTTACCGTCAGCGCGTCAGGTACGTACATCAATTCGAAGGTGCTGGAATATAGCGGCCAGAACGTCATTGGCTTCGCCGACGATTTCCGCGGCGACCCGCTGCCCCTGACCCCCAAGTGGGCTGGCCAGGTTGCGGTCGACTACCGCATGGCGCTTCCGAGCGGCGGCACGCCGTTCATCGGCCTGACCGTGTCCGGTCGCACGTCTGCTGATGGCGCACTGGGTGGCAGCCGCATCGCTTATCCGGCCAACGCCACCACGATCGTGCGGCCTGGTGTCACCTACCCCTATCATATCGATGGCTATGTCCTTGTGAACGGGCAGATCGGTTACGAAGCGCCCGACGAGGCTTGGCGAGTGATGGTGTGGGGCAAGAACATCCTCAACAAGTATTATTGGACCGCGGTGCCCGCAGCGAACGACTCCAGCGCGCGCCTGACCGGCCGTCCTGCGACTTACGGCATTACCTTCGGCGTCAACTTCTAAAGCAAAACCGAATATCGAGCGCCCCCAGCGCCAGGAGACACAGATATGATAGTACAGGAAGATCTGAAATTTCATACACCAGCGGATGTCGATCACCAGTGGGCGGAAACCTATTGGTTCGGCATGTATATCCCGGAAGAAAACATATATGGCTGGGTCTACATGGTGTTTCGCGCCGGTACAGGCGCGATGCTCTGCGACATCGAGTTCATTAATCGCAAATCCACTTTCATGTGCGACGCGCTCTACGTCGACATCCAAAACCATATTCCCATCCCGGAAAAGTTGGAGTCCTTCTCGCTGCCTAACGGGCTGACCTTCGAGGCCACATCTCCTCGCAATTATCGCATCGATTACGTCGGAGTGGACAACACTGAAATCCACCTCGATTTCGAAGGCATCCATGAACCCTACGATATTCACGATCTGAATATCGATCCTCTGGCCCGGGCAAATTCTCATGAAGCTGTCGAAAACAGCGGATTCGGATCTTCTTACGCCAATCACTTTGACCTGACGATGCGCGCACGCGGGACCGTTTCCATTCGCGGAAAGCAATACCCGGTCAATTGCCTAGCCACCAATGATCACAGCTGGGGCCCCCGCCCCGAACGCGGCATGCGCATGATGGCCTACATGAATGCACATTTCGACGGCGATTACGTGGTGCAGACCATTTGGGAATTCGACGCCGGCCGCCCAGACGGTGAGCAGCACATCTTCAAGCATGGTTATGCAGTAGTCGATGGTAAGTTGCTTGGCGGTGTCGCGGGCGAACTGACCGTACACCATGACGGGATATTCCCAGACACTGTGGACCTGTCGTTCACTGACGTGGAAGGCACCGTGCACAAGCTTACCGGCCGGCCGCTCGCGCACAACAATTGGGTGCCTTACGGATGCTGCCCGACCGGCCACACCATGCTTGCCTGGGAAACCGAGGGGCAGACGAACGGCGTAGGCACGCTGATGGAGGCCTATCCCATGGATACTACCACCGGCGGGTACATCCACGACGACATTGCTCGGCGCTATAGATCGTAACGGTCTGATCAAGCGAGGAGAGGAAAAGACAAACTATGGTCCATTTCGACAAGAACGATCCGTCACCCGAAGCGATTGATCGCATGCGAGAGCGTTTTCCCTGCGAACCGGAGATTGACCGGATATTGACGCGCCGGATGATGCTACGGTCAGGGCCCGGTTACCGCCCCGTAGGAATGGACCAACTCGTTGACGGTCTTCGGGAACTGCTTGCAGCAAACCTGAACGAGCCCTTTGAGATAGAAGCGCCGCGCTGGCTGTCTGGCGGCGCTTCGAAAATCCAACTCGCCTTCACCCTGCTGCGCCGCCGCGCCGACGGCCAGGACGAGCGCGAACCGCTGGTCCTGCGTATGGAGCCAGCCGAGTCCCTGAACGAAACGAGCCGCCTGCGCGAATATCAGCTCTTGAAGACTTTCGCCGGGCGGGTGCCTGTTCCGAACGCCGTCTGCGTTGATGTGGAAGGTGATTTCCTGCCACACCCCTCTCTTGTCTGCGGCTTCGTGAAGGGGGTGACCAAACCTTCGAACACGACCAGCCAAGTAACCGGGATGGGAACGCATTTCGCGCCCGAATGGCGTGAAAGGCTTGGCGGGACCTTCGTGGAAAACCTCGCCGCCATCCACCGACACCCGATTTCCAGCGAGGAATTGTCTGCCTTTCAGTTACCGGCGCCTGGCATTCAATCGGCGATCCTGGGCCTCAACATGTGGGAACGGGTCTGGCATGAGGATGCAGACGAGGAGATTCCGCTAATGCAGTTCGCCGCGTCCTGGCTGCGCGAAAACGCGCCTGCCTGCAACGACCCGGTCATTCTTCATTGCGACTATCGCACCGGTAATTTCCTGTTCACCGAGGAGGATGCGAGAATCACCGCCATTTTGGATTGGGAGGGCGGAAGGATCGGCGATCCTCACCAGGATCTAGCTTGGACGGCCTCGCCATCGTACGGGCAATGGGATGAGAGCGGTTCCCAATTCCTGGTCGGCGGGTTGGTCCCGGAAGATGAATTTTTCGGACGATATGAGCTCCTGAGCCGGCTTTCGATCGATCGGGCAGCGCTTGATTACTACCGTGTGTTCACAGGCTTCGTCCAAGGGGTGATGTCGCTAGGCACTGCCTACCGTATCGCGCGCAACGGCAAGACGCATCAGGACGTGCTGCAGACGTTGTTGCTGGGGGTGGGGCCCTCAATGCTGGATAATCTGAGGCAAACGCTCGAGAGGGTCGCATAACATGCAGCTTCGTTCGGACATTCTACTGACATCAGTGATCCGGTCTCTCAAGGAGGCGATCGCCCCTGCCCTTGATACCTCTGACAGCTTGGCGCAGGAACAGGTCCGGATCGTGATCGGATTACTGGAACTCCTGGCAAAACGGCTGCCGATGCAGTTCCAGTTCGACTGCGACGAGCTGGAACGCCTCCATGCCCTGTCGCTAAGCCTTGCGGATAAGGCGCATGCGACGCTTCCCGCCCATGCGGCCGCAGACTTCGCATCTGCACAGACCGGTGCCGCTGATGTGCTCGAACGCGCGAAGGCACGACCTGACGAAGTGCTGGCGGCCGTGAGGCACCTGCGTGCCGCATGCGCAGGCGCTACCCAGTCCATTTACAAAGCCAGCGGAGAAGAACGGTCGGATCTCAAGAATATTATCCTTGGCTATTCCTCGCAGCAGCTTGTTCGCGATCGGGCTTGGCTGATAGATCAGGGCTGGGAGCGGCGGCCGGGTGATCTACCTGATATCGATGATCTCATCAGACTAAGTCCACCACCAATTACGGGCCAGCTAAATACGGATTGACGCCAGTTGAACTGGGGCGAGGAAGTCGCCTTGTCGTGCGTATTAACGCGTCGCTGCAGCTTGCAATCGTATAAACCTGTCAATGAAGCGGTCACAACCTTAGGATATTGATAGAGACGGTTGGTCCTGGCTTACAGTTTGGCATCTTGTCGATGTGGCCTTGGCACCACCGATTGGCGTTGACCTGTCCCCTGAAAGCATCTTCATTCTGGTGTAGAGTCTGTACACGAGAAGGAGTAGACGCATGGGACATTGCCGAGACGAACGGGTTCGGCGTTCGCTCCGCACCCAGCGTTGCCCTCGCGGCGTTTCATGAACTTGTGCCGATCGGCCAGTGAATTCCGATCCCAAGTGTGTGCGTGTGCATCTTCTCGGCGCTGATCCCGGCCTTATGACACCGCAAGGCCAGCATGCCTGCGCTGTTCCGCTGGGACAATGAGATGGCCTCCCCCGCCGAGCGCGAACTGGCGCAGGAACAGAACCACTGTGCCGGATGGCCCGACTGGTTCGAAGACAAGCCCGTGGGCGAAGGACAGATGGCGGACGCGTGAGGCTGCGCATCGGGCAGCCAGATTAGGCCCGCAAATGCTGGCCGATCCGGTCCATGGCTCCCGATGGAAGCCCCGCCATCGCCTGAAGGTAAGCGGCGGGGCTTTCGCTGATCTCGCCGATCTTGGCGAGGCCGGCTTCCAGATACTCCGGCCGCACCGACATGGCCTCTTCCAGCACCCATTGCGAACCGCGCGCGCGGTCCTTGCCGAGCAGGGCGTCGAGACCGGACTCGATGCGCTCCGGCCCCATCGCATTGGTCAGCAGGTAATCATGTAACACGTCGTCACGGTGGACGCCAAGCGCCAGTTGCACCAGCGCGACCGCCAGTCCGGTGCGGTCCTTTCCAGCGAAACAGTGGATCAGGGTGGCGCCGTCGTCCTGGTCCAGCGCGGTCACCAGATGGCCCATGGATTCGCGAAAGCGCGGGCTGTCGGGCAGGATGCGATAGATCCTTGTCATATGCGCGACGACTTCCTCGACCGCCGTCATCTTGAGGAACGCGGCGACGGCGTGGGGGATCGTCTCGTCATGGGCGGTCGCCCGGCGGATCGCGCCGGCATAGCCGTCGAAGGCCCCGCCCCTTTCGAGCGTGCACTCCGAACCGGCGCGCAAGTCGATGATCGTCGCCACGCCGAGCGCGGACAGGATGCCCTCGAACCCCGCCCCCGCCGCTTCGAGCTGGCCCGAACGCAGCAGGCGCCCGCGCTTGAGCCGGGCGCCAGAGGCGGTGGCATAACCGCCGAAGTCACGGAGGTTGTGGACGGGCGAGCCCGCCGGAAACGCGCCCTGAAGAACCGGGGGGGTGCCGGTGGCCGGCTGGCTGTTCGATGTCATCACGCAAGAATCCCGTTGCTGGATTTCGAGGGGCTTTCTGGCAGCTTCGGCGCCTTGGGGTCAATGAAACGGTACATGGATTTACGATTTCCCGTCAGTGCCGCGCCTTCTCCAGCAACGCCGTGAGGTGGCTGAGAACAAGATGTGCGCAGGTCGCTAGCCAGCGTAAGCGCATCCGGGGCCGGACCTACAAAACACGCGAGGAAGCCCGGCAGGACGTGTTCGATTAAATCAAGAAGTTCTGCAACCCGGTGCGCAAGCACGTCAGGAACGGGATACCGTTACGCAACCAGTTCGAACGACAGCAGATTTTGAAAGCAAAAGGCGTTTAGAAAACTAGGGGCTACTCACTGGAAGGTCGTTCCAGAGCCGGTCGAGATGCTTCACGTCAGAATCGGAGGCGCTCGAAACGTCCAAATCCGATAACCAGCAGCGTCAACGTGCGGCACTCACACCGCTAAACCTGAGATAGACACTTATGTTAGTACGTACCCCAGCTGAGCCGATAGTAGGTAAGCGCCGACGGAACCCGGCCTTGTGCGGATTGGGGTGGGCGTGAATTTCGCAGGGCAGATGGAGGCCTTGCGAGTGGATATCGAGCAGTCAAACGAGCCTCGTATGAGCGCACGCCGAGATGGCGGAGCGGTCGTTCGAGTGGAACGGCGCCGGCACTGGAGCGACGAAGAGAAGCTGGCGATCCTGAAGGAGACCACTCAGCCGGGTGCCATCATGGCCGTGGTCGCGCGTCGGTACGGGATCGGGACCGGTCAGCTTTACACTTGGCGTAAGCAATTGCTCCGCGGCGCGATGGCCGGGTTCGTGCCGGTTGAGTTGGCCGCCGAGCCGCAGGGGACAGCACCTGAGATTGGCCGGATTGAGATCCGGCGCGGCGGTGACTTCATGGTGTCGATCGACAGGTTGGTCGACAGAGAAGCGTTGAGATTGGCGCTCGAGGTTATCGGGGAGCTTGAACGTTGAGCCTGACGCTGCCGCCATCGGCGAAGATCTATCTGTCGTTGGCGCCGTGCGACATGCGAAAAGGCTTCGATGGCCTGTCCGCGCAGGTTCGCAATATCCTCCAACTCG
>Ga0308171_1002940_pt1 | contig 16499 bp, 15 predicted proteins | sample PhyGR1_FD_202135 | JGI IMG/M metagenome (GOLD analysis project Ga0308171, IMG submission 202135) | Phyllosphere microbial communities from UC Gill Tract Community Farm, Albany, California, United States - DLSLSG.R1 | ecosystem: Host-associated > Plants > Phyllosphere > Unclassified | place: USA... | reverse complement strand
CAGCAGGCCGATACCGGCACCAAGATGATCCACATCGGCAAGCGCACCAAGAGCAAGATCGTCAGCAAGGGCATCAGCGCCGGCCACGGGCAGAACACCTACCGCGGCCTGGTCAAGATGGAGCGCGGCGCCGAGGGTGCGCGCAACTACACCCAGTGCGATTCGCTGCTGATCGGCAAGAAGTCCGGCGCGCACACCTTCCCCTATATCGAGGTGAAGAATCCCAGCGCGACGGTCGAGCACGAAGCCACCACGTCCAAGATCTCCGACGACCAGCTGTTCTATTGCCGCGCCCGCGGCATCGACCAGGAAAACGCGGTCTCGATGATCGTGGACGGTTTCTGCAAGCAGGTCTTCCGCGAGCTGCCGATGGAGTTCGCGGTGGAAGCCAAGAAGCTGCTGGACGTCAGCCTGGAAGGCTCGGTCGGATGAAACGCCTGCTCACCCTGGCCGTGCTGCTGTGCGCGGCGGCACCGGCGTTCGCGCAGGACGTCGTGTGCAATCCCGGCGGCAATCAGCTCGAACTCAATGCCTGCGCCGACCAGGAATTCAAGAAGGCCGATGCCGAATTGAATGCCGTCTACCGCCAGATCGTGACCCGGCTTGCCGACGAGCCCGTGGCGCTGGCGAAGGTGAAAGCGGCACAGCGGCTGTGGGTGCAGCTGCGTGACGCCGACCTGGAAGCGCGCTACCCGGTGGGCGCGGATGAGAATCCGCGTTTCCTGTACGGCTCGATGTACCCGATGCTGTACTCCGGCGCCAAGGCGGCATTGACCACCACGCGTACCGCTTACCTGCGCAACGAATTCCTCGAGCGCAGCGAATACGACCTCTGAGTCGCGCTGCCTCCAGTTCCCCTATCTGACAAGACGATTATCGACATGTTGAAGATCGACAACCTCCACGCACGCATCGGCGAAAAAGACATCCTGAAGGGCCTCTCGCTCGACGTGAAGCCGGGCCAGGTGCACGCCATCATGGGCCCCAACGGCGCCGGCAAGTCCACCTTGGGCAATGTCCTGGCCGGCCGCGAAGGCTATGACGTCAGCGAAGGCAGCGTGCAGTTCGAAGGCAGGGATCTGCTCGGCTTGGCCCCGGAAGAACGCGCCGCCGCCGGCCTGTTCCTGGCCTTCCAGTACCCGGTGGAAATCCCCGGCGTGAACAACACCTACTTCCTGCGCGCCGCGCTCAACGCCCAGCGCAAGGCGCGCGGCGAGGAAGAGCTGGATTCGATGCAGTTCCTCAAGCTGGTCCGCCAGAAGCTGGCCGTGCTGCACCTGAAGGACGAGCTGCTGCACCGTGGCGTCAACGAAGGCTTCTCCGGCGGCGAGAAGAAGCGTAACGAGATCTTCCAGCTGGCCGTGCTCGAGCCGAAGCTGGCGATCCTGGATGAAACCGACTCCGGCCTGGACATCGATGCGCTCAAGAGCGTGGCCGACGGCGTCAACGCGCTGCGTTCGCCGGACCGTTCGTTCATCGTGATCACCCATTACCAGCGCCTGCTCGACTACATCAAGCCGGACGTGGTGCATGTGCTGGCCGACGGCAGGATCGTGCAGAGCGGCGGCCCGGAACTGGCCCTGGAACTGGAAGCCCACGGCTACCACTTCCTGAAGGACCGCGTGGTGCCGGAGGCAGCGGTCTGATGAGCGCCCTGCTCGATTCCCTCGCCAGCGGCTTCTGCGGCAGCGATGCATGTCGCGCCGAGCTGGACGCCGCCCTGCAGGCCGGCCTGCCCGGCCCGCGTACCGAAGCCTGGAAATACACCTCGCTGCGCCAGCTGGAGCGCCGCAGCTTCCAGCCCGCGCCGCTCGCCCCGGCCGTAGTCGATGCCGCCCTGCTGGCCGACATTCCGTCGCCGCGGCTGGTGTTCGTCAACGGCCGTCCGTCCGGCGCGCTGAGCGATGTCGCCGCAGTGCCGGCCGGCGTACAGCTGGCCACGTTGTCCTCGGCGCTGGCCGCCGGCGATGAAGCCGCGCGCTTCCTTGGCCGCCGATTCGAGCGCAGCGAGGAAGTGTTCGCCCGCCTCAACGCCGCGCTTGCCGATGAAGGCGTGCTGCTGCGCGTGGAGGAAGGCGTGCAGGTCGAAGCGCCGCTGCAGCTGGTCTTCATCAGTGTGGCCGGCGATACCGATCTGTCCTGGCACCACCGCCACCTGATCGAACTGCGCAGCGGTGCCGCGCTGGGCGTGGTCGAGCATCACCTGCATGTCGGGGATGCCGCGCACCTGGACAACACCCTGGTGCACGTCCACCTCGCGCAGGACGCCGTGCTCTCGCATGCCCGCGTGCAGGCCGACGCCACCCGCGCCACCTCGCTGCTGCGCACCGACGCCGTGCTGGCCCGCAACGCGCAGTACCGCCGCGTCGATCTGGAGCTGGGCGCCGCGCTGAGCCGCCATGAGCTCAACGTCCGCCTGGAAGGCGACAACGCCCAGCTGACCGCCAACGGCGTGCTGCTCGGCAACGGCCGTCGCCATGTCGACACCCGCCTGGGCATCGAGCAGATCGCGCGCGATACGAGCTCGGAAATGGTCTGGCGTGGCGTGGCGGCCAACCGCAGCCGCGTGGTCTTCCACGGCGGCATCCACATCCGCGAAGGCGCCGATGGCACCGACGCCAACCTGTCCAACAAGAACCTGCTGCTCTCCGCCGATGCCGAGATCGATACCCAGCCCACGCTGGTGATCGATGCCGACGAGGTCAAGGCCGCCCACGGTGCCACGGTCGGCCAGCTCGATGCGAATGCCCTGTTCTACCTGCGCTCGCGCGGCCTGCCGGCCGATCGCGCGCAGCAGCTGCTGAGCGCGGCGTTCTGCCATGAACCGCTGAACGTCCTCGACGCACGCCTGACCGAACAGCTCACCGCCCAGCTCAGCCGAGCGCTGACCCTGGCGGGCGTCGCATGAACCTGTCCACGCCGCGCCCGGTCGCCGATACCGGCGCCGCGCCCGACTGGGACCGCGTGCGCCTGGACTTCCCGCTGTTGATGCGTGAAGTGCACGGCAAGCCGCTGGTGTACTTCGACAACGCCAACACCGGCCAGAAGCCGGTGCAGGTGATCGGCGCGGTGGACGAGTTCTACCGCCGCTACAACGCCAACGTCAGCCGCGCGGTGCATGCGCTCGGCACCGAAGCGACCGATGCCTACGAGGGCGCGCGCAACAAGCTGGCGCGCTTCCTCAACGTGCGCGCCAGCGAGCTGGTGCTGTGCAGCGGCACCACCTTCGCGATCAACCTGGTCGCGTATTCGTGGGCGCTGCCGCGGCTGAAGGCCGGGGATGTCATCCTGGTCTCGCGCATGGAGCACCATGCCAACATCGTGCCGTGGCAGCTGGTCGCCCAGCGCACCGGGGCGACCATCCGCGTGGCCGAGATCACCCCGGACGGCGCACTGGACCTGGACGCGCTGCGCAGGGCCATGACCCCCGAGGTCAAGCTGCTCGCGGTCGCCCACGTGTCCAACGTGCTGGGCACGGTCAACCCGGTCCGCGAGATCTGCCGCGAGGCCCGCAAGCGCGGCATCATCACCGTGGTCGACGGCTCGCAGGCCGTCCCGCACCGCAAGGTCGACATCCCCGCGATCGGCTGCGACTTCTACGCCATCACCGGCCACAAGATGTGCGGCCCGACCGGCACCGGTGCGCTGTGGGCCAGGCGCGAGCATCTGGATGCCATGCCGCCGTTCCTCGGCGGCGGCGAGATGATCAAGGAAGTCAGCTTCGAGGGCACCGTGTTCAACGATGCCCCGCACAAGTTCGAAGCCGGCACCCCGAACATCGCCGGCTTCATCGGACTGGGCGTGGCGGTGGACTACCTGGAGTCGCTGGGCCTGGACCACGTGGAAGCCCGCGAAGGCGAGCTGCTGGCGCACTTCACCGAAGAGCTCAACAAGATCGACGGCCTGCGCATCTTCGGCACCACGCCGGACAAGGCGGCGGTGGTCTCCTTCCTGGTGGACGGCGCGCATTCGCACGACCTGGCCACCCTGCTCGACCTGGAAGGCGTCGCGGTCCGCTCCGGCCAGCACTGCGCACACCCGCTGCTGCAGTACTACGGCGTGGCGGCGACCTGCCGGGCGTCGCTGGCGTTCTACAACACGCATGAAGAAATCGAACGCTTCATCGTGGCGTTGAACAAGGTCCGCAAGCTGCTGGGGTGAGCTGGCGGCACCGGGCTGGACCCTGCAGAACGCCGCGAGAGATCGCGGCGTTCTGCATTGGCGTCACGCCGCACGACCGGCTTCGCTTCGCCATCGCCTGCGCAGACAACCCATTGGTTACTAGCTTCGATTCACGTCGGGTGAGGGCCTCGGCACTGCGTCCTGCTCCTGCGCACGCTCGATCTGCGCGACCAACAGCATCGTTGACGGATCGCCACTGCCGGCATGCGACTTGTGCGCCGCGGCCAGTGCCTCTGCAAGAAATGCCGCGCGCTGCTCTGGATCGGGCTCATCCTGCGCCTGCGCGAAACGGCGCGCCGCGTGATGGTAAAGCTCCTGCGGATCGCCCAGCTTGCGCGCCCGCGCCCGCCAGTTCTCCACCGCCACCGCTTCGGCAGGGCCGGCTTCGTAATGGGCGATCAAGCGCTTGATCGCCGCCAGGTCATCGGTCTTCGCCATTGCGAGCACCGCCGCCTTTTCATTGGCAGACAGGTAGACAGAATCGGTGGGCGGGGCGTTCTGGCACGCGACCAGGGCAGGCCACAACAGACACAGCAGCGAGTACCGTTTCATCGATAAGGCACCAGAGAGGTGGAAGGGAATGGCAGCACCACGCGACGCCAGTGCCACGATGTAAGCGATGCGATTGCGTCACCCACCGTATTTTAAAGGCAGCCAAGCCATCGTAGGCGCGCTTGAAGGCCCTGCGCCAACGCAGTGTTTCAATCAACTATCGTTGGTCGATTCATCACACCATTCCAATAGCGTTGGGTGCGCGCATATTTTTTAATGGGTGCGGTGTAGCAGTGCACGGAGCACAGGCGCTCAGCCACATCGTCGGCCCATATTTTCTTATTTCGCGACACGCCCCTCTATCAGCCTGAATAAACCATCTTTCACGAAGCCGCGCTGACCGTCAAATTCAACTTCAACAATGTAATCGGTCTTGTCCGGGTAGGCGGTCCTAACAACATCGAGGGGTTTTGAGCTTTTCCCCAAGATTTTTGCCTCCTGCCGATCGGAATAGATCAATACTTCGCCCGTTGGTACAAGGATCAAATCCGAACCATCCCGACACCCAGTCAAGACAAGCACCAATGATCCAAAAATTAGAGAAGCTCTCATGGCCCAGCCTTCCAGCGAGGCTTAGAGGATTGAGCAAACGGACTGAGATGCAACATGAGGTTTAGATGCTCGGGAAGGACTGCATTCAACGGCGAAAGCCCTTTACCCATACTTCGAAGACAGTTTTGTATTGGGGTAGCACAGTCATTTGATCCACCCGAGTACTCAAACGCGCCTCAAAGAACTCCGGGTGAATCCGTGCGCACAAGATCAGGTAATTCGCGACCACTAATAATGCAAGCAATCTCAGCACCTGAAGATGCCTCTATAAGCACGAGGCTACTAGATTCGAGTATCGACTCGGCAGCCGCAATGTCGAGGCCAAGCATCCCACATACGCGATTGAATCCAAAATCCTTAGACATGCCCGTATAAAAGCTCAAATCAAGAACTATATTTTGCAAACCGAAACCATCGACGTACAACCCCTGTACATTCGTGAAGTTCATCTCATAATATGCTGATTTTTCAGAATCGATGAAACCCAGAGCGAAGTCGCCTTCTCTGGAAACCCGCATGCTGGTTATTTCGAAATCGTGGATGTCCAATTTCATTAATTTATCTCTTTGGCCAATCACTTATCGGGACCCCCGGCTGCCGCCTGTTACCTACCCATTCGTGGACATGGGGATTCCCCTGACCATGATCATGACCTCGATCAATATCGAACTTCGGAGCTCCATTTTCACCATAGTATCTTGAACTCTTGCCGTGCGGATGATCCACCCAAGTGTTCGGCTCTCCCTTGGTTGGAAGCCCTCGCTGGGGAGGACAATCAGCTGGATCTGCTGCCTTTTCATTCTGCATCCAGAATGGCTTGAGCAACGGCAGCATTCGGCTGGCATGGGACATGAGCCCCGCCAGAGCCTGTTCAGCAATCCTGTCAGGGTAGATGTATGGTCCGCCGTTGCTACCGCTGTAGAAATCTGGATGGTCGGAGTCATATTGCTGATACCCGCCGGGCCTGACATATCCCGGCTGCGGGATGGGCCGCATGGACTGGCTCGTTGAGGTGGCCTGAAGGCCCGCGCTGTCCACGTGACTGGTCGGGCGTGCTTCAGCGTAGTTGTACGTACTGATTCCTCCCAGCAACCCAACCGGATCACTCTGCGAGTACCGCCCCACCGCCGGGTCGTACTCGCGCTGGTAGTTGTAGAACATCCCACTGGCACCGGTCGCCTGCTGCCCCGGGAAACGCAGCGCCAGCTCGAACGCCACGCCATCGCCATCCGGATCGGCATTCGGCGCCTGATTGCCAAACACCTCGCTCTTGCTGCTCCACTCCCAGATCGCCACATCGCGCACCGGGTCGATCACTACGCGCGGGGTGCCCAGGTGATCCGGCTGGATGTACGCCACTTCCGGCACGCCAGCACTTGGCGAACTGATCAGCGCAACCGGATAGCTGTCCAGCCAGATGGCCTGTTGCAGCGACTGGCCGGTGGCGCTGTAGTTGCCAATCGAATGCCTGGCTCTTGACGTACCAGCTGAACGGCCCCGCAGCCTGGTAGGATTCAAACGCTTTCTCAATATCGGCCTGGACCGCCTTCTCCGTGCCGCGCGTCTGACCGAATGACGCCATGCTGGTCCACTTCTTCTCGACCTCTTGCGCGTGCGCGACAAACGGGAGCGCGGCGCAGACAATCAGCAGCCACGACACGTGGCGGCCACCAGCCATGATCAAACTCAACATCCCTGTACTCCTTCCTTCCTGGATGGAAACCTGAGCGGTGCGTGGGGCATCTTGGGACTTCGCTGATGCGGATACATTTCTGTATTCGACAGCGTGGATACCGGCGACCCGATGTTGCGCAGTTATGAATGACGCTACGCGATGGGTCAAGCGCTTAATCAAAATGTCGAGCGCAATTCAATGATTCTTACAAGCGGCGCTGTAAGTTTCGATAACTGCGTCTCAGAATGTAGGCATTCTCTGACGTTTCTTTTTTATCGTTCGGTTAGTGGTGCGTGGTGATTGGATACGGGGGGTTGAAATGTCGGAGGCTGCCGAGCATGGCTCGGCACTACCGTCATCCATGAGCGGTCGCTGTCGCGGCACACCGCCCCCTCCCCGTGCCCGCCTGCCGCGCCTAGAATGTCGGCATGAGCACCCTGACCTACCGCGCCGCCACGCCGGCCGACATCCCCGCCCTGATCACCCTTGTCACCTCCGCCTACCGGGGTGATGCCAGCCGCGCCGGCTGGACCACCGAGGCCGACATCCTGGATGGCGCCCGCATCGACGCGCAGGGCCTGCAGGCAGACCTCGAGCGCCCGCGCAGCACCATCCTGCTCGCCGAGCGCGACGGCCAGCTGCTGGCGTGCGCGCATGTGGCCGATGACCACGGCAAGGGCTACTTCGGGATGTTCTCGGTGGATCCGGCCCAGCAGGGCGGCGGGATCGGCAAGCAGGTGATGCTGGCCGCCGAAGCCCACGCCGCACGCGAGTGGGGCGTATCGGTCATGCAGATGACGGTGATCGACATCCGCGACGAGCTGATCGCCTTCTATGAGCGCCGGGGCTACCAGCGCACGGGGATCAAGAAGCCCTTCCCCTACGGCGACGAGCGGTTCGGCATTCCCAAGCGCGACGATCTGCGCTTCGAGATCCTGGAAAAGCCGCTGGTGGTGCCCGCGTGAGCGAAACCTGGACCTTCGTCTGCGCCAGCGCCGAGCTGCTGCCCGGCGAAATGAAGAGCACCTTCGATGAAGTGACCGGCACGCCGATCGTGGTGTTCAACCTGGACGGTGAGCTGTACGCGCTGGAAGACCAGTGCACCCACGACGAGTTCGAGCTGTCCTCGGGGACCTTCGATACCGGCGAGGCCAGCATCGAGTGCGTCCTGCACGGGGCCCGCTTCGACATCCGCGACGGCGCCGCGCTGTGCGCGCCGGCCTACTCACCGGTGGCGAAGTTCCCGGTCAAGCGGGAACACGACGCCGTCTGGGCCCGCGACGACCGCGACTGACCCGGGCTGAACGCCGGCGTTTTGAAAACGCGAATTATTCCTATTACGATAGGCATTGCGGCCAGCCGGTCGCGCCTGTCCGGTAAGCCGTGTCCACCAACCGCTCCGCCCTTGGTATCGCCGCCCTGTGGGCCACGCTCTGCGTGGTGCTGCTGGCATGCGGCTGGCTGAGTGCCGGCAGTACCGGTAGCGCCGGGCGCTCCCTGGCGGCGGGCCAGGCCCCAGCGATAGCGGACGCCGGCAGCACGCTTTGGGCCACCGCGCCCACCGCGCCTGCACCTGTGCCGGAGCTGCCGTTCGCAGAGCCCAGCCTGACAGCCGAGACCGGCCCAGACCCCGAGGCCAGCCACCCGGCGGTGCTGGCTCGGCTGCGCCGCGTGCCGTGGGTCGCGCGGGTGCCGCTGTGGCGCTCCGACGCGCTGCGCTGGCAGCGGCTGGAACCGTCGCTGCGCCTCAATCCGGGCCACGCCCCTCCCTACGCCTGATTCCAGCCTCGACGCTGCGCGTCGACGCCCGCCACGCCTGCGCCTTCGCGCCGCCGTCGGCCGCCTGTCCGTTTCCCCCCTGCCTCCGCTCCGCCGTGACCGCCGCGTGCCGTCCGGCCTTCGTCCGTCTTCCCAGGAATCATCATGACCGTCCGCCCGACTCCGCTGTCGTCCGCCCTGCTGCTGGCCATCGCCGCGCCTGCCATCGCCCACGCCGAAACCGACGCTGCCGCCGATCCGCAGCGCGCGACCGAACTGGACGGCGTCGACGTCCACGGCGAGCGCGTGCGTGCGCAGTCGTCCAAATTCACTGCGCCGCTGCTGGATACGCCCAAGTCGGTCAGCGTGATTTCCCAGCAGGTGATCGAGCAGACCGCCGCCACCACGCTGCTGGATGCGCTGCGCACCGTGCCGGGCATCACCTTCGGCGCCGGCGAAGGCGGCAACCCGACCGGCGACCGTCCTTTCATCCGCGGCTTCGATTCGGCCTCGGACATCTACGTGGATGGCATCCGCGACGCCGGCAGCCAGACCCGTGAAGTGTTCGCCATCGAGCAGATCGACGTGGTCAAGGGCCCGAGCTCGGCCTACTCCGGCCGCGGCTCGGCCGGCGGCACCATCAGTCTGGTCAGCAAGACGCCCAAGCTGGAAAACTTCGTGTCCGGCAGCCTGGCCGCCGGCACCGACAGCTACCGCCGCGGCACGCTGGATGCGAACCAGGTGATCGGCGACGGCATCGCCGCGCGCGTGAACATCATGAAGCATGATGCGGACGTGGCCGGCAGGGATGAAGTCAACAGCAGCCGCTGGGGCATTGCGCCGTCGTTGGCGTTCGGCCTGAACGGGCCGACCCAGGCGGTGATCAGCCACTACCACATGGAAACCGACGATCTGCCCGATGCCGGCGGCTTCCCGTACAACAACCCGTTCACCAGCGGCCCCAACGTGGCGCTCAACGGTGACGGCAGCCCGATCGTGACCAACCGCGATGCGTTCTATGGCTTGGTCGATCGCGATTTCCAGAAGACCAAGGCCGACATCACCACCTTGAACCTGTCGCATGATTTCGGCGGCATCGTCCTGCGCAACATCACCCGCTACGGCGATACCAGCAACGATTACCTGTGGACGCAGCCGGACGACAGCAAGGGCAACCCGAACCTGTTCGGCACCGTCTGGCGCCGCACCAACGCGCGCGCCACCCAGACCGACAGTTTCGTCAACCAGACCAGCGTGACCGGTGAGCTGGAGACCGGCCCGCTGCGCCACAGCTTCAACGCAGGCGTCGAATACAGCAGCGAAAAGACCGTCCGCGGCACCTACGCGATCGCCGACGTGCGCCGCCCCAATGGCCAGACCACGGCAGGCACCAACAACCCGCTGACCGGCAACCAGAGCTGCCCGACCACCGGCGCGGCCACCGGCTACAACTGCACCGACCTGACCAACCCGAATCCGAACGATCCATGGTCGGCCACGCACACCGTGACCCGCAGCAACCCGGCCAATGACGTGCGCCAGACCACCCGCACCAAGTCGGCCTATGTGTTCGACACCATCAGCTTCAGCGAGCAGTGGATGCTGAACCTGGGCGCGCGCTTCGACGACTACAACACCCACCAGTTCAACCCGGCCGCCGCGGCCAACCTGCAGCACCTGCGCAACGACACGTCGTTCTGGAACGGCCAGGCCGGCCTGGTGTTCAAGCCGGTCGAGAACGGCAGCATCTACCTGTCGTGGGGCACCTCTTCGACGCCGGTCGGCGTGGACGGCGGCGACGGTGCCGACGGCATCAGCGCCACCATCCAGGACCTCAAGCCGCAGCGCAGCCGCAACATCGAGCTGGGCACCAAGTGGGATCTGTTCGATGCCCGCCTGTCACTGACCGGCGCGATCTTCCAGACCGAAATGAGCAACGCGCGCGTCACCAGCGATGCGGGCACCACGCAGAACGCCGGCACCAAGAAGGTCAAGGGCGCCGAGCTCGGCTTCAGCGGCACGATCGTCGAAGGCTGGCAGGTCTTCGGTGGTTACACCTATCTGGATGCCGTGGTCGAGGACAACGGCTTTGCGCTGGTCAACGGCGTCTACCTGCCCTCGCCGTTCAACGGCAACGCGTTCCCCAACACCGCCAGGCACAGCGCCAGCCTGTGGACCACCTGGGTGCCCTCGTTCGTGCCGGGCCTGAGCCTGGGCGCGGGGGCGAACTACGTGGACAAGGTCTACGGCAACGTCAACAACACCAAGTGGGTGCCGTCCTACACCCGTTGGGATGCGATGGTGGGCTACGCCTTCAGCGAACGCTACAGCCTGCAGTTGAACGTGCAGAACCTGACCAACAAAACCTACTTCACCAAGGCGTACGCTTCGCACTACGCCGCCATCGCGCCGGGCCGCTCGGCCACGCTGGCCTTCAATTTCAAGTTCTAAGCGATACGCCCCCTCCCGCGCGCCCGTGCGGGAGGGGCTGGAGCCCACCATGCTGCTGCACATCCCCGACGTCCTCACCGCCGAGCAGGTCACCCAGGCCCGCCAGCAGCTGGCCACGGCCGGCTGGACCGACGGCCGCCTGACCGCGGGCTACCAGTCCGCGCAGGCCAAGAACAACCTGCAGTTGCCCGAATCCGATCCGGCCGCGCGCGCGGTCGGTTCGGCCATCCTCGATGCGCTGGGCCGCAACAGCACCTTCTTCTCGGCCGCGCTGCCGCGTCGCATCTTCCCGCCGCTGTTCAACTGCTATCAGCCGGGCCAGACCTTCGGTTTCCATGTCGACAACGCGGTGCGCTACGACTACACCGTACCCGGCCAACCGCAGCCGGTGCGTACCGACCTCTCGGCCACCCTGTTCCTGAGCGGTCCGGACGAGTACGAAGGCGGCGAACTGGTGATCGAAGATACTTACGGCAACCAGCGGGTCAAACTGCCGGCCGGCCACATGGTGCTGTACCCCGGCACCAGCCTGCACCAGGTCACCCCGGTCACCGCTGGCACGCGGCTGGCCTCGTTTTTCTGGATCCAGAGCATGCTGCGCGATGACGGGCAGCGGCGCCTGATGTGGGATCTGGATGTCTCTATCCGCCGGCTCACCCATGACCATCCCGAACACCCCGCGCTGGTGAACCTCACCGGCGTGTATCACAACCTGCTGCGGCAATGGGCCGATGTCTGAGGCCGCATCCCCTGCGCTCGACGTGGCGGCACTGGCCGACCAGATGCAGCACGATCCCGCCGCCGCGCTCGCCACGCTGGAAACCACTGCACAGCGCGGTGATCCCCAGGCGCAGTTCCTGCTCGGCCAGGCCCGGATGGAAGGGCGCGGTATCGCGCCCGATGCCGCCGCGGCCGTGCTCTGGTTCGAACGCGCCGCCAACGGTGGGCTGGCCATCGCCATGAACATGCTGGGCCGCTGCCATGAGCTCGGCAGCGGCACCCCGGTCAACCTCGCCCTTGCCGCGGTCTGGTACCGCCAGGCTGCCGATGCCGAGCTGGACTGGGGCCTGTACAACCTGGCCAACCTGCTGGGCACCGGTCGTGGGGTAGCGCGCGACGAGCGGGCCGCGTTCGCGCTGTACCTGCGCGCCGCACGGCTAGGTCATGCCAAATCGATGAATCTGGTCGGCCGCTGCCTGGAGGATGGCGTCGGCGTGGCGGCCGATCCCGCCGCCGCACCGGCGTGGTATCGCCGCTCGGCCGAGGCCGGCGACTTCCGTGGCCAGGCGAGCCTCGCCTCCGTGCTGCTCGCTGCCGGAGACGTCGAGGGAGCCGCGGACTGGCTGAAACGTGCACTGGCCCAGGGCAGCCCGTCGTTTCTGGCCCACCTGCGCGCTGCCTTGTCGGCCTCGCCCCATCCCACGATCCGTGTCCTGGTCGCCTGATTTCACGTGCCGCCCCACCAAGCGCCGGAATCATTAATCATTCTCATTTGCGTTAGCTGACGCATCTCACCTACAATCCCGCCGCGTTGCCGGTCGGCTGATCGACTGGCCGTTCCGATAGGGGCCCGCTTTGCGCCATCCACACCGCCACCGCAGCTTTGCTCCCGCCATGCGCGGGCGGCAGTATGCGTTGTCGACCGTGCTGGCATGGCTGGGCCTGCTCTCGCTGTTGCTGGCCGGCCTCCCGGTGCTGGAACGGGCAGCCCCCGGCAGCACCGTCATGGTCCTGCAGATGCCGATGGACGAGCGCCCGGCCGGCGGTGGCGAGACCACCCCGCAGGAAGAAGCCCCGGCCAAGCCGCGCCGGGTCGCCAGCGCGCGCCCTGCCGCGACGCCACCGCAGCCGCCTTCACTGCCGCCGGTCGTGGAATCCCTGGATTCGCTGATGGCCACCCTGGTGGCACAGCCGCCGCGGATCGTGCCCGCCATCGATTCGGCACCGGCCACGCCGCTGCCTGCCGCACCCGGCCTGCGCGTCCAGCGCGGCCAAGCCCCACCGCAGGGCTGATTCCGACCCCCGGCGGCGCCATCGCGCCCGCCTCCGGTCCTGGGTGTTCCGCCCGCCCCGGGCGTCCCTGATACCTGCGCGTGCTGCCGCCCTGCGGCCTGCCACGTCGCGTTCGTTTTCTCCTTTCCGAGGTTGCCCCCATGGCCCAGCGCCATCGTCGTCGCACGTCCCTGTCCCGCTGCACCCTGTCCCTCGCCCTGCTCGGTGCGCTGAGCGCCCCGGCCTTCGCCAACGGCGACGCCGCCGGTCCGACCACGCTGGACAAGGTGGTGGTCACCGCCGCCGGCTTCGAGCAGAAGATCGCCGATGCCCCGGCCAGCATCAGCGTGATCAGCCGCGAAGAATTGAGCAAGCGCCCGTACACCAGTCTGGTGGATGCGCTGCGCGACGTGGAAGGCATCGACGTGGGCATGGAGCCGACCGACAAGAACGGACGCGCCACCATCTCCATGCGGGGCATGCCGTCGGACTACACCCTGGTGCTGATCGACGGTCGCCGCCAGAGCAACGCCGGCAATCTGTATCCGAACAACTTCGGCGGCGGCCAGTTCTCGTACATGCCGCCGCTGGATGCGATCGAACGCATCGAAGTGGTGCGCGGCCCGATGTCGACCCTGTACGGCTCGGATGCGATGGGCGGGGTGATCAACATCATCACCCGTCGCAACCAGAGCGAGTGGCATGGCGCGATCACCCAGGGCTTCACCCTGCAGCAGGACGACCAGTTCGGTGACGCGCGCAGCACCGATGTCTACCTGAGCGGCCCGTTGATCAAGGACCGACTGGGGCTGTCGGTGCGCGGCAGCTACTACGACGCCAAAGCCTCCAACCCGGAATGGGACGACCTCCAGCTGCCCGACGGCACGATGTGGTCGCGCAGCATCGGCTTCGGTGGCGGCGGCAAGGCGGTGGCCAACACCAACTGGAGCACCGGCCTGCGCCTGAACTTCATCGTCAACGACGACCACGAGCTGTGGCTGGACTACGACGTGTCGCGCCAGAAGTACGACAACAGCGAAGGCCAGACCGGCACCCTGGACAGCCTCGCCAGCCTGTGGCGCGTCGGCAACGCGACGATCCCCAACCCGAACGGCAGCGGCACCGTCAGCCGCCGCGTGGTGCAGCCGCGCGTGGGCTACACCGCCTACCAGCGCTACGAGCGCGACCAGTTGGCGCTGACCCACCAGGGCCGCTATGAATTCGGCACCTGGCAGACCACGCTGACCCACATCACCAGCAACAACCTCGGCCGCTCGCTGCCGCTGACGCTGGACGAGCGCGCGGATCTGCAGGGCCTGTGGAACGACGTCTGCCGCCGCACCGGCGCCGCCGCCAACTGCGCGGCCGGCGCGCGCAACGGGCTGGGCGCGCTCAACGCCGCCGAGCTGGCGCGCCTGCAGGCCTTCCTGCCGCGCCCGCTGCGTACCATGGAACTGAAGGGCAACGTGCTGGACACGATGCTCGACCTGACCTTCGGCGCGCACAAGCTGACCGTCGGCGGCCAGTACAACGACACCGACATGGTCGATGGCGTGTTCGGCATGGACGGCAACGGCTACAAGACCAACGTCAAGCAGCAGCACCGCATGTGGGCGCTGTTCGCCGAGGACAACTGGTCGCTGACCGACACCCTGACCGCCACCGTCGGTGTGCGCTATGACGACCACAACATCTTCGGCAGCCACGTCAGCCCGCGTGCCTACCTGGTATGGAACGCCAACGATGCCTGGACCCTCAAGGGCGGCGTGAGCACCGGCTACAAGACCCCGCGTCCGGACCAGCTGTTCCCGGGCATCGTCGGCTTCGGTGGCCAGGGCGTGACCCCGCTGGTCGGCTCGCCCAACCTGACGCCGGAAACCAGCACCAACTACGAAATCGCCGCGTACTACGAGGGCGATCGCTGGGGTTTCAACGTCACCGGCTTCCTCAACACGTTCGATGACAAGATCGCCAGCGGCGGCACCTTCGCCAACTGCGAAGTCGCCCCGGACGATGGCAGCTACTGCGTGGACATCGGCCCGGGCTGGGCCGAGCTGGGCTACAGCACCTTCGGCCAGAGCGTGAACATCGACAAGGCCGAAACCCGCGGCGTGGAAGCGGCTGCCCAGGTCGATCTGCTCGACACCCTCCAGCTGCGCGGCAACTACACCTGGACCAGGAGCGAGCAGACCAGCGGCACCGGCAAGGGCCTGCCCATCACCGGCAACCCGGCCAGGCACATGGCCAATGCCAGCCTGAACTGGCAGATCAGCGAAGCGGTCAGCCTGTCGCTGATCGGCGAAGGCCGCTACGACCGCTACCGCGACACGCTGGTCAGCAACGTCGGCGGCGTGAGCAGCTCGCAGACCCGCTACTACGAGGACTACACGATCTTCCACCTCGGCGGCAGCTGGGACATCAACACCTGGCTGACGGTCAACGCGCGGGTCAACAACCTGTTCGACAAGGACTTCGTCTCGCAGTCCTGCGTGCTGATCAGCGACAGCGAGTTCAACTGCGTGGACGACTACGCCACCAAGGATCAGCGCCGCAGCTACTGGATCTCATTGAACGCCAAGTTCTGAGGCACACCGCGGCGGCGTCCTGAGTGACGTCGCCGCTGGCCTTGACCTCGGGCAGCGCGCCGGCGACGGTCCGCTACCTTTTTTTTGCCCACAAATTGCGAATCATTCTCATCAATGGTGTAATTCGCCCCTCAGCACTTCCTCCTGCGACCGTGGCCACCAGCGCTCCCTCTTCCAGCGTGCAACAACAACGCCGCGGCTTCTGGCTGCGCACGCTGCACCAGTGGCACTGGATCAGCTCCGCGGTGTGCCTGATCGGCATGTTGCTGTTCGCCGCGACCGGCATCACCTTGAACCACGCGTCCAGGATCGAAGCCAAGCCGGAGGTGGTCAGCCGCCAGCTGGAGCTGCCTGCCGACCTGCTCGGCAAGCTCGGCGACCGCGCCGATGGCAACGCACCGATTCCCCGCGTGGCCACCCGCTGGCTGGATGCGCAGCTCGGCATTTCGATCGGGCGCCGCCCGGCCGAATGGTCCGATGGCGAAATCTACCTGTCCCTGCCCAGCCCGGGGGCCGATGCCTGGCTGAGCATCGACCGCGAATCGGGCGCCGTGGAGTACGAATCCACCGCGCGCGGCTGGGTGTCCTATTTCAACGATCTGCACAAAGGGCGTAACGCCGGGCCAGCCTGGGGCTGGTTCCTGGATATCTTCGCCGTGGCCTGCCTGGTGTTCTGCATCACCGGCCTGTTCCTGCTGCACCTGCATGCCCGCCAGCGCCGCATGACCTGGCCGCTGGTCGGCCTGGGCCTG
>Ga0308171_1002933_pt1 | contig 16545 bp, 12 predicted proteins | sample PhyGR1_FD_202135 | JGI IMG/M metagenome (GOLD analysis project Ga0308171, IMG submission 202135) | Phyllosphere microbial communities from UC Gill Tract Community Farm, Albany, California, United States - DLSLSG.R1 | ecosystem: Host-associated > Plants > Phyllosphere > Unclassified | place: USA... | reverse complement strand
AGATGCTATTGACGCAAGAATTCGTGATGCAGCGAATACGCCACTTACAATGTTGGAAGCGGCGGAAATTATTAAAATTTCTATTGAAGATGTTATTATTTCAGGTGGAGCAGTTGAAAAAAAATCTTTAATTACCTCGCAGCAAATAGTAAATTTACTACATGAAACAGTTAAATCGTCTTTAGTTGCAGAGGGAGTTAACCCAACGCTAATTAAACCATTAATAGGTTCAGCATATCCAGAAATTACATTAGCAGGTTTTCTGAAATTTAAAAAGCAAGATGTTTGCGTTTTTCCCAATGGTATCTTACCTCGAGTGGAATCTTTAGATTTTAATGGATTATATAATACTGGTACAACAGAGCCATATGGAGAGCTGTTTACAGAGCATATTTTATCAATAAATGTTAGATCTCAATTAAGTAGTTTGTCAAAAAATATTGATACTATGTTTGAAAGAACTTACGCAGAGCCGTTAAATCTACATAGAAGGGTTCCTAAAATGGTGTTAGGTGAAGTTTATTTAATCTCACTTAAGGAATTAAATTCACATCAAATAACACAAAATATTCCTGCATATAACCCTTTTACGGTAGCCACAGCAAGAACTTTAGAAAAGTATATAAAAGGATTTTCAGCATTGAATTTGCGAAGAAGCCAAAGAGATGATGATTTTCAATATGAAAGAGTTGCGCTTATTATAGCAGATTTTTCTCAAACACCAGTAAAGATTTATAGTACAACTCAACAATTACTGCAAGATAGTCTGTTACCAGCGAATTCAACCGCTTCAATGGATAATTTGCAATTTGAAGGTTTTGTTAGAGCATTATTAGATGTTTATGAAAGAAGATTCGGCACGGATATATTTATTTGATACCTACGAATTAAAAATTTATTGATTTCATTTTTATCATCTAGCTTTCTCAATTCCTCAATTTCTTCTAAAGTTAAATTTGGGAAATTAAATCTTTCAATAAAGTTCTTTTGGTAGCAAGGAAATCCTCCTTCAATTTTAACACTTGTTGCAGTAACATAATAATGCATTAAATCTGAATTTAAGATTTTCTGAATTACATCTAGATTCTCAATTTTTCCAACTGGCAAAGTATCATCCCCACTTTTGAATGATATAGCGTAACCATTTGTGAAAAAAGATTCTTTATCAAGATTAGTTAAAAATCTAGGATACTGACTAAACGTAGGTGTTATAATTTTTACTCCAAATTTATTTAAACCCTGCAATCTTCCCCAAATGTAGAAAGGTTCAAAGATAACTTTGTTGCCATCTCTTTTTAGAAGCGCATCTTTTTCAGATTTTAAGTATTTATAACAATTAGGAAACTTTTGCTTAAATTCATTCTCAGGTATTGGTATCAGTCTGTTGTTAGTGTCATATTTGTATGGAAAAATAATTCTTCTAGTATTATTAAAAACCTCTTCTTGATTCTTAAAATCAGAAATTTTGTAAACGGGTTTTGTTACCTCCATTTCAATTTTAAAAATCCCTTTTTCTGTCGTCTTAATTATATTTCCTCGATTTAAATTAATGCTATCGACAAAGTAGACATCGTCTTTTAAAGTAGCCACGCCTACATTTATATCAAATAATTTACCTATTGGAATCCCTATTGACTCAATAATTCTGATGTTTTCTTGTTCGTCATTTTTGAGTAGGCGCCATTTCTTATTATTAAGATTATTAATATTAACTTCTGAGTACTGAATGTTTTTTAGGTAAATCTGTGGTGTGTTGCTATTAATACGATCAAAAAATACATTTGAATTTTTGCGTTTTGTCAAGAAGGTAATGGCTGTATAAGTTTGAGCATCAAAAATTTTCGTGCTACTAAAGTCAATAATCTTATATATTGATTTGTTTTTTTGCAAAAATTCTCTCAAACTTTCACCAGATATCGAAGTGAAATAGTTGTTTGGTGTTATGAAACCCAATTTTCCATTTCTTTTTAGCAGATTGAAGCCTAATTCAAAAAAAGCAAAATAAAGATTAAAAGTCCCTTTTTGGATTGTTGTCCAATTCTGTAATAGATATATTCGATATTCTTCCGTTAGGTCTTGAAATTTCACATACGGTGGATTTCCCACCAAATTATCAAATCTTATGTTCCATTTTGCTTTTAAACTGTCTTGGCATTTTATATTAAAATCTTTTTCTTCAAGAATTTCTCCACTTTCTAAGGCGAATAGAGTGAGGATGATTTTACTTCTGTGAACATTGTAATCAAGAATATCAGCACCGAATATATTTTCCTTTACAGTAGCCTTAATACTTTTGTTAAATTTAGTTTTATAATATTCGGCTAAGCCCATCAGAAAAGCTCCACAACCACAACTTGGGTCAAGATTTTTTTCATTTATATCTGGCTGCATTTCGTTAATTATAAAATCTATAATAAATTGTGGTGTAAAGAATGCGCCATTTAATTTTCTGTCATTATCGGGAATCAGTAATTCTAAATAATTCTCTAAACTCTTGAGCGATTGAATTTCTAACTGTTTGATAATTATGAAAATATTTTCATTGAAATTAAATTCTTTAAAATATTTTTGAAGTAATAAACTATTTGAATAATCTAAACCTTTTTGTAATATGTATGAATAGATCAAATGCTTTTCAAGATTTGGTAAATCTTGTGTTGCGATTAATTCATTCAATATCGTTTTCTGCATCATCTTCTCAATTCAAATTTAGCTGCGAAATTATTGTTTTTAATTCTTAATTTTTATTTTTTTTTAAATAAGTTTTATTCCATATTTATCTAATTCTTCTTCAAATAAGAGATGTAATTTATCCTTGCTTTCGAATAATCTCTTACTAAATTCATCACGGAATTCATCTTCAAATTTTAAACGGTAAAAAACATTTTTATCATTACTTCCAAATTTGTTTTTTTTAAGTTTTATCTGATTGTCTTTGTCTTTTTCAGTAAACTGTTGCGGTTCGTTTATGAATCTAATATTGGCTCTGATATAACTTACTATTGAATTTGTTCTTTTTTCATCATTATTGAATTCCTTAAAGATTGCTCTTGTACAAGCAGCTGCATTGTTTCTTGCTTCTTTACTTAATGAATAATAACCATTCTCAAGAGCAAATCTATAATAGCAATCAAACAACAATTTATTTTTAACGAGTTTAGTTCTTGGGGAATCGTTGCGAATTAATAAGTTTGCTTTGGTTCTTTTATCAATCTCTAATAAATCTCTCTTAAAATTTTTTAATTCTTCAGTTACCTCATTCTCTTTTTTTGCTTCGTTATAGAGTATGCCATCGTAAATGTCGTGCAATTCGTCACTTTCATTTATATTAATTCTCTGTTCCAAATTGCGAAATATTTGGAATAACCCTTTTGCTCTACGAAGATATTTTTCTTGAGAACTCTTTGTGAAACTTATTTTTGTGGTTTGGGGATTAAATTCAAAAATTCTATCAATCAGAATTTGAATATCATTATATAAGGTTTCTGTCTGACTAGTCCCTAAATCATTTATACTGTCTTCAAAAAGTTTTATTCTGGAGTATGCATCTTCAAAAGGATTGTCGGAATAGTTAAGACTTAAGCCGTCGGATGATAAAAATATTGTACTCATTATTCTAAATCTAAAAGTAATCCGCTAAAGTTAATGCAAGGTCAGTTTGTTTTTTCTGTATATAATTTAGAAACATTTTCTCAGTGGTATGACCAGTTACATTCATTATTAATCTTAATGGTTTTTTATCAAAATTGTTTGTAGCATAACTTCTCCTACCAACGTGACTCGTAACCAATTCCCATTTTTCAAAATTACCTTTTTCTGTTCTTTTAGATCCGTCTTCATAAACTGTTACCTTGGCTCCAAACTCAATCTGATTAAATTCTGCTTTCTTGCAGACGTCTTTGATGTAATCATTATATTTCTGCGAGCTTATGGGCCTTGGAAATTCGCCATCACGTTTTTCTAATATTACCATTATAGCATTTTCTAGAGGTATTGCCATTAAAGCTTGTGTTTTTACTTGGGTAAATTCTATCAGTGGTACTTTTTTTCCTTTATTATTTGTGATGTATCTAATCATCGATTTTTTTAGTCTCATAAAATCTGAAACTCTTTGACCACATAAGCAACTTATAACTAACCAATCTCTCGCATTTTCTAAATGTTCTGGTAAATCAGTCAAAGAGGTTAGGGTTGTAATCTCATCATCGCTTAAATATATAAATGGAGTTTTTTCGACTTTCATTTTCCAATTCAACGCTTCCTTGCTTATTGTTTTACCTTTTTTGTCTGCAAATTTTAAAAGAGTTTTGATATTAGTTAAATCTCGATTTACAGTATTAATGTTGTAATCGGAAAAAATATCAAGATATTTAATTTTAAAATTGTCATCAATATCTCTAAGTAATATAATTCCGCTTTTAGAGAACTTATCTTTCCTGTTAGTGATTTTGTTTTTTAGTGTAATGAATTTTTTTGACGTTCCATACTTTAGTTCTGAGTTCATCTTTAGATAGTAATCAATAAACTCAATCAAGGTATTTGGGATTTCGTTTTCATTGTTTGGATTATGAAATTCATTTATAACACCTTCTAACCACTCTTTATTTATTTGAAGTGGGGATAGATACTCAAAGTTTTTCAGAATATGATTTTCGATACTTGTCAGGGTATTTGAAAGTTCCACTCTCTTGTTTGTGGCTGTGATGTCTTTTAATCTAGCAGCTTTGTGCTGCTTTTCCCAATAATGCTTTCCGCTTAATTTGGGGTTTGCTTCTATCTCGTTTCTATTGTAAATCATAATTTCTGAATTTGCTCCGAAGACGTAATCCTTACCCTCGTGACGAAATGTTAAGCGTAAATATAGAGCAGCATTGTCTTTGCTGGAACGATAATAGAAGTTTACTGATGCCATATTTTGTGTATTTTATGTACAGAATGTAGTTTTTATTAATTAATAGTTTTTATAATATCCGTTTGTACAGCTTTTAATAATGTTTAGTTTGTACAATTTTTGTACAGCAAACATATTGTTTACTTAAACTGTCTGAATTTAATTATATACAAATTTAATAAAAATACTTAAATGTCAAATAGTTATGACTTAATTAGTTTTATTGAGTTTTAAATATGTTTATGTAATTGTAGTTCCGTCTTCGCTACTACAAACTCTTTTCTTTTATTAGAAAAGAGTTTTTTTATTTTATTTTCTAGATTTTGAATTATTGCTTCTTTGCGAGACAATGGATTGTAAAATCATCTGTTTGTAACTTTTTGATTATTAATTGTTTTCGGGTTATTTTAAATTATTATTGAAATATATTTGGAGGTTATTTCCAAATGTTGTACTTTTACGGGGCTTTTGAGACAATCACTCAGGAGCAATAAATTTTTTTTCATCATTTGTGTTTTTAGAATCGTACCTCGTGTACGATTCTTTTTTTATGCCTCATACAGAGCAACAAGCGTAATGAAATAAGAATAGCTAATACTACCATCTTGCTGATTTGATTTGAGGAATAGGTCATTTGTAAATCCGAAGACATCGCTTAAAACGCTTTCGTGATCTTTCAAAAACTCAAGTTCGCTTAGTCTGTCCTTGTTCATTTTCTCCGAATATTGTGACAGGATGCATTTCACAAAGGCTTTATTTTTCACAGATAGATTCCTCAATAGACTTTTAAGAACATAAAGCTGAACACTGTATTGCAAATCCACACTATTAGTGCTTTTAGCGCACAGATAAGCGATGAAGCTTGCTTCCTGTTCACGGGCAAATCCCAGCTGATGGGACATCTCGTGCGCCAGCGTAAATGGGACTTGTGTAGGCGGTAAATTCGGGTTGTATTGAGATTCGGCCGTGAAGGGATTGTAATAACCTAAAATGCCTGTATAGTTCATCAGATTATTGTACATACTTGGTTTCACAGATAAAGTTTCAATTGATGTCTTTGATGTGATCTGAGATGACAAATTGTTTTGTTGAGATAGGATCTCTTTCTCAATTTTTTTAAAATCACTTATTGTAAAAATGCCATTCTTGTCTTCCGAAACTTTCTCTCTCGTTTTTTTGCAAAGCTGAAGATATTTGATGGTTAGTTTTTTTAATTCAATATCTGTAATTTCTTTCTTCGGTAATTTTTCAATAATCGGTTTTTGAAAATATAACATTCCCCACAAACACTGATAGATGAAATACGTGATATTAATGAAAATGAATAGTTGCTTCAAAGTCTCACTTTTTTTCTTTCTAATAAGATTGATGACTGTTAAGACTAGATAAAGTGAAACAAGTGTATAAATAAGATCGCCAACTGAAAATCCAAACTTCGAAAATAAGAAAACGTGAAAGTTTTTTTTCCATTCAAAAAGATTAGAAAAGAAATCAACTGCGAAATCTATTTTTGATAAGATATAGAACAACGAAAATTGGGCAACCAGAATGATTGCCCAAAATTTATTTTTAAGAAAGATGTTCTTTTTAGTGTCCACCTGATACTTTTTTATCAAAACTAATGCCTTGGTTTTTCAAAATTCCACTTACTTTCCAAGCGTAGAAAGCCAAATAAGCAAAACATAGAATCCCAACAATATAACTGTGCTGAATTCCGATACTTTCAGAGACCACACCTTGCAGCCAGCTCACGATTCCACCGCCCATGATCATCATAATTAGGAAGCTGCTTCCTTGGCTTGTATGTTTCCCAAGTCCGCTTACAGCTAATGTAAAGATACAAGGCCAAAGTGTACTACAGAATAAGCCAACACTTGTGAATGCATAAATACTAACTATGCCATCCGTAAACATTCCGATTGTTAAAGCGATAATGCCAAGTGCAGAGAATATTAAAAGCATTCGTGCAGGATTTCCCTTACTGGCCATATCGGCACCAATTAGAACTAAAATGATCAGTCCATAGATATAAAAAGGTGATAAGTCGTGCTTAGCAACAGCATTTACCAGTAGAAAGACTCCGAATGCTAAATATGGAGCAACGAAACGTAAAATTTTCTGCAAACTCATATTGTCGGTGAAAGCTTCAACAGCACCTGTCCAACGACCGATCATCAAACTTGCCCAGTATAGCGAGATGTAAGGAGAGATCTCCTTTAATGTATAGAGAACGCCAGTCTCAGAATTGACGATAGTTTCCATATATGCAGGCAAGTTACTCGCAGTAGAAACTTCTACACCAACATAAATAAAGATAGCTAGCATTCCCAATAACAATTGAGGATATTTCAAAGCAGAACTTTTCACAGTGCCTTCTTCTTTTACAGCTTCTTCAATGGTTTCTGGATGTTCCGGCAAAGAGGAGAATTTCAGTAAAATGGCAACTGCTAAAAAAGCTGCACCCAAAACAAGATAAGGGATTTTCACACTTTCGATACTCATATTGGTATTCTCAGAGGCAGCAGAGCCAAAGATGGCAAAACTTACAATCAAAGGTCCAATCGTAGTCCCAAGATTGTTGATTCCTCCAGCCAAAGTCAGACGCTGCGAACCAGTTGTAATTGGTCCCAATGCGATCGCCAATGGATTTGCTACAGTTTGTTGTAATGAGAATCCCAGTGCCACCGTAAATAATCCGGCAAGCATCAATGGAAAGGACTGAAGATTTGCAGCAGGATAAAACAATAATGTTCCTAAGGCCGAAATTAAGAGTCCCAACGCCAATCCGTTTTTATAACCAATTTTATTGACCAGATCTTTTCCAATGGCTAATGAAATCAACATATAAATGAGGGAACCAACTGTGTAGGCAATATAAAAAGCTACTGATACAAGCTGACTTTGACCTTGTGTCAAATCAAATGCTTTTTTGAAAACTGGAATCAAGATGTCGTTACTAGCCGCGACAAATCCCCAAAAGAAAAAAACGGTGACTAGCGGGATAAACTGTGCCCAATTGGTTTTTTGTGTTTCCATTATTTATTTAATTGTTAATTTAAGGTTAATATTCAAAAACAAATGTAAGTAAAAAGTCTTATTGGTAGAATAATTATTTTAATTTCTCAATAAGAGACAATCGCATTTCCTCGTGCGCTTTTTCCTTGAGTTCTTTCAATGGAGTGTTGGGCGTCAAGATATCATTGAAGAAAATATCAACGCGTCCTGGATATCCTTTTTTGTTATCGAAAGGAAACATTTCCTTGAGTCCCACAAAGGTGTAAACCGCAATCGGAAATTGATGTTTGGTAGAAAGGATGAATGCACCATCTTTGAATTGGTCGAGAATAATACTCGTATCATCCGGTACGCCTCCTTCTGGAAAGATGACAACACTTTGTCCGTCTTTCATTCTTTCTGCACATCTTCTGTAAACATCGGCGCGGCTTCTAGCACTTTTCCGGTCCACCATCACGCAGACTCGTCTGTAAACACTTCCGAAAACCGGAATCTTCTCAAGCTCTTTTTTACCAACGTAGCAAAGTGGATGATTGGGGAAAAGAATACACGGGATCATCACATCCATCAAAGAAGTGTGATTGGAAATGATAACGTATGGCTGATTTTTATCGATTTTTTTATCGGTCTTATTAATGATTCGATAGCGGAAACCTGTGCCGTAGAAAATTCCCATCGCCCAGATTCGGATGAAGAAGTAACAGGCTTTGTAATCTTCCTTTCGGATGGATAAGAGATAAACTGGGAGAAAAAAGATCAATGTGAAAATAGTTGCCACAACTATCATCCAAAACCGCCAGGCATAAACCAACAAAACCTTCATTAATAATCTATTTAGTTCAAAAATATGATTTTATCCGTTAAAAATGACTTTTTTCTTTACCGAATAATTAAGGAGCGAAACAATCAAGATAGAACTTATTTTACTCATCATTTCCTGTGACAAGACATAGAAACCTAGATCAAACGCATCTTTGAAAACGTAATGGTATAAAATCTGGAACAGGATCAGACTGATAATCGTAGAAACCACCGAAACAGAAATGAAATAAGCGAACTCTTTCCTTTTGGAATGCTTCCCTCTTTCAAAAACAAACCAAATGCTCAGGAAATAATTGGTGATGATGCCGCAGCTTGTAGAAAATATATTACTGAAAGGATATTTGATACCGTACAGATTATATTCACTCACAAAAACCCTTGGAAGATAAACGCTGAAAAGTTTAAAGCTGCCAATTTCGACGATGGCACTCAAACCTCCGGCAATGATAAAAAATAGGATTTGCTTATGACGAAGTAGTAATTGTTTCATTTCGTTTGCAAATTTATACGATTTGTTAAATCTTTTTAAATAATAGTTAAATTATTTTTTTGTATCAATATTATTTTTACATTTATTTAATATTAAGGTTTTACAAAGTATCATTGAATATTTAATTATTTTTAGTCTAATTATTTAGGGAAATCTTAATATTAATCGACGATGTAACGCAATCCTGGCTCTAGAAATTCAGCCGGGAAATTTTTTCATCGCTTGTCAAGACACCACACTCACGAAATAATTATTACAAAAAATGAAAAATTCTAACAGACCGTACAGAAAATTTCTGCCTCAGCAAAAAAAAATTGAGGAATTGGAAAAAAGCAGCTCCAGGTTCAAAAGAATCTATTCAGAATATGAATTGATGTCCGATGAACTCTGGGATATGGAAAGCAACGAGACTGCAGAAAGCATCCCCGACGATTTTATCAATGCCATCAAACTTCAGACTTCATATCTGGAAGACGAGATCGAAGATTGGTTGGTACAAGATGACCAATCGACATAATTCTCACAAAATCTTCCCAAAAAATATTACATTAGCGTTTTAAAACATATTGATATGATTGCTATTGTTGATGGAGGGTCTACCAAATGCGACTGGGTTATCTTGGAAAATGATGGTACAGAAGTACTCAAGACCGAGACCATCGGTTTCAATCCTAATATTATAAAAGCGGAATTGATCGCGCCCGAAATAGAAAACAATCAGGCACTTTCCAAATTCCACGATTACATAGAAAACATCTTCTTCTACGGCTCCGGTTGCGGAACACCAGAAAACAGATTGATTGTCGAGCGGGAAATTCAAAAAGTTTTTCTCAACGCTCAGGTCAATATCAAGGAGGACCTTCTCGCAGCGGCTTATGCGGCTTACAGAGGGGTTCCGGCAATTGTATGTATTCTCGGGACTGGTTCCAACGCGTGCTATTTCGATGGCGAAAAAGTCAAAACAGAATTGCCTTCTTTAGGTTTTCTCATTGGCGACGAAGGCAGCGGAAGTGCGCTTGGGAAGCATTTGGTGCGTCATTATTTTATGAAGAAATTACCGCCAGATCTACACCAGCAGTTTACTGAGATTTATCAGTTGAACATCGATGATCTGCTCAAAAATATGTACCACAATCCCCGGGCGAACGCTTACATGGCAGATTTTACACGCTTCATTGTAGACAGGAAAACGCATCCGTATTTTCAGAATTTCATTTACAAAGAACTCAAGAACTTCCTTGAGTTTCAGGTGATGCCGTACGAAGAGTGCCGCCAGAGCGAGGTCAATTTCATCGGTTCAATAGCCTATTTTTTCGAGGATATCCTTCGGGCAGCTGCTTCTGATTTCCATCTGAAAATTGGAACCGTTGTTCAGAAACCGATAGAAAGTCTGGTGAATTATCATCGTGACTATATCATTCCAAAACTTTAACTTTGCATAAATATTGGGGCGTATCCCTTTGTTTTTGCTTATCACACTGAGTCTGTAAAAGGATATTTTCAGTCCAGCAAAAACAAGCGGGCCGGTCTACGGGCAGTCGCTTTTTTTGTTTTGTCACACTGATTTTTTCGAAAGAAATTTTCAACAGAAAACAAAAAAGAGCTCCAACAATGCCCTCCGCCCTTACGCAGCAAAGTCATAATAAAAACCTGTGGGTCATATTTTAACTAAGATGGATCCACTCAAAAGAAATTAAAAATGTCAAAAAATTCAAGAGATCAGATCGCTTTCGATAAGGCCGCTTTAGATTACCACAGTCAGGAACCAAAAGGAAAGATCGAAGTCATTCCTTCAAAACCGCATTCATCACAAAGAGATCTTTCGCTAGCCTATTCTCCGGGAGTTGCCGTGCCGTGTATGGCGATCCACGATGATCCTCAAAAAGTTTACGAATATACTTCCAAAGGAAATCTAGTTGCCGTGATCTCCAACGGAACAGCGGTTCTAGGTTTAGGAGACATTGGTCCCGAAGCCTCAAAACCAGTAATGGAAGGAAAAGGATTACTTTTCAAGATCTTCGCAGGCATCAATGTTTTTGATATCGAGATCAATGAAAAAGATCCTGACAAATTCATCGAGACAGTAAAAGCAATTGCGCCAACTTTCGGTGGGATCAACTTGGAAGATATCAAAGCGCCAGAAGCATTCTATATAGAACAAAGACTGAAAGAGGAATTGGATATTCCATTGATGCACGATGATCAGCACGGAACAGCAATTATCTCTGCAGCCGCTTTGATCAACGCTTTGGAAATTGCAGGAAAGAAAATTGGTGAAGTGAGAATGGTAATCAATGGAGCAGGAGCAGCCGCAGTGGCTTGTGCAAAATTGTACATTTCATTAGGTCTTGATCCGAAAAATATTTTGATGTGTGACAGTAAAGGTGTCATCAACCAAAGAAGAGAAAGCTTGACACCCGAGAAATTGGATTTCATTGCTCAAACTGACATCGACACTTTAGAAGATGCTATCAAAGGTTCTGATGTTTTCATCGGTTTGTCAAAAGGAAATGTGATGTCTGCAGAGATGTTGCTTTCGATGGCTGAAAATCCAATTGTTTTTGCATTGGCAAATCCGGATCCTGAGATCAGCTATGACCTTGCATTGGCTACAAGACCAGATGTGATGATGGCAACTGGAAGAAGTGATTATCCGAACCAGGTGAACAACGTTCTTGGTTTTCCATATATTTTCCGTGGTGCGTTGGATGTTCAGGCAAGAGGAATTAATGAGGCAATGAAGTTGGCAGCGGTTTACGCCTTGGCAGAAATTGCAAAAGAACCAGTTCCGGAAATGGTAAAACTGGCTTATAATGTAACGAATATGAGTTTCGGGAAAGAATATTTCATCCCGAAACCATTTGATAATAGATTGATCACAAAAGTTTCTATCGCTGTTGCAAAAGCAGCCATGGAAAGTGGAATTGCAGGAAAACCAATCGAAGATTTCGAAGCTTACGAAAATCAATTGTTGGATAGAATGGGTCGCGACGAAAAGCTCGTTCGAATGATGCAAAACCGCGCGAAAGCTAACCCGAAAAGAGTGACGCTTGGAAACGGAGAAGAATACAACATTCTGAAAGCAGCACAGATTCTACAGGAAGAAGGAATCGCTTTTCCTAGTTTGTTAGGAAGCAGAAAGTTGATCAAGCAAAGAATGGAAGAGTTCGGGATGGATCTCGATATTCCTATCATCGATCCGAATGATGACGAAAATAAAGAAACCCGCAAAAAATACAGAAAAACACTTTGGGATCTTCGAAACCGAAAAGGAATCAATGAGTACAAAGCAAAACGCTATGTAAGACAGCGCGATTATTTTGGGCCATTGATGTTGCTTCACGGCGATACTGATGCTTTGATTGTTGGTTTTTCTAAAAGTTATGCATCCATCCTTAAACCTATTTTGGAGATCATTCCTAAAAAACAAGGTGTAAGTAAAGTGGCAGCAATGATGATGATCCTGACAGAAAAAAAACCATTGTTCTTTGCAGATACCTCTATTAATAAAAATCCTTCTGCCGAAGATCTGGTCGATATCGCAAAAATGGCAGAAATTACAGTTAAGTCCTTTGCTATTGAACCAAGGGTCGCCATGTTGGGTTATGAGAACTTCTCCGCAAAAGGAGAATCTTCCAAAAAAGTAGCGGCCGCAGTAAAGATGCTTCACGAGAAATATCCTAAGATGATCGTTGACGGAGAGATCCAACCAGATTTTGCTTTGAACAGCGATCACTTGGCAGATTATCCTTTCTCAAAATTAGGAACCAATCCTGCAAACGTTTTGGTTTTCCCAAATCTTGAAAGTGCCAATCTTTCTTACAAGATCATCAGAGGAATGAAAGCGGCTCAAACCATCGGACCGATCTTGATGGGACTAGATCAGCCAGTTCACGTTCTACAAATGAGATCGAGTGTAGACGAGATTGTGAATCTTGCTACTATTGCAGTTTTGGACGCGCAGACGAAAGAGAAAAAATAGATTTTTTCAAATCTCAATAAATATGATAAGCCATCTTAATTACTAAGATGGCTTTTTTGTATTATTAATTCTTAACTTCGTTTTCAAGTCATTCAAATTAGAAGTTAGAATATGAAAAAAGTAAAGTTAATTTTATTACTATTTGTTTTCATGAGTGGTTTTTTCCACACGCAAACAAAATTTTATGGATCATTGGAAGAGGCTTTCAAAGAACCTTTGAAGGTAAAGAATCTAACTATTTCTGATGATGAAGACATGGTGGAACTGCCAGAGTCTATCGATAAATTGGTCAATCTGGAAAATCTGGTCATAGCGTTTAATCCAAAATTGAAGAAGTTGCCGGAATCAATTGGGCGTTTGCAAAAATTAAAAACGCTTAAGATCATTGATAATGCATCTCTTTTGAAAATTACTGACGCGATCTATGATCTGAAAAATCTGGAAGAACTTTCGTTGGAGCGCAGTCAGATCAAACAATTGCCAGAAAATATTGGAAATCTTACCAATTTACAAAACCTTTATTTATCAGAAAATCAGTTGAAGAATTTACCAAATTCTATATCCAATCTCAAAAATTTAGAAGACCTGTATGCAGATGATAATCAATTGGAAGAAATCCCTGTTTCTATCAAAGATCTTGAAAAGCTAAGACGAATTAATTTAAATAATAACAAGATAAAAGCTGTTCCGAGTATTGTTTATCATCTACCAAACTTATGGGGTTTGTTTTTGGAAAATAATCAGATTGAAAAAATTGATCCGGAATTAAATCAATTAAAAAGTCTGAAAGTACTCGCTTTGGAAAATAACAAGATCACTTCATTTTCTTTAGATCTTTCAAATTTGCTTTTGTTGGAGGAGATAGTTTTGCATGGAAATCCTATCTCGGAAGAAGACCTGAAGTTCACTAGGTCGAAATTGGCATTTGGGAAAATATACTTCGATAATAAATGATTTGATTCACTTTATTCAAATATTCCCAATTTTTCGGTTTGCCAATGACAAAGTATAAAAAACATTGATTTTATTAAAGAAATATTGATAAAAAGCCATTTTAATTATTAAGATGGCTTTTATGTTTCAGTTAAATTTATATCTTCGCAAAACCCTAATTTTTGTATTTCAATGATTTATTCTTTAAGAGGTTTGGTTCAGGAACTGACACCTACATTTGTCGTCGTCGACGTCAATGGAATCGGATATTATGTGAGCGTGAGCCTACAAACTTCCCAAAACCTGAAGTTGAATTCTGAGGTTTTTCTATTTGTCCAGCAGATCATTCGTGAAGATGCGCATCTGCTTTTCGGATTTTTTGCAAAGGAAGAAAAAGAGATGTTCAACCTGTTAATAAGTGTTAATGGTGTTGGGCCTGTTTCTGCACTCATTTTATTATCTTCTCTCAGCTTGTCAGACGCTGCAAATGCGATACTTTCTGGCAATAGTGCAATCATTCAAAAAGTGAAAGGCATAGGTGTGAAAACTGCCGAACGTATCATCATAGACCTTCGCGATAAGGTTGGCGGATTCAGCGTTTCCGAAGAAAAACTTTCTAATTTGGTAAACAATAAAATCAAGAATGAGGCGTTATCTGCTTTAGAAGTTTTAGGGATTTCCAGGAAAGTGAGTGAGAAGATCGCAGACAGGATATTAAAGCAAAATCCTGAAGTTTCTATTGAAGAATTAGTGAAAGAGATTTTAAAAAACATTTAACATTTGGTGGTAGTTTATCATCAATTTCTTAAAAAAATATAAGTGAAGAAAAATATTTACCTTTATAAATTAACCCTCTTTTTTTTAGTTTTTGTAGGTTTTACAAACGTTTTCGCACAAGATGTGCCTGCCGATAGTTTAGTAAGTGTAAGGAAGGATTTCAGTTTAGCTGATCCTATCCGTTACGATGCTTTCTATGATATCGGTACGGGAATGTATTATCTATATCCAAAAGTTGGGAACACTGTTGTAGGGCCTCCAATCGCAATGACGTTTGAAGAATACAAAAACTACACCATGCAGAATAATCTTCGTTCTTATTACGAAGAAAAATCTCTTCTCAATGATCTTTCCAAGAGGAAAGACCAAAGCGATGCCAAGAAAAAAGGCTTGATACCAGCGATCACGATCAAGAACAAGATGTTCGAAAACATCTTTGGCAGCAACAAGATCGAGTTGATCCCTCAAGGTTTTGCATCATTTGATCTGGGTGTTTTATCTCAAAAAATCGATAATCCATTGATTCTTCCCCAAAACAGAAAAAGTTTTGCCATCAATATCCAGCAAAGAATCCAGTTGGGAATTACGGGGAAAGTTGGTGAAAATCTTCAGTTGAAAGCCAATTATGATACCCAAAGTGGATTCGCATTTGAGAATCGTATGAATATGGTCTGGCAGGCCAAAGGTTCTTGGAAGGATCTGCAATCCAAAGGTCTTAATGAAAAAGGACAGGATCCGGAAGACAAAATCATCAAAAGGGTAGAGGTTGGTAACATCAGCATGCCGCTTTCTACGAGTTTGATACGAGGTTCACAATCTTTATTCGGTCTCAAAACAGAATTCCAGATGGGTAAGACGACCGGAACTTTGGTGTTTTCACAGCAGCAAGGCGAGGCGAAAACAATCGTTGCACAAGGTGGCGGAACAATGAGTACGTTCAAAGTAAATGCCTTTGATTACGAAGATAACCAACACTACTATTTAGGACATTACTTTTTGGATAACTATGATTCTTCTTTGGCCAATTATCCACTCATCAATTCCAGGATCAATATCACGAGAATGGAGGTTTGGGTTTTGGATCAAGGCGGTGCAAACTTGGAAACTCAGAAACCTGTGGTCGGAATTAGGGATCTTGGAGATCAGGATGGTGTGATACCAACCAACACCAATAATAATCTTTACAATCAGATTGCGTCCACTTTGGGGAGCACCAGAGATATCAATACAGCGTATAGTACTTTGAATGGAAGGTCTTTCCCAAATTCACAAGGGACATCAGAACCTTATGTTTCGGGAGAGCAGTATATTACCAATGCCAAAGCGAGAAAACTTAATACATCGGAATATAAGTTCAATACGCAATTAGGTTACATGTCATTGAATCAAAGGCTTAATGACAACCAGTTTTTGGCGGTTTCGTACTCATACACAATCAATGGTTCAAGCACGGTTTATAAAGTAGGAGAGTTTTCTGAGGAAAATCCGGTGTTGATCACAAAACTTTTGAAATCCAATATCGCTGTGAAACCAAGTTCTCCAATGTGGGAACTGATGATGAAAAATATATATTCTCTAAATTCTAATCAATTGCAAGCTCAGGATTTCTTGTTGAATATCAATTTCAGGGATCCA
>Ga0308171_1002932_pt1 | contig 16552 bp, 19 predicted proteins | sample PhyGR1_FD_202135 | JGI IMG/M metagenome (GOLD analysis project Ga0308171, IMG submission 202135) | Phyllosphere microbial communities from UC Gill Tract Community Farm, Albany, California, United States - DLSLSG.R1 | ecosystem: Host-associated > Plants > Phyllosphere > Unclassified | place: USA... | reverse complement strand
CAGGAATTTTCTAATTTGAATATCTTTAAAACCACAAAAAAACAAGCAACAAACAACCATCAACTATAATAATGACTTTCCAAGAACAGATACAGCAAGGTATTCCAAGCCAATTACCTCAGCCAAAACCATACGAAACCAATATCAATCACGCTCCGAAACGTAAAGAAATTTTAACGCATGAAGAGAAAAAACTCGCTCTGAAAAACGCTTTACGTTATTTTGAACCAAAGTTTCATGCAGAATTAATTCAGGAATTTAAAAAAGAACTTGATGAGTTCGGAAGAATTTATATGTACCGTTTCCGTCCGGATTACGAAATGAAAGCGAGAGACATTGCAGAATATCCCGGAAAATCTGAGCAGGCAAAAGCGATCATGCTGATGATTCAGAACAATTTGGATTATGCGGTTGCTCAACATCCACACGAACTGATTACTTACGGTGGAAATGGTGCGGTATTCTCCAACTGGGCGCAGTATCTTTTGACGATGAAATATCTGTCGGAAATGACAGACGAACAAACATTAACTATGTATTCAGGTCATCCGATGGGATTATTTCCTTCACATAAAGATGCACCAAGAGTTGTGGTAACCAACGGAATGATGATCCCGAATTATTCTAAACCGGATGATTGGGAAAAATTTAATGCACTTGGAGTAACGCAGTACGGACAAATGACGGCAGGATCTTATATGTACATCGGGCCTCAGGGAATTGTTCACGGAACAACGATTACGGTGTTGAATGCTTTCAGAAAGATTAATAAAGAACCACAAGGTGGATTGTTCGTCACTTCAGGTTTAGGTGGAATGTCCGGAGCGCAGCCAAAAGCCGGAAATATTGCAGGTTGCGTTACAGTAATTGCAGAAGTGAATCCAAAGATCACCAAGATCCGTCATGATCAAGGATGGGTAAATGAAATCCACGAAAATCTTGATGAATTGGTTGCAAGAGTTAGAAAAGCTCAGGAAAATAAGGAAATTGTTTCTCTGGCTTATCTTGGAAACATCGTTGAGGTTTGGGAGAAATTTGATCAGGAAAATTTAAGAATTGATATAGGTTCAGATCAGACCTCGCTTCACAATCCTTGGGCGGGCGGATATTATCCTGTCGGACAAAGTTTTGAGGAATCGAATACAATGATGGCAGAAAACCCTGAATTATTCAAAGAAAAAGTTCAGGAAACTTTGCGAAGACACGCTGCTGCGATCAATAAACATACAGAAAAAGGAACCTATTTCTTCGATTACGGAAACGCATTTCTATTGGAAGCTTCAAGAGCGGGAGCCGATGTAATGTCTGAAAATCCTACGTTGGGAAGAGAGTTTAAATGGCCTTCTTATGTTCAGGATATTATGGGACCGATGTGTTTTGATTATGGTTTCGGGCCGTTCCGTTGGGTTTGTACAAGCGGAAAACCTGAAGATTTGCAGAAAACAGATGAGATTGCTTGTCAGGTTTTAGAGGAAATGATTAAAACATCTCCTGAAGAAATCCAACAGCAGATGAAGGATAATATTCAGTGGATTAAAGGGGCGCAGGAAAATAAATTGGTGGTCGGTTCACAAGCGAGAATTTTGTACGCCGATGCAGAAGGACGAATGAAAATCGCTGAGGCTTTCAATAAAGCCATTAAAAACGGTGAGATCGGAGCGGTAGTTTTGGGTAGAGATCATCACGATGTTTCAGGGACAGATTCGCCTTACAGAGAGACTTCGAATATTTATGATGGTTCGAGATTTACGGCAGATATGGCGATTCACAATGTGATTGGCGACAGTTTCCGTGGAGCGACATGGGTGAGTATTCACAATGGAGGCGGCGTTGGTTGGGGTGAAGTGATCAACGGTGGTTTCGGAATGTTATTAGATGGAAGCGATGATGCCGACAGAAGATTAAAATCGATGCTTTTCTGGGACGTCAACAACGGAATTTCAAGACGAAGCTGGGCAAGAAATGAAGGTGCTGTTTTCGCTATTAAAAGAGCAATGGAAGCTGAGCCGAATTTGAAAGTGACGTTGCCGAATTTTGTTTCAGACGAATTATTCGAATTATAAAGAATGACAAAACGAATCTTAAAAGTATTCCTACTATTTATTGGACTGTTTTTACTGTTGCTAGCAATAAATTCATTTCGAAATTCACGGCTATCAATATTTCCTTCATTTGGTTTTGGTCCCGGAGTTCAGGATTTTACGAAAAATCTTACCGGTGGATACGAATTGCTCAGAAATTCTGCTCATGAAGTTTTTATTGCACCTACTGACGGATGGAATAGTGAAGTCGCCATTATCCCTTCCAAAGTTCTTAAAGTAAATACTTACAAAGAATTTATTATTGCAGAAAGGCAGGGTTTAAAAAGAAGAAATCCAAAAGACAGTTTGGATGGCTATGAAATTCCTGATGAAAAGGTGAAAGATTATTGGATTTTGAATACTGATAAAAACTATGTTTTAAAAAATTTAAAAATCACTGATCTTCAAAAGAAATTGGAATCTTTAAAAATCCCAACTGATATTGAATTGATTGATGTTTATAAATATTAATACAAAAACGATCGTATTAAAAATGCTTTATTGCGAGGAATTGAAAATGCTTTTTTAAGGAAGCAATCCGTCACTTCGAGTAGCTTTTGAAAAAAGCGTATCGAGAAGTTTATGATTCAAAATATGAAAACCTGCTGTGAGGCAGGTTTTTATTTTTTTACAATGATGATTACAGTCAGAAAACTACTCATAATACCAATAAAAGAACACTTCCTCTCTGTCGGTACAAATCTTTTCAATTGTCATATTATATACAGAGTTTTCAAGGTCAAACTCGTTAATAATTTTTCGGATCTCAGATTCATATTTTTTTTCTTTAGTCTTAAGGTATTTTTCACAGAGGCATTTCGCAACATCCATTTTAGAATTATGATATCTAAATCCTTCATACTCTCTACCAAAAACTGACATTTTATATTCGTCTGAACAATCAAGAACAAAAATTTTCTTCGTGCAATTAGGATTAATTACTCTGAAGATTACAAATAGTAAAAAGACAACTCCAACAATTTTTAAAAATTTTGTCTTCATATGCTGTTAAGAATTTTATAGTGAAATATACGGATTTTTCTTTCTAGTGTTTGCTCACGGATTACAAATCCGCGAGATTGGAGAGTCTTTTTTAATTTTAGAATTTGAAAATGATTTAATTTGAAAATGTTTAATAATCCCGTCACTTCGAGTAGCTTTTGAAAAAAGCGTATCGAGAAGTTTATGATTCAAAATATGAAAACCTGCTGTGAGGCAGGTTTTATTTTATTTATAATTTTTATTTTTAAGAACTTTAGACAGCGTTTTATAATATTCTTTATCAAAATCAACATTATTTCCGTTACCATCTTCGCCTTTATAGATCACATATCCGAAATCGAAAACCGTATCTTTCTTGATCTGATAAAAAGACGTCCAATTTCTTCCTGACATTACTTCATTGTCGATTAAATTATACTGAGGCAAATAATGTGGGTTTTTAATCTGATTAAAATTTTTAACCTTCGTCAGTCTGTCATTTTTAAGATCTACTATGTATAAATAATACGTCCAATTGCTTCTGATGTCAGAAATATTCTGAATAAGGATATCTTTAATTTTATCTCCATTAAAATCCTGAAATTCATAAGCTCCGACATGAGATTCAATAGAATCACGTAAAAGTTCTTCATACTTTCCGTTTATTTTTTTACTGAAAATGAAGACTGTATTTTTATCGTTCTCATCATAGCCTTTTTCCCGTGAAAAATGTCTTAAAACAATTTTATAATTTTTGTTTTGATATACTGAGTCGCAAATTATCTCATTTTCAAAAATTGAATCTTGTGCAGGAATATCATTCTTTACCATTGCTGAAGTATCTATTTTTGTGGATGTAGTCTTTTGTGTTTCCAGATGTTTATGACAGGAAATTATCGAAGTTAAAACTAAAAACACAATTATTCTTTTCATCGCATAGACTTTATGATAAATGTACAAAGAATACGAGTTTGTTTTAAAAACTTTTTAAATATAGAAAACCTGCTGTGAGGCAGGTTTTTTTTATTATACTTTTGTCCCATTAATCTTATCCCATTCGTTTAAAACAATAGATTCAGCGAAATTTTCAATATAATATTTATCAATTTCTTGTTCTGAGTTTTTACAATTATTAGAAGGGCAGTGATTCCACAGAAATTTAATAGGCATATCTCCATGAAGTGTGCAAAAGCAATTTACTTCAGAAACAAATGGTTTTCCAGAAGTGCTAAAGTGAACATTCCATTTTATCATTATGCCAGCATTTTTATCAATGAATTTACTTACACTTTTAAGCTTTTCTCTTTTAATATCATTTCTATCAATATTCTTCTCTTTTACAAATATCTTTTTTAATATAAACTGTGCAATCAAAAATATAATAATAAAAATCAATAAATATTTTAACTCAATTTTAAAACTCAAAAGATTCAAAATTGAATCTTTGAAAGTCTCATTTTTAAATTTGATATTAATTTTAGCATATATAAGACCTGCAATCCCAACAATAATTACAGAGATAACTTTACTCCAGACTGGATCTTTCCAAATTTTTACAAACATCTATTTTTATATTTAAAAAATTTACGAATTAGTAATATTAGATGTAGGTTCAGTTTCATTATTTTTCCACTCAAAGTCATCATCAAGAATAATCTCTGAAACGAACTCTGCTTTATAAGCAAGTGCTATTCCTTCGTTTTTTATTTGAATTTCGGTCTCATGAATTTTTAAATTTGTAGTGCAATTTGCTAATAGTTCTTCTTTTGCTGGCTGATTTAACAATGTTTCACCTGCATTAGCACCAGACATTCTACATGCATAAACAACAGGAATTCCAACTACAGTCAGTTCATTGCTATTATTAACTAATGTTACATTTCCATAGTCTATCCCAATACCAAGCCCTACGTCTTTAATAAAAACATTGAAGCAATCTCTAGAAGCGTCATAATGCTGTTTAAATGCTAAGTGACATTCTTCTGCAGCTTTCAAAGATCTAATGATTGCATTTTTCCCGCTGTAAAACTTTGGAAAAAATGCTAAAATTCCATCTCCTGTAAATTTGTCAAATATTCCGAAATTATTTATGATGATTTGTGAAAGTTTTTCACTTAGCTCAGTGATAAATTTTGAAAACAGTTCAGGTTTTCGAGCTTTTAACATTAATTCAGTTGAGCGCCTAATGTCGATAGAAACCACTACACTATCATAAGGTTTTCCATTCTCAAACTTTAATTTAAAATTTTCGTCTGTAAATAATTTTTCGCGCGCTTCTTCACAAATTCGAGGTAAAATATGGTTTATTTTTTCTTTTGAATTTAATTCATCAAGTAATTTCTGTAACTCTTCTGTTTTTTTTGATTTATCTTTTTCTTCATTAAGTTGTTTTAATGCCAAATTAAGTTTTGATTTTATTGTATTAATTTCCTCTTCTAACTTGATTTGTTTTTCAAAATTATTAGAATGCAAACTGATTCTAGAAGTTGAATTATTTATACGATTAAATAGATTTGACATAGACGAAATAGATTTTTGATGGGTATCGTATATACTCGTAAGAGATGTGCCTAAAGAATTAATTCCTTCATTCACACCATACATTTTATTAATTGATTCACTTAAGGATGTAAAATCGTTCGGAGTGGAAGTTTTTTCTATATTTTTTTCTTTTTGTTCATTTTTTTTTGCCATTTTTTAATATTTAAACAAATCTAATAAACTAAAATCTAATCTCAAAGGTTACTGAATTTATTACGATCATTTTGTTTTGAATTGAAAATCTCGTGCTAAAAAAAACGGCTAACACCACCACCCGCACCCGCAAAACTTCCCTGCCGGTGCGAGCATCTTGCTCGTACCCACAAATAAATCACAGCACGAGCTTGAAGCTCGCGCTAGCATAATACAATATGGAAATATAACCCCAAATAAAAAACCACCTGCATCCGCAAGACCTCTCAAACACCCTTAAAACAAACCTCCTGCTATTGCAGGAAGTCTTCAACACAACCATTGTGATGTACCAAAAAAAGATCATAGCTCCAGTACCGAAAATCATTATCGACACATTCCCAACCCCACATTTAAGGTTCTCAACCCTTCGGGATACGTAAAACATATATCGCTATACGTCCTGAAGAAGTCCCAATACGTTCCGTAAAGGTTTCGATATGTTGTATAACCTATTCCGATACGTTCATTAAAGATCCATTGTGGTTGGTGTTGCCTCCGATGGAGTTATTTAACCATTCAGACAGGTTATACAACCTATCTCGACAGGTAAAAGATTAGTAGAGATATATAAACAACCGCATCAAATCTTTCGTGTACGTATCCGGAGCGGTAAATGATATATTCAGACCATCGAAAAACCTCTTTTAATCATTAAAACACCTGTTCGAAGCTTCATTAAACCTCTCGGGACTGATAAATGACGTCTCATGATCATATAATAATCAGTTTGTTTGGATGAGTATTATATTTTTGGGGATAAGTAATGAAGATAATTGAGAGATTTGCAGAAGTGAAAAACAAAGAATGAAATTTTTGAAATGCAATTTGCAGATCAGGCAGAAGCCAACGCAGACCTCCGACAGATCTTGAGAAAAACCTGAAAACTTATCTCACCCTTTTAACCGCAATGAAAGACGTTCCGGATTGGGAATTACTCTACAGCGATACGAATGAACTGGTATATGCAGCGAGAAATTTGGATATCAAACCTCAACCAAGCAATAATCCATACATAATGAACTCAGCGGATCGTTGAGTTTTTTTGTTCTAAATTTTTGAAAAAAATCTTGAAGTTATTCTACTTTTCTTTAGATTTGGGATAGTTTTAACTAAGAAGTATTCATGGACTCCGAACATAAACATAAGGTAATGTCATCTTCTCATCTGTCAAATTTTGGAATCATTGTAATGATTTCGGATGTAGAATGTGGATTAAAAAAAGGAATGGTAAAAAATTTGAAGGGGAAACTGAAATTTTTATCCATATCAATATTAGAGGAGTAGAAGATTTACAAAATAGAAAGGAAACCGTTGAGAATAGTTTTGAATATTGCCTACAACCAATCGGGCATCATGAGAAACCTTCTCCTGATGATTTTTTAGTTTTCAGTTCTACTATCGCAAAACCTTCATCATTAAAAATTATTGATATTTATGAAGATTATTTTTTACTAGATACAAAAAATGGAAATACCGGTGTTTTACATAAAAAGTATGTTTCCAAAAAAGCCCAAATAGGAGACTATGTAAAATATAACGAGCATATGTTTCATAATTTGGTTGACGAATCTGGAAAATTTATTTTATAACAACATATAAATTTAATTAATGACTAGATTTTTTTATTTCATTTTAATGCTTTTTCTTATTTCTTGTAAAAAAGATTATATAGAGAAAAAAGTTGAATGGGATTATCTGAATAATTCATTTAAAAATCCCGATAATCAGACTAGTTTGGGGATGCTTTGCGGTTACGATATATTTGAGCTGAAAAGAATTAAAGATTCTCTTTTTGAAATAAAGTTAGCTGAATTTCAAGGCTGGAAAAAGGATTCTAAAAATTACGACGATACCTTGAAATTAACTGAGAACAAAAAAGTTCTGAATTCAGCAGGAAATCAGAAAAAACAAATTTTAAAATTTTCCAATAAAAATAATATTGATTTCGAATTAGTAATTAGTAAGACTGGAATTCTTCCAGATTCAATTTATACTTACGAGTTTTCAGGAAAAATTAATATAGATAATCATAAATTCAAATATTCTTGTGACGAACTTTGGGTGAAATAATATGGATAGGTAAAGTTAAAGCCAACAAATTTTTACTTTAAAAGATATTGCTTCATAATTATTGAGTCATAAATTGATTACATTTGTATAAGATAATGATACTTAAAAATATAAAAAACATGACAGCAGAAATAGAAAAATACATCGAGATTCAAAATAATATTGATGAAATTCTGAAAAATTCTCCTTTCAAAATGTCTTATATTATTGAGAAATCGGGAATTAAGAAACCTACTTTTTTCAAAAAACTAAAAGAAAAAAGATTCACACCAGAAGAACTTTTAGTAATCTCAAAAACCATCGAACCTAAACAATGGCGTAACGAAACCAAAGAAGAAATTTTGGAGTCTCTAAAACGCTCTGAGGAAGATATTAAAAACGGAAGAACAATTCCTTATGAAACCTGGAAATCAGAAAGAGACGAGAGATTAAAAAAGTACAAAAATGATGCAAATAGAGGTATTAGCTAGTGCAGATCTGGACTTTAAAAATATTGAAGATTATTTATTAAAAGAATGGTCTTTGGATGTATTGTTGGATTTTTATGATAAATATGACAAAGCATTGGAAATTATTGCTTCTGAAAAAGTAATATTCTCCCGCTATGAAGACTCAGATTTTAGAAAATACCTTTTGACAAAACATAATACGATTATTTATAAAATTGAGAATAATGTTATTTATATCACTCGTATCCTTCAAAACTTCCAAAATCCTGATAACAATTACGAATCACTGAAATAATACTTAAAAACTAAATATGAAAAAAATAGGCATCATCGGCTGCGGTTGGCTCGGAAATCACATTGCAGAACGATTATCAAATCAATATGAAATCTTTGCAACCACGACTACAGAATCAAAGGTTAAAGATCTACAATCTAAAGGATATCACGCCACTTTAGTCAGTTTTCCTAATGAATTGGATCCAGAAATGAAAGAATGGAATGCAGCAAAAAAACTGGATGCTATTATCATCAGTGTTCCGTTTTCGGGAATCAGAGGTGCTCAAATTCCTATGAATGACAAACGTAAAAACTTGCTGAATTTTCTTGGAGATTTTAAAGGCCAATTGTTTTTGACAAGTTCGACAGGCGTTTATCCTGAAACTGAAAAAGACTTTACAGAAGACGATAAACCTGCACAAGAAGTAGAAAGTGAAAGTTTTATCTTAGATAAATTTCCACAGACCAATATTTTAAGATTGGCTGGATTGATGGGAGATCAGAGACTTTTGAAGAATTATAATATTTCCAATATAGATCAGTTGGTGAATCATATTCACTACTCAGATATTTGTTCGGTAGTTAATAAAATGCTGGACAATCATTCTGAATCTAAAGTATATAACGTTGTCGCTCCGATTCATCCAAACAAAGAAGAAGTGATTAATGCTCAGAAAGATTTGCCTTATTCTGGTGAAAGAACAGACGTCGGAAGAACGATTTCTCCAAACAAGTTAATTGAAGAGTTGGATTTTGAATTTCAATATCCTGATCCGAGATATTTTCATCTTGAGGATGTTCACGAATAAAATAAAATGTTTTAAGTACAATAAAACCTGCCACACAGCAGGTTTTTATATGTTATTTATTCACTAAAATATTTTCAATAGATTCCAGAATTTCTTTTTCTACACTTTCTTCAACAAGTGTTTTCAGCGTGTAATTTTGTTCTTTCAATGCTGCGATTCCGATACCGTTTTGGAAAATTGTATCCTGATGTACAACGATTCTTTTTAAATTTTTATCGGCAACAAACATAATATGCGGAAACTTATCATTGGCATAAAAATTAGAATCTACGTTTCTTGAGATCTGAAGTTTTATATTGGTTTGTGAATTGATGCCTAAGCCATTTTTAATTTCTTCATTAAATGAAATCTTGCAGCCAAATCCGTTTTCTCTCAACATTCTTCTGAATTCCTGCATTTTTGGATCGATGAAGTTTTTGCAAAGCGTTTTAAAACCTTCAAGAAATAAATCGTCCTCGCTTTTCTGTTTTTCCAGACTTTCTTTGAGTTTTTGTTCTTCCGATTTTAAATTTAAGAATAAGGAATTGAGCCTGTTGATATTTTCTTCTTTCATTTGCATTAATTTTTTTGATTGCCTATTTGACCTGTTCTATTGTATTTCGCAGGATAATATTTTTCAAATATAGATAAAATCATGAAGAATTATATTGTCAAGTCTTATGTTGGAGATGTATGATTTGATAGACTTATTAACTTATTCTTTTTTCTCTTGACTTCTAAAAGTTTAATTAGTCTTTGTTGTTTTCAATTTTTTCTGCCAATCCGATAAGAATTCCTTCAGGACCACGAATGTAACAAAGTTTATATATATTTTGGTAATCGACGACCTCTTCCACAAGTTGAGCGCCATGTTTATAAAGTCTGTTGAGCGTATCATCTAAGTCTGCAACGGCAAACATAACCCGCAAATAACCTAAAGCATTTACCGGAGCGTTGCGATGATCTTCTATTACTTTAGGATTAATGAATTTAGATAGCTCCAGTCTGCTGTTTCCGTCTGGGGTAACCATCATGGCAATTTCTACCGATTGATTACCAAGCCCTGTTACACGACCTGCCCATTCGCCTTCAATCATTGATCTTCCTTCAAGCTCCAGACCAAGTTCAAGAAAAAAAGAAATCGTTTCATCGAGAGATTCTACAACGATTCCCACATTGTCCATTCTAAGTAAATTCTGTTTTTTCATAGTTTTAAAATTATAAAAAATAATCGATTTGTAATATTTACAATCAATTGAAAATAAAATATTTATTCGAATTACAATAATAATTATCACTCTTAAATCTATTGTTGAGGTATCTTCAATTTGTTTTCCAACCTTTTTATTCAATACTGCATCTTTAATAATAAAGAGACTATGAAAATTACGATACCAAAGCCTTGTCATGAAAAATGGGAAAGTATGACTCCACAAGAAAAAGGGAGATTCTGTGCTGTTTGCTCAAAAACCGTCAGAGATTTTACGAATGATTCTGATGATGAAATTTTAGACTATTTTTCTGATTTTTCATCTCAAAATACCTGCGGAAACTTTTACGAATCGCAGCTTAATCGAAATATGCAATATTCAATAATCAACTCACTTTTTTCAAAGTTTGCCATTGGTTTTATCTTAACAGCCTGTGGAATTGTTTCTGTTAATGCTCATGAAAATGACTCAGTAAAGACTTCGGCTCTTGCCAGTCTTCAAGGGAAAATATCTTGTTTAACAGTTAATCAAAACAATGCTTCACCTCCAATAATGGGAAGAGGCGCACCTTCATCCATTCAGGGAAGCAACGAACCTTTATGGGTAATTGATGGCGAAATTGTGGAAACTAAAACCTTAAAAGATTTTGATCCTAATAAGATTAAGAAAATGAATATCATCAAGGGAAATCAGGCAACTGCACTTTACGGAACTAAGGCGCGTAATGGAGTAGTCATTATTAAACTGAAAAAAGAATTTAGAAAGAAAAATTAATTCAAAGCAGCGATTTTTAACAGAAATAAACATAAGATTGGAATCATTCTTGACTTATGAGTGTATCACAAAATATACATTATGAAATCAGATACCATCAAAACCATCGCAAAATATGGTCTCGGAGCCATGTTGATTACAGCAGGAATAGGTCACCTCACATTTGCAAGAAAAGAATTTCAGGCGCAGGTTCCCAATTGGGTTCCGTTTGAAAAAGATGATACCGTTGTTTATTCAGGAATTGCAGAGATTGCTTTAGGAACAGCTATTATCGCCACTCCAAAAAAGTATGAATCTATTGTAGGTAAAATAGCAGGAACTTTTTTTACTGCCGTTTTTCCGGGAAATATTGCGCAATATAAAAACGATCGAAACAGTTTCGGCCTAAATACAGAAGGAAAAAGATTAGCCCGACTATTTATGCAGCCGTTACTCGTGTTCTGGGCATTAAAATCAACAGAAAAATAAATAAAACTCAGCGACAACGCTGAGTTTTTTGTTGTGTATTAATTCTTATTCAAATACGCACCAGATAGAGCAAATCTATTAATTGTCTCTTTTAAAAACGGATTTTTAGATCTAACTTTATTCTTTCAACTTTCAAACTATTAAAATATACAATTTATGAGTTTAAATAATCAAGCGTCATTCAGTGACCTTTTTAAATCAGAAAATGAAATTCCAGAAGAATATAAAGTTCCCGAAATTCACCAGCGAGAATATCTCCTTAACGGAGAATTGATAGAATGGAAGGGAGATGTCACGGATATTTATTCGCCGGTCTGTATTAAAACAGAGAACGGTTTAGAAAGAAAAAAATTAGGAAGCATTCCGAATATAAGCCCAAAAGAAGCGATGGAAGTTTTGGAAGCTTCGGTAAAAGCTTATGATAACGGATTGGGAGAATGGCCGACGATGTCTGTGGAAGCAAGAATAAAATGCATGCAGAAGTTTGTGTATCTGATGATAAAAGAGCGTGATTTAATTATCAAATTACTGATGTGGGAAATCGGAAAAACGTTGCCCGATTCTACCAAAGAATTCGACAGAACGGTTGATTATATCAACCAGACAATAGATGCTCTCAAAGATTTAGACAGAGAATCTTCACGTTTTCAACAGGCAGAAGGTACGATTGCTCAAATCAGAAGAGCGCCTCTTGGTGTAGTTTTGAGTATGGGGCCATTCAATTATCCTTTAAACGAAATTTTCACCACATTAATTCCTGCTTTAATTATGGGGAATACAATTTTGTTTAAACTTCCTAAGCATGGTGTTTTAGCACATTATCCTTTATTAAAAGCATTTAAAGAAGCCTTTCCAAAAGGAACAGTCAATACTTTATACGGAAAAGGTTCAGAAATTATCACTCCAATTATGGAAAGCGGAAAAATAAATGTTTTAGCTTTTATCGGTTCGAGTAAAGTAGCCAACGGATTGAAGAAATTACACCCGAAAGTAAACCGATTAAGAGCAATTTTAAGCTTAGATGCAAAAAATGCAGCAATTGTTACAAAAAATGCAAACCTTGATGTTGCAGTAAGCGAATGTATTTTGGGAGCGCTTTCTTTTAACGGACAAAGATGTACCGCTTTGAAATTAATTTTTGTTCAAAAAGATGTTGCTGAAGAATTTACACAGAAATTAACGGAAGCTGTTTCTAAAATGAAGCCCGGACTTCCTTGGGAAAAAGACGTGAAAATTACTCCACTTCCGGAAGTTAATAAACCACCTTATCTGAAAGAATGTATTGACGATGCTTTATCAAAAGGAGCAAAAGTTCTTAATGAAAATGGCGGATTTACAGAAGAATCTTTTGTTTTTCCTGCGGTGGTTTATCCCGTAAACAGTGAGATGAAACTTTATCATGAAGAGCAGTTTGGCCCGGTAATTCCGGTGGTTCCATTTGATGATATTGAAGAGCCAATCGATTATCAGGTGAATGCAAATCACGGAATGCAGGTAAGTATTTTCAGTGAAGATGCGATGGAAGTCTCGAAGTTAATCGACTCTTTTGTAAATCTGGTAAGCCGTGTAAATATCAATTGTCAAGCTCAACGCGGACCAGATGTTTTCCCTTTTACCGGAAGAAAAGACAGTGCGGAAGGTACACTTTCCGTTTTTGATGCACTTCGCTCATTTTCTATCCGTTCTTTAGTCGCTGCAAAAATCACAGATTCAAATAAAGAATTGTTGAATACGATTGTGAGAGACCATGATTCTAATTTCCTGAGTACAGATTATATTTTTTAAGAATTTAAGTTTTAAACTTTGATACAAAAAACCGCAATACATTCTATTGCGGTTTTTTTGATCATTAAGGTTCAAATATATTGAAACTTAAAACTTAGTTGTTAGTAAGAAACTTAGTTAAGGTTTCATTTAACAGTTCTGCATGCGTTACATTTAATCCATGTGGTCCGCCTTCAATAATGACAAAATCATTGTCCGCAATTCCTTCTGCGGCCTGTTTTCCAGCTGTTTCTATTGGTACAATCTGGTCGTCATCACCATGTACGATCAATGTTTTTACATTTACATTCGCTAGTTCTGGTCGGAAGTCTGTATTTGCCCAGCTTTCGGCACACTTTATCGTTGCGATAGGAGAGGCACAAGATGCGATGCTCCAGTCATAATCCAGCTGTTTTTGACTGACTTTTTGAGAAAGCAATCCGTAATTGTAAAAGTTTTTATGGAAACTTTCAAGGAAAGTTACTCTGTCAGTTTTAAGGCTGGTTAAAATTCCATATAATTCTTCTTCGGAAACTCCATGTGGATTATCATCTTTCTGTTTTACTAAAGGAATGATAGATGAGATCAAGGCTATTTTATCTACATTTTCTGAACCGTAATTGGTTAAATAACGTACAACTTCACCTCCGCCCATAGAGAACCCGAAAAGGATGACATTTTTTAATTCTAATTGCGTGATAAGTTCGTGTAGATCGGCAGCCAGGCTATCATAATCATAACCATCTAACGTAGGAGAAGATTTTCCGAAACCTTTTCTGTCGTAGGTGATGACACGATATCCTAAGTCTAAAAGTACAGGAACCTGAAGTTCCCATGATTTTCCGCTCAATGGCCAACCGTGAATTAAAATAATCGGTTGTCCGGAACCGAAATCTTCATAATAAAGTTCAAAGTTTTTGCTGTCTTGTTTTGTAAGGTAAGGCATATTAATATTTTTTTGTGATGTTCAACATAAAACACAAATTTTGCGCCATGAATGCAGCGAGATGAAGATGAGTTAAATGATATGTGTTGATTTTCTTAAATTTTTTGTTTGGTGAAAGATGATTGGATCATTATCGAAAAAAAGAAAAAAAATTGTAACATTTATATCAAAAAACTACTAACTCTACAGAGAGTAAAGAACCATGACCTCACAACAGGAATTTATTACCAAAATCGATAAGCATAAAGGAATTATTTTTAAGATTTCTAAAATGTATATGGATGATAAAGATGACCGAGATGATCTTTTTCAGGAGATTACATATCAGGTCTGGAAAGCGTATCCTAATTTTAAAGGTGAAAGTGAATTTTCAACATGGCTGTACAGAATTGCGCTGAATACAGCGATAATTTTTTTGAAATCTGAAAAGAAAAGAAGCTTTATCGCCAATGAAGATTTTTCAAATTATAAAATTGTAAATGATGAATATGATCATGAAAAAGAGGATAATCTTGCTGAAATGTATAAAGCCATCAATCAGCTGAATCCTATCGATAAAGCATTTATTTTCTATTATCTCGAAGATTTTTCAGGAAGAGAAATCGCTGATCAAATGGGAATTTCTGAAGGAAATGTAAGAGTCAAAATGAATCGTGCCAAAAATAAACTGAGAGATATTTTAAATAATCAATAGGCAGGATGCGGGAAGTTTTAAAGCTGGAAGACTTTCACTATCCATCTCCGAACTTCGATCCAAGAATTTACAAAAACAAACATTATGAATATAGATGACCTAAAAAACGCCTGGAATGATGATGTTTCTGATGAAACACCCGAAATCAGCATTGAACATAAAAATAAAATCAATCTTCCGCTTGAAAAAATCAGAAAAAACATGCGAATGGAATTTTGGTCAACCGTTGGAATATTAATTTTCGGCTTTGCAGTAGTCTGGATATCTGTTCCCGAAGCTCCCTTTAAGTTTAAATTTTATTTGACAGTATTGTTGGTTTCAATGCTAATTGTGGTTTCGTTCTTCTTCAGTAAGTTTTTTAAATTATATAATGACATTGGCAACCCGATGATGAAAACTTACGATTCACTGAAAGACCTCATGTACCAGTTTGACCTAAATAAGCAGTATTATTTATCATTTATGCTTTCATTTGTCCCATTTTTGGTTTGTGAACTGATTATTGTGATCGAGTTTCTCCCACATCGTAAACCGTTGAGTGATCTCCAGGTAGCTACCACAATTATTTCTATGCTTGCTGCTGGTCTTTTTGGTCTGTTCTTGTTAGCAAAATATTGGTACAGAATTTTTTATGGAAAATATGTTCAGCAGATAGAAAATTTATTGAAAGAATTCCAAAAGAAATAATAAAGAAAATTGTGAAAATACCTAACGAAGATGCAGCTTTTTAATATCAATTATAAGTTGTATCTTCGTGTCAATATCAATTAAATGACAACAAAGTACTTTTTTCCGGTGCAGTATTCCTCGATTACGCTTTCGTTGTCTTTGTCATATCTGCATGATGACAAATTTTTAAAAAATTCTAAAGAGTTTATTTAATATCCCTGTCGAGACTCAGGGCAGGGCATTGTTAAGTATTTAACCCAATTTATTTTTCTGAATGTGCATTCTGCATACCTTATCACAAATTTTTTGTGCATCATGGCTATGTCTGAGTCAATATTCGGCATTCGGAAATTTCATTTTTTAAAAATAAAATTATGTCAGAACAGATTATTTTAACAACAGGAGTATATGATTTAATAAAAGACCATTTAAGAAGAAAAAAAACAACGGCTGAAGAAGAGAAAATACTTCTTGCGCAACTGAGAAATGCAAAACAGGTATTACGCCGTGATTTACCAAAAGATATCGTAACCATCAACTGTGAGGTAAAAATAAAAGATTCTTCACATCCTCAAGAGCAAAAATTTACGATTGTTTCAGATGACAAGGCAAAAGTGAAGAAAGGGAAATATTCTGTACTTTCTG
>Ga0308171_1002929_pt1 | contig 16568 bp, 18 predicted proteins | sample PhyGR1_FD_202135 | JGI IMG/M metagenome (GOLD analysis project Ga0308171, IMG submission 202135) | Phyllosphere microbial communities from UC Gill Tract Community Farm, Albany, California, United States - DLSLSG.R1 | ecosystem: Host-associated > Plants > Phyllosphere > Unclassified | place: USA... | reverse complement strand
GCCTGCTCGGCACCCTGACCCGCCTGCGCGACCTCGGCAACACGGTGATCGTGGTCGAGCATGACGAAGACGCGATCCGCCTGGCCGACTACGTGCTGGACATCGGCCCGGGCGCGGGCGTGCACGGTGGCGAGATCGTCGGCCAGGGCACGCTGCAGGACATCCTGGATGCACCGCGTTCGCTGACCGGGCAGTACCTGTCGGGCAAGCGGGCGATCGAGATCCCGGCGCGCCGGCACACGCCGAACCCGAAGATGACGCTGCACCTGCGCGGTGCCAGCGGCAACAACCTCAAGGGCGTGGACCTGGACATTCCCTCGGGCCTGCTGACCTGCATCACCGGCGTCTCCGGTTCGGGCAAGTCGACCCTGATCAACGACACCCTGTTCTCGCTGGCCGCCAACGAGATCAACGGCTCCTCGCACCCGATCGCTCCGTACAAGGAGGTCGACGGCCTGGATCTGTTCGACAAGGTGGTGGACATCGACCAGTCGCCGATCGGCCGCACCCCGCGCTCGAACCCGGCCACCTACACCGGCCTGTTCACGCCGCTGCGCGAGCTGTACGCGCAGGTGCCCGAAGCGCGTGCGCGCGGCTATTCGCCGGGGCGTTTCAGCTTCAACGTGCGCGGTGGCCGCTGCGAAGCGTGCCAGGGCGATGGCCTGATCAAGGTCGAAATGCACTTCCTGCCGGACGTGTACGTGCCCTGCGATGTCTGCCACGGCAAGCGCTACAACCGCGAAACGCTGGAGATCCTGTACAAGGGCTACAACATCAACGACGTGCTGCAGATGACCGTCGAAGATGCACTGAAGCTGTTCGAACCGGTGCCGAGCATCGCGCGCAAGCTGGAAACACTGGTCGATGTGGGCCTGAGCTACATCAAGCTGGGCCAGAGCGCGACCACGCTGTCCGGTGGTGAAGCACAGCGCGTGAAGCTCTCCAAGGAGCTCTCGCGCCGCGATACCGGGCGCACGCTGTACATCCTGGATGAGCCGACCACCGGCCTGCATTTCCACGACATCGAAGCGCTGCTCGGCGTGCTGCACAAGCTGCGCGACGAAGGCAATACGGTGGTGGTGATCGAGCACAACCTGGATGTGATCAAGACCGCCGACTGGATCGTCGATCTGGGTCCGGAAGGCGGCCACCGGGGCGGCACCATCCTGGTCACCGGTACGCCGGAAGACGTGGCGGCCTGCCCGACCTCGTACACCGGCCAGTTCCTGGCCAAGATGCTGCCCTCCACCCGCGCGCGCCCGGAACAGCCGGCCGCGACCGCGAACAAGCCCGATGCCCGCCCGCCGCGCAAGGCGAAGCCGGAGAAGCCCGCCCGGAAGGCAGCGGCCGCCAAAAGCACCGGCAAGGTGAGCAAGACCAGCACCGCCAAAAAGAAGAAGAAGGACGCCTGATGAGCACCGAACACAAGATTCTCGCCCGCGTGCCGATCAGCGTGCGCTGGCGTGACATGGACAGCATGGGCCACGTCAACAACGCCAAGTACATCTCCTACCTGGAAGAAGCGCGCGTGCGCTGGATGCTGGGCGTGGAAGGCGTATCGATGACCGACCGCATCGCACCGGTGGTGGCGGCGACCAACGTCAATTACCGCCTGCCGATCGTGTGGCCCAACGACATCGTGGTGGAGCTGTTCGTGGAGCGCCTGGGCAACAGCAGCGTGACCATCGGCCACCGCATCGTGGACCAGAAGAACGACAGCACGCTGTATTCGGACGGCAACGTGGTGGTGGTCTGGATGGACACCCAGACCGGCAAGAGCGCCCCGCTGCCCGAGGCTATCCGCAGCGCATCCAGCTGAGAGGCGATGCCGGTCGATGACCGGCCTTGCCACACGCCGTTCAAAGGACTGACATGTTCCACCAGACCGATATCCGTACCCTGCAGCCGGGCCTTACGCCCTTCCCCGCCGATGTGTTCGCGCCGGAACAGCCCTGGCTGGCCGATCATCTTCTGCCCCTGATCGGCATCGACCTGGGCATCCTGCGTCCGGAACTGCGTGGCACCGTGGCCACGCTGGTGTGCCCGATCGAACCGTATGAAGGCTGCATCGGCGAAGAGACCGAAGAACACCACACCGCGTTCACCGGCACCAACTGGATCGCCTTCGAACTGACGGCCGACAACCGCCTGCGCTTCCTGGGCAACCCGGGGTATTTCCTCGACCCGCAGGTCCAGGACACCGAAGCGCAGCAGCACATCGCTGAAATGCGCGACAGCCATGCCAAGGCGCATGCCTACTTCCAGGCGCACGGCCGCCTGGCCAGCTATTCCCGCTATGGCGATGGCGAACCGGGTGAGCAGGCCTACCTGGATACGCTGGGCGGGCAGATCTCCGGCGGCAACTGGACCGAAACCGCGGAGATCCCGGCGGCCTTCGAGATCGCGCTGGATCCGGCGATGTATGACCGCCACCGGCCGGACGATGCCGAGAACGTGCGCATCACCCGCGACGGCAAGCCGTTCTTCGCCGTGGCCGAGGTCGCCGGGTACAACTGGTGCGCCGCCGGTGCCGACGCGATCGTGATGCTGTACGAACCGGACAGCCGCACCGTGCTGTTCTCGTTCGACTGGAGCTGATCCTTTCGACGGCGGCGGACTCCCGCGGCCGTCGTCCGGACCCGGCGCTCAGGGGGCGGCCTTGCGCACCTGCAGGTGACCGTCCACCGTGCGCCCGTCCTGCAAGCGCAACCGCAACGGCACCTGCGCGCCTTCCTGCAGCGGCGCACTGGGCTGCATCAGCATCAGGTGCAGGCCGCCGGGCTTGAGCGCGACGCTGGCCCCCGGCGCGATCGGCAACCCGTCCACCGCGCGCATGCGGCTGACGCCGTCCACCAGCGTGGTTTCATGCAGCGAAACATCGCCGAACGCCGTGCTTTCGGCCGCCACGACCGTCACCGGTACCTTGCAGTCGTTGCGGATCTGGCCGTAGCCGGCCCCCATCGGCATCGCGCCCGGCGGCAGCCGCACCCAGCCGTCACGCACGCTCACGCAGGCCGGTTCGGCCGCACCTGCCGATGCTGCGAACGCACACATCCCCAACAATACGCACGCGAATGGTTTGGTTATCATCGAGCCGGTTCCCTGTCCGCAACGAGACTGCAGCATGACGACGCTCATCGAGGTGATCAACCATGGCCCCATCCGCGAACTGCGGCTGGCGCGGCCCCCGGTCAACGCGCTGGATACCGAGCTGTGCCGGCAGCTGATCGGCGCGGTCAACCAGGCCATGACCGATGACGTGCACGGCATCGTGCTGTCCGGCAGCGAGCGCATCTTCAGCGCCGGCATGGACGTGCCGCACCTGCTCGGCCATGGCGATGACCAGCGCAGGCTGATGGACAGCTGGCAGGCCTTCTTCGGCGCGGCGCGCACGTTGGCCGAATGCCGGGTGCCGGTGGTGGCGGCGTTGACCGGGCATGCCCCCGCCGGGGGCTGCGTGCTCGCGCTGTGCTGCGATTACCGGCTCATGGCGTCCAGCCCGGATCCCGCCCGGCCCACCGTGATCGGCCTGAACGAAGTGCAGGTCGGCCTGGTGGCCCCCGAGGGCATCCAGCGCCTGCTGCGCCGGGCCATCGGCAGCCACCGCGCGGCGCAGCTGCTGATCGGCGGCGAGCTGATCAGCGCCGAACGCGCGCTGGAGATCGGGCTGGTGGACGAACTGGCCGATGCGCCGGACGTGGCCGCGCGCGCCGTGCGCTGGCTGCAGCGGCTGCTGAAGCTGCCGCGCCAGCCGATGCTGCTCACCCGCGCGATCGCCCGTGCCGAGCTTCATGAGGCGCTGCACGCCGATCTGATCCAGCTCGACCGGTTCGTCGAGGCCTGGTATGCGCCGGATGCGCAGGAGGCCCTGCACGGGCTGGTGGCGCGGATCGGCAAAGGCTGACGGCCAAGCGCCGGCAGCGGCCCATGCAGGCCGCCCGGCGGCTGCCGGGCACCTGCCCGGCTATAATCGGTCCCTGTTCCGATACCGGCACCGCCCCTTGAACGACACGCACGAACCCGTCGTCTCCGAGCTGATCGACCTGCTCACGCTCGAGCGCCTGGAAGACAACCTGTTCCGTGGCCAGAGCCGCGACATCGGTACCAAATACGTGTTCGGTGGCCAGGTGCTGGGCCAGGCCCTGTCCGCTGCGCAGAAGACCGTCGAGAACGGTCGCCACGTGCATTCGCTGCACGCCTACTTCCTGCGGGCCGGCAACATCGACCACCCGATCGTCTACGACGTGGACCGCACCCGGGATGGCGGCAGCTTCTCCGTGCGCCGGGTCACCGCGATCCAGCACGGCAAGGTGATCTTCTTCTGCGCCGCCTCGTTCCAGCAGGCCGAACAGGGCGCCGAACACCAGCACAAGATGCCCGAGGTACCGCAGCCCGAAGACATCGAGCCGAACCAGCCGCTGCCGCAGGAAGTGCTCGATCGCCTGCCGATCAAGGTGCAGCGCTGGCTTTCGCGCGGCGGCCCGTTCGAGTTCCGCCACGTGTATCCGCGCGACGAACTGCACCCCCCGAAGCGCCCGCCCTACCACCAGGTCTGGCTGCGCCTGAACGAGCCGGTCGGCGATGCGCCCGAGCTGCACCAGGCGCTGCTGGCCTATGCCTCGGATTTCCATCTGCTGGGCACCGCGACCTTCCCGCACGGCATCAGCTACTACCAGCCGCACGTGCAGATGGCCTCGCTGGACCATGCGATCTGGTTCCACCGCCCGTTCCGCGCCGATGACTGGCTGCTGTACTCGCTGGACAGCCCCAGCGCGCAGGATTCGCGCGGCCTGGCCCGCGGCCAGTTCTTCACCCGCGAGGGCGTACTGGTGGCCAGCACCGCGCAGGAAGGCCTGATCCGCGTAGTGGATGACAGTGCCGCGGCCGCCGCCGTACCGGCGAAGGACTGACATGCGACAGATATTCAACAGCCAGCGCGTGGAAACCGTCGAAGGCGTGGCCAAGCTGCTGCGCGATGCCGGGATCGAAGTGCGCATCACCAACGGGCGCTCCTACCACAGCAAGCGCGGCAGCCAGTTCAGTTACCTGGACACCAGCAAGTCCACCACCCATCCCACGTTGTGGGTGGTGCATGCCGACGACCAGCCGCGTGCGCGCGAGATCCTGCGCGATGCGCGCCTGCTGGAAACCACGCGCCGCGATCATCCGACCGCGCAGTTCGCGTTCCGCGATGAAGTGGCCGACACCACCGCGCCGCGCAACTGGGCCTGGCGTATCCGGATCGGCCTGCTGCTGGTGATCGCCGCGGTGGCGATGGTGGTGGTGATGCGCCACCGCGGGGCGCCGGTCGCCGCGCCGGCCCCGGCGCCGATGGCACAGCCGGCCACCGATCCGGCCGCCCCGGCCGCGCCCGCGGCACCGGCCGAAGAGGACGAAGTCCGGGTGCGGATCCAGCCGAGCACACCGCCCCGCCCCTGAGCGGTCACATTCGGCGGCGGCACACGTCATGATGGCACTCTCCCCGGGGAAGGACGCCATGACGCTGCACCCGCTGACGCTCACGCTTGAACGCGAACTGCCGGCCGCCGCCGGCGGTTGCCAGCACTCCTACGGACGCATCGTGCTGGCCTGCCAGAACACCGTCACCGCGATCGCACTGGCGATCACGCGCGATGTGCAGGCCAGCGAGGACATCGCGCAGGAGGCCTTCATCAAGGCCTGGCAGCAGCTCAACCAGCTGCACAGCCACGCCAGCTTCCTGCCCTGGCTGCGCCAGATCACCCGCAATCTCGCCCGCGACTGGCTGCGCGCCAACCGCGGGCGGCCGCTGTCCGGCGAGGCGGCCGAGATCGCGATCAGCATGGCCGCCGACCCGGGCCCGACCGCGCCGGAGCACCTGCAGCGTGCCGAAGAGGAACTGGCGGCCGAAGACATCATTTCGTCCCTGCCCGAAGACGCCCGCGAAACCCTGCTGCTGTACTACCGCGAAGGCCAGAGCTCGCAGCAGGTAGCCGATCTGCTCGGGCTCAGCGATGCCGCGGTACGCAAGCGCCTGTCGCGCGCCCGCGCCACGGTGCGCGATGAGATGCTGCGCCGCTTCGGTGATTTCGCGCGCAGCAGCGCACCGGGTGCCGCCTTCGCCACCACCGTCGTTTCGATGGTGCTGGTCGCCGCCCCCGGCACGGCCAGTGCCGCGATCCTGCTCGGCACCGGTATCGGCAGCGGCAAACTGGGGCTGGGCGGTGCCAGCCTGTCCGGCGGCGCGGCGATGGGCTCGCTGGGTGCAGCGGCCAGCCACAGCCAGGCACTGCCGCCCGATTTCGCCTGGGGGGCCATCATCGGCAGCATGATCGGCGGCGTGCTGGGCAGCTACCTGGGCGGGCGTTACCTGCTGTCCTACGCCGAAAGCGAACACGAGCGCACGCAGATCCGGCGCTTCGTGCACTACAGCACCTTCACCGCGATGGTGACCTGCATGGCCGTCTTTGCCCTCGGCTTCCTGCCGCTGGCGTGGTACTGGCCGGTGGTGGCGCTGGCGATCGGGCTGAGCGTGGTCAACTACCAGTGCCTGGGCCCGCTGCAGCGGATCATGGCACCGATGATCGCGCGCGATGCGGCCCGCCACGGGCGCACCGGGCCGAACTGGAAGTACGCCGCGTTGTACGGCCCCAAGGCGCTGTGGACGATGAACCTGCTGGTGGTCGGGGTGATCCTCTGGTCGCTGTTCAAGAACGGCCGCATCTGACGCAGAAAAGCGCCGGTCGATGACCGGCGCTTCTGCTGTGCAACGCCTGCGTGCCGCTTACTTCGCGGCTGGCGCCTTCGGCGGCACCGGCGGCGTGCCGTCGCGGTGCTTGCCATCGCGATGCGCGCCGCGCGGGCCACCGAACGGCCCCTTGGCCGCATCGAACTCGGCCTTGCTCAGCTGGCCATCCTTGTTGGTATCGGCCGCGGCGAACCACGCATCGCGGTGCTGCTTCATGCCCAGCTCGCGGTCGGCCTTGTCCAGGTAGCCGTCCTTGTTGAGGTCCATCGTGTCGAAACGCTCGGCCAGGCGCGGATCGGCCTTGGCTTCTTCGCGACTGATGCGGCCGTCCTTGTTGGTGTCCAGCCTGGCGAGGCGGTCATGGCCACCGGCCGGGCCACGGCCATGGCGCTTGCCCTGCCCGCGCGGCAGTTCCTCGCGCGAGAGCTTGCCGTCCTTGTTGACGTCCAGCGTGTCGAACTGACCGGCAAGGCGCGGCGCCTTGGCCGCCTCGGCACGGTCGATGACGCCGTCGCCGTTGGTGTCCAGCTTTACCCGGGCAGGCTTGCCGGCCGCGTTCGGGGCATCGGCGGCGACCGCCAGGCCGGCGGCGCCGGTGGAGAACAGCAGGGCCAGCAGCAGAAGGGGGGTGCGGTTGCGCATGGGAAACTCCGGTTCGTAGGGGGAACAACGTGCGGTGCCTGGCACCCACACCGGTAACAACGCACGGGCGCTGGCGGCGTTGACAGCCGGGCCGGCCGTGTTCATTTGGCAGACAGTCGCGGCGCCTGCGACGGCGCGGGGCTATGCTGTGGGCATGGCAATACACGGCGAACGCGACGACGAGCTGCGCCTGTTCCAGACCGGCGACCACCCCTGCGGGTACTGGCCGGAACGGGCCGCGCGCGACCTGGTGCTGGATCCGCATGATCCGCGCCTGGGCACCCTGTACCCGATGGCATTGAGCTGGGGCTTCCGGCGTTCGGGCGATCTGGTCTACCGGCCGCACTGCGCGGACTGCCACGCCTGCGTTTCGGTACGCATTCCGGTGGCGCGCTTCACCCCGGATCGCAGCCAGCGCCGCTGCCTGGCCCGCAATGCCGATCTGGAGGTGCGGATCGTGCCGGCCGAACAGACCGACGAACAGTTCGCGCTGTACCGGCGCTACCTCGGCCACCGGCATGCGCAGGGCGGCATGGACGACCACGGCCCGCACGAGTTCGATCAGTTCCTGATCGGCCGCTGGTCGCAGGGGCGCTTCATCGAACTGCGCGCACCGGGGCAACCGGGCCAGCGCGGGGCGCTGCTCGGGGTGGCAGTGACCGATATGACCCCACAGGGCCTTTCGGCGGTGTATACCTTCTTCGATCCGGACCACGCCGCGCGCAGCCTGGGCACCTTCGCCATCCTGCAGCAGATCGCCTGGGCCCAGCGCGAGCAGCTGGAGCACCTGTACCTGGGCTATTGGATCCGCAATCACCGCAAGATGGATTACAAGCGCCGGTTCCGCCCGCTGGAGGCCTACGACGGCCGCCGCTGGCAGGCGTTCGATGAGACCCGCGACGGCGTTTGACCCAGCATTGCAATGCCGGCAGGTGCAAAATAGGCGGATGAAAGCCCATCCCCTGATCCTCGCCCTGGCCCTGCTGTGCAGCGCCTGCGCCCAGACCCCTGCCAAGACCGCCGCCATGCCGGACGCCGCCTCCGCACCGCTGCGGATCGCCACCTACAACACCTCGCTGTACAGCGACGAGGCCGGCGGCGTGATCGCCGAGCTGGAAGGCGACAGCGCGCACGCGCGCAAGATCGCCGCAGTGCTGCAACAGGTCCGCCCGGACCTGGTGCTGCTCAATGAATTCGATTACGACGACGCGCACCGCGCGGCCGATCTGTTCCAGCAGCGCTACCTGGAAACCGCGCAGCCCGGCGGCGGTGCGCCGCTGCATTACGCCTACCGCTACCTCGCCCCGGTCAACACCGGCGTGCAGAGCGGCCTGGACCTGGACAACAACGGCGAGATCGGCGGCGAAGGCCGCGCCCGCGGCAACGATGCCTGGGGCTACGGCCTGCACCCGGGCCAGTACGGCATGCTGGTGCTGTCGCGCTATCCGATCGATGCAGCCAAGGTCCGCAGCTTCCAGCTGCTGAAGTGGAGCACGATGCCCGGCGCGCTGCGCCCGATCGATCCGCGCACCGGCACATCCTTCTACAACGATCACGTCTGGTCGCAGCTGCGGCTGTCCTCCAAATCGCATTGGGACGTGCCGGTGACCACCCCCAACGGCATCGTGCACGCGCTGGTCTCGCACCCCACCCCGCCGGTGTTCGACGGCCCGGAAAAGCGCAACGCCGCGCGCAACCACGACGAGCTGCGCCTGTGGCAGGACTACCTCTCCGCCGGCGAAAAACCGTGGCTGTGCGATGACCGCGGCCAGTGCGGCGGCCTGCCCCAGGACGCACGCTTCGTGATCCTGGGCGACCTCAACAACGACCCGGTCGATGGCGATGGCCGCCACGAAGCGATCGTCGAACTGATCGAGAATGCCCGCGTCCTGCGCTACCCGACCCCGCGCAGCATCGGTGCCGAACAGACCAGCCTGGCCTATGCCGCGAAGGGCATCACGCGCAAGGGCGCGCCCTTCCACGCCACCGGCGACTTCGGTCCGAAATCCGGCACGATGCGGCTGGACTACGTGCTGCCCTCGGTCGGCTTCAGCTACATCGGCAGCGGGGTGTTCTGGCCGTCCAATGACAGCCCGGAAGCGAAGATCGCCGACGGCAGCGACCATCACCTGGTGTGGGTGGACGTGAAGTAAGTCACGCGACCGTGGTCAAGGAAACGGCGGGCACTGCCCGCCGTTTTCATGTCTGCCTGGCGTCACCGCCCCACGGCGAGGCGCCCGGATCAGGCGCGCAGTTCGATCCCGATCGCCTCGGCCGCCTCGCGCGCGATGGCCCGTGCCTGCGCAATGTCTTCGCCCCGCGCCAGGGTGACGCCGACGCGGCGATGCCCGTGCACGCTCGGCTTGCCGAACAGGCGCAGCGCCGAATCCGGATGCACCAGCGCAGCGGCCACGTTGCTGAAGAACGGCACGCCCTCGCCATGCGCCAACATCGCGCACGACGCCGACGGACCGCTCTGGCGGATCACCGGAATCGGCAGCCCCAGAATCGCGCGGGCATGCAGCGCGAACTCGCTCAGTTCCTGCGAGGCCAGCGTGACCAGGCCGGTGTCGTGCGGGCGCGGGGAGACCTCGCTGAACCACACCTCATCGCCCTTCACGAACAGCTCCACGCCGAACAGGCCCCAGCCACCGAGATCGTCGGTGATGGCCTGCGAGATTTCCTCGGCCCGTGCCAGCGCGCGCGGCGACATCGGCTGCGGCTGCCAGCTTTCGCGGTAGTCGCCGTCCTTCTGCCAATGCCCGATCGGCGCACAGAACGAGGTGCCGCCCGCGTGGCGCACGGTGAGCAGGGTGATCTCGTACTCGAAATCGATGAAGCCCTCCACGATGCAGCGGCCCGCGCCGGCGCGCCCGCCGGTCTGCGCGTATTCCCATGCAGCGGCGATGTCCGCGTCACTGCGCAGCGTGCTCTGGCCCTTGCCCGAGGAGGACATCACCGGCTTGACCACGCAGGGCAGGCCGATCGCGGCCACCGCCGCGCGGTACTCCGCTTCGGTATCCACGAACCGGTACGGCGAGGTCGGCAGGCCCAGCGTTTCCGCCGCCAGGCGACGGATGCCTTCGCGGTCCATGGTCAGCCGCGCCGCGCGCGCGGTGGGTACCACGCGCAGGCCCTGCTCGGCTTCCAGCTGGACCAGGGTCTCGGTGTGGATCGCCTCGATCTCCGGCACCACCAGGTACGGTTGTTCGGCGGCGATCAGCGCGCGCAGGGCCATGTGGTCGAGCATGTCGATCACATGGGCGCGGTGCGCGACCTGCATCGCCGGGGCGTCGGCATAGCGGTCGGCGGCAATCACCTCCACGCCCAGCCGCTGCAGCTCGATGGCGACTTCCTTGCCCAGTTCGCCGGAGCCCAGCAGCAGCACACGGGTGGCGGAAGGTGACAGCGGCGTACCGAGCGTGGACATGGCGGGATCCGTACTTCAAAGGGCGGGAGCGCATTTTAGCCGCTGCGGCCGCCCCGTGGCCGACCGGCCGGGCACTTGCAGGTTGATATCAATTTGATATCTTCAACTCAATCACCCAAGGACGCCCTGCCATGAAAGAGAAGTCGATCCGCTCGCTGTCCGGCCTGCCCTTCCTGCTGCTGGTCCTGGCCCTGACCGCCGTGGCCGTGTGGATGTTCGTGGTGGGTGTGGAGCGCGACGACCGCGACCCGGCGCTGATCATCGGCAGCCTGCTGCTGGCCTCCACCGCCCTGCTCAGCCTGGTCGGCCTGTACACCGTGCAGCCCAACCAGGCCGTCGTGGTCAGCCTGTTCGGCAAGTATGTCGGCACCGTCAAGGAGAACGGCCTGCGCTGGAACAACCCGTTCTTCACCAAGGTCAAGGTCAGCCAGCGCGTGCGCAACTTCGAAAGCGGCAAGCTCAAGGTCAACGAGCTGGACGGCAGCCCGATCGAGATCGCCGCGGTGATCGTGTGGCAGGTGGTGGATGCCTCCGAAGCCGTCTACAACGTGGACGACTACGAGAGCTTCGTGCACATCCAGTCCGAATCGGCGCTGCGTGCGATGGCCACCAGCTACCCCTACGACCAGCATGAAGAGGGCCAGCTGTCGCTGCGCAGCCACGCCGCCGAGATCTCCCAGCATCTGAAGGACGAACTGGCCGAGCGCCTGGCCGATGCGGGCGTGCAGGTGATCGATGCGCGCATCAGCCACCTGGCCTATGCACCGGAAATCGCCCAGGCGATGCTGCAGCGCCAGCAGGCCAACGCCGTGATCGCCGCGCGCACCCGCATCGTCGCCGGCGCGGTCGGCATGGTCGAGATGGCGCTGGCCGAACTGCAGAAAAACGGCGTGGTGCAGCTCGATGAAGAGCGCAAGGCGCACATGGTCAGCAACCTGCTGACCGTGCTGTGCTCGGACCGCGGCACACAGCCGGTGGTCAACGCCGGCTCGCTGTACTGAAGCACCCCGGTGCCGGTCCGCCACCGGCACCGCCCCACGCAGCGCCGGGCCGAAGGGGACGACCCGCGCTGGGCACAGAGGACCCCGAATGAGTGACAAGAAAGCCTACCCGCTGCGCATCAACGCCGACGTGCTGGCCGCGGCGCAGCGTTGGGCCGACGATGATCTGCGCAGCCTCAATGCACAGATCGAGTACGTGCTGCGCGACGCACTGCGCAAGGCCGGACGCCTTCCCAAACCCGCCGTCGACAAGGAGATCAAGCCATGAGCAAGCGCTGGAGTTACCTCACCGTTGAAGTCAAACCCACCCTGATGGGCCTGGTCAGCGCCGACCAGATCCAGGACGAACTCAACCGGCACGGCCAACTGGGCTGGGAGCTGGTCAACGCGATCAACCTGCTGTCGGCCCCGCCGTTGACCACGGTCGTGCTGATCTTCAAGAAGGAGGCCTGAGGTGGGCGCCCTGGCACGCTGGGGAACGACCCTGATCCTGCTCGGCAGCGCGGCGCTGGCACATGCCGGCTCACCCACGCAGACCGCGGCGACCCTGCTCGACCATCTGCAGGCCGGCGACGTGGCCGCGGCCGAGGCCCTGTTCACGCCGGCGATGGCCACCGCAGTGCCTGCTGCCCAGCTGCAGGCGATCTGGCAATCGCTGGGCGAACTGCGCGGCCGCGGACCGGCCCGCACCGACACCCAGGCCGGCATCACACTGGTGGTGGTGCCGCTGCAGTTCGCCACGGCCGCGCTGGATGCGCAGATTGCGGTGGATGCACAGCAGCGCGTGGCGGGCCTGATGTTCACGCCCTCGGCCGCGCCCGCCGCGCCGCCGCCGCCGGCGCAGGCGAACTACCGGGAAGCCGCGTTCGAGGTGCCCGGCGCGCGCGGCGCCCTGCCCGGCACGCTGGCGCTGCCGACCGGCGCCGGGCCCTTCCGCGCGGTGGTGCTGGTGCACGGTTCCGGCCCGCAGGACCGCGATGAAACCATCGGCCCGAACCGGCCGTTCCTGGACGTCGCGCGTGGCCTGGCCGCGCAGGGCATTGCGGTGCTGCGCTACGACAAACGGACGAAGGCGCGGCCGCAGGATTTCGCCGGGGGCGACTTCACCATGGACGATGAAACCACCGACGATGCGGTCGCTGCGATCGCCGCGCTGGCGCGCAGCAAAGGCATCGATCCAGAGCACGTGTACGTGATGGGCCACAGCCAGGGCGGCATGCTGGCACCGCGCATCGCGCAGCGCTCGGGCACGGTGGCCGGCCTCATCCTGTGGTCGGCACCGGCCCGCTCGCTGTTGACGGTGCTGCCCGAACAGAACCGCTACCTGCTCGGCCAGGACGGCGGGATCAGCGCCGAAGAACAGGCCTTCCTGGACACGCTCGATACGCAGATCGCCGCCGCCCGCGGCACGGCCGATGTCGCTGCACGGGATCTTCCCCTCGGGCTGCCCGCGCGGTACTGGCGCGCGTTCGAAGCGGTCGATCCCGTGGCCGACGCGCAGGCCGTGAAGCAACCGCTGCTGCTGCTCCACGGCGGCCGCGATTTCCAGGTGGTCGACACCGACTGGCAGCTGTGGAAGCGCGGGCTGCAGGGCCGATCCACGGTGCGCTTCCATGACTATCCCACGCTCAATCACCTGGGCATCGCCGGTGAAGGCCCCGGTTCGCTGCAGGAATACAGCCGGCCCGGGCACGTGCTGCCGCAGCTGATCACCGATGTCGCGCAGTGGATCGCGCAACAGCCCTGAACCGCACGGCCGGCGCCGCAGGCGCTGGCCCAACCGGCGCACGCGGTCTAAGCTGGCCGCATGCGCCCAACCCCCGCCCTGCTGATCAACACCGCCGAGATCGAACTGTGGCCCGGCGGCCTGCTGCACGCGCGCAGCAATGCCGATGCGCGTGCACTGGCGCGCGCCCGCTGGGTGCTGCGGCGCAAACGCGATGGCCGCTACCTGGCCGCCGCCTCGGCGCAGGGGCTGCTGCCGCTGGTGCCACACCTGATGCGCGAGCCGGGTATCGAAGATGCACTGGATGCCCTGGACCAGCAGCTGCTGCGCATCACGCGCGGCCCTGCGCCTGACGCGCTGCTGCCCCTGAGCGGCCTGCACCCGCGGCTTGAAGCGCTGGGCATTGCCGCGCAAGCGTATGCACAGCGCACCGGCCTGTCGCTGCACGCCGAACCGGCGCAGCTGCATCTGGCCGGCGTCGACCGCTACCGCCGTCCGCTGTGGCTGCGCCGCCAGGCCGCCCAGGGCTGGCAGCGCATGCGTGCGCAGGCCGCCCGCGACGGCGTGGTACTCGATGCGATCTCCGGCTACCGCAGCCATGATTACCAGCTCGGGATCTTTGCGCGCAAACGCAGCCGTGGGCTGGGCGTGGAGAAGATCCTCCGGGTCAATGCCGCGCCCGGTTACAGCGAACACCACAGCGGTTTCGCAATGGATATCGGCACCCCGGGCGAGCCGCCCGCCGAAGAAAGCTTCGAGGCCACCGCCGCCTTCGCCTGGCTGCAGCGGCACGCCGGCGCGTTCGGCTTCCAGCTGAGCTATCCGCGCGACAACCCCCACGGCATCGTGTACGAGCCGTGGCATTGGTGCTGGGCCCCGGCAACGGACGGCGCCCGGCCATAACCGCGAGGAATCCGAGCATGGATGACCAGGACCCCTATCGCGCCAGCACCATCATCCCCCGCGTACCGGTCGCTACCGTCCGCGAGCCGGTGCCAGGCCCTATCTCCCGACCGATCACCCAGCTGTGGCTGCTTGCTGCAGGATTGGGCGTGTTCACGCTGGGTGCGGGCGGCTGGCACATCGCATCCGGCAAGGGACTGTTCGCCAGCGCCGCGCTCGCCGCCGCCATGGTCAGCTGCATCTATTTCGCCACGGCGGTCGGCGTCTACCGGCGCAGCCGGGTGACGGCCGGCCTGGCATCGGCGCTCTGGGTCCTGGTGGCCGTGGTCAATCTGCGGGGCGCCATCGGCGAGGTGCCGCTGTCTCTCGGCCGGGCCGGCATGCTGCTGGTGTTCGGTGTGATCGTGGTGCGCGGCACCCTCGCCACGTTCCGCCACCACCGCTACCTCGACGAGGCTGCGCGGCGGCCACCGCGCGGCCGGATCAGCGACGACCCGGCCTTCGCGCCCCGGGCGCAGCCCTGAACGGGCGTGCTGTCCAATAGATGGGACCGCCGTGCCGCCGCCAGGTGCCCGGCACGACCGATCCGCCGTGCACCGGGCCTCAGCGCCGCAGCGCGTTGAGCCCGTAGCCCAGCCAGCCGACCATCAGCGCCGTGCCACCGATCGGGGCCAGCGAGGTACTGAGCTTCCACAGCGCGCCGGCCACCAGGCTGCCCGAAAACAGCAGCGTCCCCACCAGCAGCACATACAGCGCGGCGCGGCCGACCGCGTTCTGCTGGGTCGGCCCGAGCACCGCCAGTGCGAGGCCATGGCCGAAGGCATACAGCGCGGCCGTGTTCACGTGCGACTGGGCCAGGGGATCGGCGATGCCATGCGAGGCATAGGCCGAGAGCCCGACCGACAGGGCAGCCAGCAGGCCGCCGGCAAACGCCAGCAGGGACGGTTTCCGCGAACGACGTTCCAGGTGCAGCATCCAGGCGTACTCCATCAAGGCCCCGCACAACCGGGGCGCAAAAAAAAACGCGCCGCAGGAAGCGGCGCGTTTCAGGTCGTGCGTTACATCCCGCCGAACCGTCGGATTACTTGACGGCCCAGTAGATGTCGTACGTGCCTTCCGGGGTGAACGACTTTTCCAAGCCGCCATTCCAGGATTCGTACGGACGATCGATCACTTCATTGCCAGCAGTCACGGACCAGGCACGCAGTGCATTGCGCGCGATGTCCAGGCCTGCCATGTGGCCGGTGAAGGTCGCATGCGCCGAACGGTGCGCCGCCACGTGGACGTACTTGACCGGGGCGCCGCCATCGATCTTCACGGCCAGCTCGCCACCGGTGCCCGCTTCAGCACCCTTCTTCTTGACCGGCTGGGCCACGTCGAAGGCGTACTTCTCCTGGCCGAAATCGGTGGTGATGATGCGGAACGGACCCGCAGGCTCCAGATCATTGGCGTCCATGACGCGCTTGATCCATTCCTGGTTGTCCTTGATCGACTTGGTGATGGTGGCTTCGCCGCGATCGACGTTACCGGCGGTCACCACCAGCAGATCTTCCACCGGCACGTCGATGACGCCCAGGTTTTCCAGCGGGGCTTCGGAGGTGCGGTAGTCCACGTTCGGCACGGTAGCCAGCACGTTGGCCATGCGCGACAGACCCAGCTTCAGGTCATCGCCGGCGTGGCGGCTGACATACAGGCCGGCGTAGCGACCGAACAGGTCGAAGCCGTACTTGACGCTGTAGTCCTGCGTGATCTTGACGTTGCGGCCACCCTTGCCGGTCGGCTCCAGGGTGAAGCTGGTGGTCTTGTCGTGGCCCTTGGTCGGGTCCTCGATGGCGATCGCCACGCGCTTGTTCTGCTCGGACTCGGTGATGACCCAGCTACCCTGGCCCAGGGACGCATCCTTGGAGGTGTAGTCCAGACGTGCGCCGACACCGGCAGCTGCGCCGGAGTGCTTCAGTTCAACGGCGGGATCGCGCAGCAAGAGCGGGTTCCAGTCCTTGAAGCGACGCAGACTGTTGACCGTGTCGAACACGATCGTCATCTTGCGGTTGGTCTCGATGCTTTCGGAAATATGGCGCTCGCCCGGCAGACATACGCCAATGATGACGAACAGGCCAGCCACGATCCCCAAGGCGATCA
>Ga0308171_1002919_pt1 | contig 16621 bp, 12 predicted proteins | sample PhyGR1_FD_202135 | JGI IMG/M metagenome (GOLD analysis project Ga0308171, IMG submission 202135) | Phyllosphere microbial communities from UC Gill Tract Community Farm, Albany, California, United States - DLSLSG.R1 | ecosystem: Host-associated > Plants > Phyllosphere > Unclassified | place: USA... | reverse complement strand
GGCGTAGAACAATGCCGGCGTGACCTCGCAGAGAATACTGAACCTGCCCACGCCCCGACCGCCCATGACGAAAGGATGTTTATGGCAAGATGAAACGGCGGGGCTTGACCACCGCAACGAGAGAATACGCGTCCGCCTCCCGGCCGAAACTAGTTCGGGCCGGGCCACGGCTACTAATAGCGAGGTTTCCACGCCTCGGTCCGCCTGCTGGCGAACGGACCGACTCTACGCCGGATGAGTTAACAATCTCAAGCGACGATCGCGGTGCCGAAGCCAACCGGGGTCAAAATGCTCCGCCAAGCTTGCCGTTCGTGTTCGCACTTCTTTGGGGTCATCGGTGTCATGTCCTCATCGCTCCCCCACGGTTGAACCACTGTATGTTTGGTGCGTCCTGCGCGACATCGTATTGAGCGGTAGATCGAACGCGTAGCGGATAGCGTTACTGTCGTAGCGCAGCCACTATTCGATCCGCCAAAGCATAATTGCGAGCAGTCGGACGCGGTTGTGGCGCGGACCGATAAAAAAGAAGGGCATCGCGAGGCTTTCGACAGCAGGGTCACCACCCGGTCGGGTGGGATCATGCTGCCCGTGCTTTCTCTCGCGAAGCAGGCTTGCGTTGCGGCCCCGCCTTTTCAGGCGTCTTACCGCCCGTGATCGTCACGGCCTTGGCCGGACACCGTCCCGTCACTGGTATCGGCGCGTCCCTTCGGCCAAGCCGGCTGGTGCGCCCCATCCAGGGCAGCATCCTCCGCTTGTTCCCGCAATCCTCGACTAGTCCCTGGGTCACGGTGACCTGAGGCCTGCCCGGACGTTGCGGCGGCCGCGATGCCTGCGGTATCGATCAGGCGATCGGCTGATGCGCCTCGCACTTCGAGATGAACCGGGCCTCCTCGCCGAACGTCATCCCGCCGAAGGTCTGGCAGAACGCCCGCGGCGTCTCGCGATCGATCATCCACACCGACTGCGCGCAGGACGCGCAAGCCGGCCAGCCCTGCGGGGGATCGGATACCGGCGCGTCGGTAAGGAAGCGCTTGATCATGGGTTCTGTCATGTCGTTTACGTCCGGGCTCGTTGCTGAGCCGACCGTTTTGGCCGAGGCCCACTGCTGCGGTCGTCAACTCACCCAAGCTAATCGATGCATTCGCAATCTCGCGGGCGAACAGGTCAGCCAGTGCTTCCTGCACGCGTGGATCGGCCATGTGCTGGGCCAATACCTTTCTTTCGGTGATGGGCAGAACCGCTATGTCGGCCACGAACAGTCCGTTGGCGTCGCGCCGTATCGCCTTGGCCTTGCGCTTCAGTGAAGCCAGAGCCTTGTCGACCATAGCCAGCGCGATCGTCTGCGCAGCCTGTTCGGCCTTCGCCAACTCGGCATATGCCGTTGCAGCACTACGAATAGCAGCCGCGGGGTCAGAGTCGCCGGCGGCCGTCACTGTATTGTTATTCTCGGTTGCCGTGTCGGAAATCAGCTCTTCCATCACCGGCATTCGCTGCCGGGCTTGTGTGACGTCGGTATGGATCTGCTGGATAGTCTCGTCCGCGTGCATAGCGATGGCGTCCAGGCGTTTGATGGTGCCAGCACGATCATCGATACGGGTAATCCCACTTATCGACACTGGGATATCCGTCGCCGCTAAGTGGCGACGAGCTTGCACTTCGCGCCGCGCCGACTCCAGGTGGAGATCAGCATTCGCCGTTGAACGACCAACGATGTCATAGGCGCGATCGAGCGCCTCTCTGACCTTGCCGAGACGTTCTGTGGGCGTGATGATCTCCACGGCGTCATGGCCAAGTGCGATGGACGCCGCGGCAAGATGGCGCATCACCTTCCGGCGTGCCGCATCCAGTCGGTCCGCGACATCGAGCAGCGTCTGCCGCACCCATCGCGTATGGGCCTGCAATGCCGCCAAGCGTGCGTGACGATCCTCAAGCGCGGCCAACCGCCGCGCCGACGCGGTCTCCTGCTGCCCGACCTTGCCGCGTTCCGGCGGCGCCATACCGCGCTCGCGGTTAGACAATGGCGTGTAGCGCTTGGCAATACCGGCTTCCCGCAACGTCTGGTTGACTGCGACCACCACGGCGCAACGGCGCTGCGTGATCCCGGCCGGCGTATTGATCTCGGTCCGCTTGGCAGCGGCGAAATCCCATTCATAGGGCGCGATCCGCTGGCACGGCCGCATCGAGTAGACCAAGTGCAGGTGGAAATTGCGCTGGTCGCCTGCCGCGTCGGGCAAGTGGATCCCGATGGTATAGGCCAGACCCAGCGTTTCGAGCCGGCGACAGATGCGCTCGGCCGCCTGCCGCCGTTGCATGGCAGTGAGCTCAGCCGGCAACGCGATGACCTCGACGATATAGACGTTGGCGTTGGCACGGTCGTGCTTTTCCAGCGCCTCCGACGCACGATAATGGGCAACGAGTTCGTTGCGGTCGGCGGCGATGTTCGACCACCAGCCCAGTTCCCCATCCTCCAGCGCATCTTGGCGAACCGAATAAAGTGCGGCGCGCTCCGCCTCGCCGGCACGCCAGCGCCGCCCCTTCTTCGACCCGAAGCCGCGCGGGGTGAAGGAATAGTGGATCGCGTGGCGACCATCGGGGCCACGGGCGTCGGTCAGTCCCGTCGTCCCCTTCAGCATCTGCTCGACGCCACGCGTAAACAACCGGCGCGGCGTGCGTGATCCCGTCCGTGGGCGGTCGGCGTCAGCGACCCTGATCCGCAGGCGTCGCTTCAGGAACGCGTCTGCCTCCTGGTCCGTGATCGCCTTGCGTCGACGTCGCACGCCTTCCGCGATCCGCTCGTCACGCTCGGCCGCGCGCTTCCGGCGACTCGACAGGTTCCGCGCGCTACGTGCATCGGCAAGCGCGGCGGAAACATCCGCCGATCGCGCCTTCAACACCGCATAGTCGATCGTCACCCGCCTTGCCCTTCGTGTCGGATGAGGGGGTGGGCGCGTCGTTTGTCTGCCTCTGGCAGAACAAACCTTTATCGCGCACCACCCCCTCTACCTCCCACCTTCTGACACCGTTCTGCCTTTGGGTGCCTCCACCGACCCTGGGCAAAAGTCGGATGGTGGCTTGGTCGTTTTACCGGGGGTGGGTTGAGGCGCGCAGCGCGTCGGCTCGGCATCGCTTGCGGGCATGGACGCAGTCACCACCACCCCTTCCGATCGGTTGCAGGCGATCGCCGACGACCTTGCGGCGACCGAGCAAAGGATCGTCGACACGCTTGCCATCGTCGCCGAAAGCGCCGCTGAGCTTCGGCGTCAGTACCGCGCGGCGGACAAGCGGCGTGGCGGCCCCGGCTCGGCTGACGCTCGCAAATACGCGCTCGGCTCCACCCTCGTCATGGTGGGGCTGGACGGCATCAGCGACACCGCGCTCCTCGGGCTGTTCGCACATCCAGAGCGTATGGCGCGCTGGATGACCACCGCCATTACGGCAGGCGCGGGACCGATGATCAGTGACATCATCAGCTCGATTTTCGCTGATCCCACCCGGCTGGCCTGGTGCGATCAGTGGGGGCGTATCCTGCAATGGCGCCGCCGCAAGGCGCTCTACGACCAGGAGGTCGAGCGCTTCCTCAAGACCGGGCCAATCGATCCCAAGGCATCGTGGCGGACCAAGCCGATCAGCATCGGCCAGGCTGAGCTCGTCGCCACCCTTTGCGAGCTTCTCGCCGTGCCGGGCCCCGATCTCAAGAACCGCGGCGAGGCCTTCGAATGGATCCGCCTGCACAATGGCAACCCGACTTACTGGCGCGAGCCTTCGCTGCCCAACTTGGAGGACGACAATGGATGACATGACCACGATCGACGCGGATATCGCCGCGTACAAGCGGCTCGCCGAGGAGTATAACGAGGCGGCCGCGCGCTTCGACGCCGAATTCAACGCCGGTGGCACCGGCTATGAGGCCTTCGCCAACATGGCCGCACTCGGCGAAAAGCTCGCCCGGGCGGCGGACGCATTGAAGGGCCGTATCGACGCGGCGCAGCGTGCCCTGTGAAGCCGACCTATCGCAATCACCTCGAGGCTAACGGCCGCAAGACCGATGCGCCGAGCCTGCTCGGCGGCGTGCTGGCAAGCGACGGCGATCTCGTCGGCTTGGTCCGCGACATGCACGCACGGATCTATTCCGGTGGCATCGCCGAGGACCGGTTCGACCGCCTCCTTTTCAGCCCCTCGACCACCGACATCCGCACGCTGCCGCCTGCAATCCTCGATGCCAAGGAAGCATTGGTCCCGCTGGACCTCATCCCGACGACCCAAGACGATCTCAGGCACTTTCTGAAGCGCATGATGGTGGCGACGGGGAGAGATTTCGAGCCCCATGAACTGGTCGGAGACTGGTTCGGAGAAGGGTCGTCCGGGCGCGCCTTCGACGACCACGTCGATCGGCTTTGGCAGCTGAGTGCCGAGAAGCCCTGTTTTTACACGGCACTGGTCGGAGGGCGCCTCGGTTCTGTCGTCCGCCATCTCCAGCAGAGCCAGGCGGTGACCGACGCGACGAAGCGCCTGCGCGACCTGCTGGTTGGGCAAGCGCTGATCTGGTGCGCCCATGACGTCCAACTGGTCAGCGCACGACTGACCAAGACGCCGGACTATGGCTTTCTGCTTCCGGGCAACCGCTCGCTCGAGGGTTCGCTCAACGACCTGCGCGATCGCCGGGTGGCGCTCGGCACGGTGCTCGACCTGTTCTTCGGTTCGGGCGAATGGCGCAATCGCGAGATTGGGCCAGCCTGGTCGGGCGTCAATATGTCGCTCACCCAGCACACCGATCCCATCATCCGACGCACCGCCAAGCATGTGGGACGGGTCGATCGGAATGTTGAAACCAGACTGTCGCCGACCAATGTCGCCGCCATGATGCAGCGGATCGCAGCGCAGCTTCGCGCCGATCCGTTCCTGGCCCGTACGGCAACGCCCCGAACCGGCAATGTCGAGGCCAAGGCCTATGCCATCGAGTGGTATGGCTTGCCGCGATTGGCCGCTATGAGCGTCGCCATCCGCCGCCTGATCCAGGCCGAGCAGCAGCTGCCCGCCATGATCGATGCGGTGATCGCCGGGAAAGCGTCGCCTGCGATGACGATCCTGCGGCCGCTTCCTACCTATTGCCGCGCCAAGCTGCGCCGCCTGTCTGTCGCGCGACAGGTTGGACTGCTCGCCTTCTATCGCCGCACCGTGTTGGCCGATGGCAATCGCAACTCTTCGAATCCGTGGAAGGCCATCGAGGCGTCCCGAGACTTTCTGCGCAAGCGAGGCCTGCGCGGTTCGGGCGATCATCACGGTCCGGCAGGCGACTCGCGCCGGGCCTTCTACCTTCTCGACGTCATACCCGAGCATAGGGTTGCGATTGGCTGACAGGCTTTGCAGGTTCCGATTGGCAAGAAGACCCACAACCGGTCATTCACACGCCGCCGCCCACTGCCCGTAACTTGCCGCTCGTTCATCCGAGTGGACCGGTCGGTTGGGGAGCTCGAGCAGCCGCTAAATAGGATTAGCCTTAGGTGAAGTGCCGCTCGACACTCACGTTGCGCGCCGCAGGTTCAGCGCAGCGCTCTGAGCTCGCGGTGGGCAGGAAACTCTTCGAGTGCTGCGTCAATCAGGCTCTCTCGAGTAACATTGCCGCCGCCGCCGCCGCGCGACAGAAGGCGGAGCGCCGAGTACCACTGCGACCGGCCAGTCCCTCCAAGCGTGAGGTTGGCCACGTCGCCGCCCGCGCGCAGCCATATCTGCTGGTCCGTCGGGCCGGCCGGGAATAGGTCCGACATGATTTGCTCGAGCGCGCGCTCTCGCCCGCCGCCGGCCGAGAGGGACTTGGCCTCGCCGAGCGCGAGCGCGACGGGGAAGTTCTCCTCCAGGTCGGACGCCTTGAAGATCGGGTGCTGCCGGCCGGGTACGGCCTGCCTGACCGCCTCGCTCACATGGTTGAAGAGGTCGAACACCCGGATCGTACCGTCGCCCGCGGCAGCCGCAGCCCCCTTGAGACCGTCGAGCATAGCAGTCGTGAAGACGCTGTTGCGCTCGCCCCTGAGGATGCGCGACGTCTCGGTCGCGCGTGACGAGGCGAAGACCACCCGTCCGGTCCCGCTCGCCAGCTGCTGCAGCGACTTCTCGTCGAAGCCCTCGTCCAATTCGTCGTCCTCGTCCAGGCCGTCGCCCCCGTCCTTCCCTTCGAGGTCGGACTTGAGCGTGGCCGCGCCGGCCGCGTGGCATGCGTCGATGATGACGACGACGCGCGGCGCCTTGATCGCCGCGATCGCGGCCGAGAGCTCGGCCTCGCCCAGCGTGGTGCCGGCGAGGTCGCCTCGCCTGCAATCGTAGGGGACAAGCGCGCTGGTCGCGGCCCATCCCGAGCCGATCCGCGTGCCGTGGCCGGAGAAGAATATCGCGACGGTGTCGTCGGCCGTCGCCTCGGCGGCGAGGTCGGCGAGGGCCTTGCGGATGCCTGCGAGCGTCGCCTGGCCGTCGGTCAGGACCGTAACGTTCGCATCGGGATAGCCGCAGTGCGACGGCGACTTCAGCGTGTCGGCGGTATCGCGGACGTCGTGGAGCACGGCTTCGGGCAGGCGCTTGACCGTCTCGTAGTTCGCGATGCCGACGACGAGCGCCCGGCCTTGGGTGAACTGCATGCTGCGTCTCCGTCGTCGGGTTTGCGCCGGCTCAGCCGCGGAACAGCGCGTCGCCGGCCAGCATCCTGAGGTTGGCATTCTGCGGGTAGTCCGTCCGCATCTCGGCGATCAGCTTCGAGACGCGAGGCGGCCGGCCGTTCTGGATGCCGCGGAGCGCGTCGCGCCAACGCTCGTTGCCGCTCCCGTGATGGCGCAGGTCCGCGTCGCGTCCGCCGGCGCGCGACCAAAGCGCGTCTTGGTCCGGACCCTTCGGGTATAGGTCGGCGGCCAGCCCGGCGAACGAGTCCCACTTCTCGGCGCTACTGACGGTGGTGAGGTCGAGGAGCATCCTGTCCCAGAAGCCGATAAGGTCGAGGCAGTGGCGCAGCGCTGCCGCGAGGTCGCTGCGCCCGCCGCGGTATAGGGTGAGGAGTTCCGAAACGACGTCGCGCTGCCGCCGCGCCGCGAGCGCGCGGCCGATGAGTTCGGCGTCGGCCGGGGTGAGCGGGCGTGTCGACCGGACGGCTTTGAGGATCAACGTGCGAAACCTATTGGCGTCGAGGCCGCCTAAAGCATCGACGAGGCGGAGGCCGTCAGCGATCCCGCGCGCGGTTACCTTTTCGAGGAGCGGTCCGAGCCGCGCGTCGGCCAAGACACGGTCGTTCAGCGGCGCCTCCGGCGCCGCCTCCTCCACGCCGCCACCGACTCGCGCGAACCAGGCGTCGACCGTGGCGGCGAGCAGCCGGTCGCGGACGGTGTCGGGTAGCCTCGCCCACAGATCGGCCCGGCGGGGGAACGACGTCACGTCCGCGAGCGGCGTGGACGACAGCCGGTCGAGGAGCTCGGCCGGCGGTTGGGCGCCGTCAATCTGCTCGACTAGGAGCTGGTCGAACGCCTTGCGAGGTTCGTCCGGCCCGTCCCACGCGGCGGGGGTGTCCTTCAGAGCGGCGGTCCAGATTCGCCGGTTGGAGGCGGTCGACATGTCCCGCCGCGCCAGGAGCTTGGGGTCCTTCGCGACGGCCTCGCCGGCGATCGCCAGCACGCGCTCGTCGGGGACATCGGCGAATGCGTCGAGGATCTCGGTCGGTTTCGCTCGGCGAAGCGCGAGCCGCATCGCGGTCGGGTCGGTGCCTTTCTCGGCGGCGCCCTGAGCGCGCGCGGCCTCCACGGGCTTCATGCTGCCGCCGGCTGCGACCGCGTGCAGCCGGGCGAGCCCGGACCGTGCGGCGGCCTCGATGATCGGCTTGGCGGTGGCGGCGTCGAGTTCGGCCGGGGCGGCGGCGATAACTGCGTCGAGCGCCCCGTGGTCGGCGGCTGCCAGCGCAACTAGCGGCGGCGAGGTCTCGGGGGCGGCCTTGGCCCAGCGCCAGAACGCGCTGGCGAAAGCACCGCCGGGAGCCGTCGACGAGCGTTCGAGGCCGCGCTTGGCGGCGGCGCGCCACGGCGCGACCGCCTCGGTGCCGACGAGCGCGTCGGTGACAATGGTCGTCGCTTCGGCGTCGTGCTGCGCGAGATGGCCGCTGACGGCCAGCCAGTCCTCGAGCTCCAGCCAGAGGGCGCCGCTGGTCGCCAGGCCAGGGAGCGCGAGGTTGCGCAGCGTGAGGATCTCGGTGGGCGTCGCGCCGGGGAGCGCGCGCGCGAGGCGTCCGACGATGGCTTTCTTCTCCGCCGCGCCGCGCGCCGGGTCTGGCGACAGCCGCTCGACCAGCCTGGCGGCGGAGACCAGCCGCGCGACGGTGTCGGGGCTGGCGGTCGCCATCGCGTGCGCCTGCTCAAGGAGCTGCAGGTCTTGGAACCCGTCGAGGTCGGCGCCGATGCGCTCGCCGAACGAGCGGAGTTCCTCGCCGTCGGGCGAGCCGTCGATCATGCCGGCGGCCTTGAGCCCGCCGGCCACGTTACGGCCGACGATCCGCTGATCCTGCCATCTGCCGATGAGCGAAGCCGGTGTGCAGACGATCGTCGGTCCGGGATTCTCCAAGACATCCTTCGGGCTGAAGCTCAGCCGGAAGTATAGCTTGGCGCGCAGCGCCGGCCACAGCCGTCCCCACAGCGCGACCACGAGCTCCTCGAACCCGTTGGACCCGATCCGCACCACCGGGCCGCTCCCGCGGGTGACGAGCGCCTGGGCGGTATTGGCGAGGTCGGGCGAGGCGGGCGGCATGCACTGGGACGGCGGGACGTCGAGCGTCTCGACCGCATCAGGCGCCGCGGCGGCTGACGTGATGAGGTGCGCGAGGAGCGGGCGCATGTCTGACACGTCGACGATCTCCGCCAGATCGCAGATGAGGGCGTGGGAGACCACCATGCCCGACCGGCTGACCGTGGGGTCGCTGAACGTCCGCGCGAGGACGTATCGGTCCCGCGCGGGGAACCCCGACGTGACGGGCGACCAATCTGCGCCGAGCGGCTCGGTGTCCGGGAGGTCGAGGCGCTGCGCGAGGTCGGCCGCGAGCCGGCGGTCGCCGCTCGCGCACCTCAGCCCGTGCCCGTTCCTGATGGTGCCGTATATAGCCTGATCGACGCGCATCCTCGCTCCCCGTCCCTTCAGCCGTCGGCGTTGAGCAGGTGGTGGATCGGGAGGGTGAGGTCGCTGTTCCTGGTGCCGTCCGCCTCGACAACGTAGCCGAAATGCTCGGGCCCCTTGCTGGCGTAGTCCATGTCGCGCGTGGTCGGGCTGAGTGGCCGTTCGAGGGCGGAGAGCCCCATAATGAGCGGCTGGCGCCAGTTCGACCGCACGAACGACGAGACCAGCGGCAGCCTTGCGGCGAGCGCCTCAGCCGGCTTCTGCGCCGTCGCCGCCTCGTCCCAGCAGGTGAGCAGCACGCCGAGCCGCGGGACCCGCTGCGCCTTGGCGGCCGAGCCGTAGGAGAAGAGCAGCATCTGGAGCAGCTCAACCAGCCGGGCCTGGTCGGACTGGTGCACCTCCCGGTTCTCGACCGAGGCGCCCTTCAGGTCGGCGAGCGGCTTTGAGAACATGTCGTCGCCGACGATGGCCTGCTGCAGCCGGACGAGGAGCAGCCAAGCGTCGGCCCCATCGACGCGCTTCTGCCACGCGTCGGGAAGGCGCCGGTTCTCGATCACGGACTTGATCTGCTCGCCACCGTATTCCGGCCAGACTAGGTCGGCCTGCCGGCCCTTGCCGTCGACCACCGGCCAGACGCTGTCGACGTTGACGGTGCGCGCGGTGTGGCCGGCGGCCCGCCCTTCGTCGAGGCTCTCGAGCGCAGTCTCGAACGCCTCCAGGTTGGTGGCGGCGCCGTTCATGCGCAGCGCACCCTTAACCCGCATCAGCCGCCTCAGGAGTTGCGCGCCGTAGTGCGTCTTGCCCACGCCGCTCTCGCCGACAAGGAGGATCGAGTTGGAGGGCCCGCTCACGGCTTCCTGCCCCCGTAGATGAACAGTGGGTCGCCGGACGTGGACGCGGGCGGCGGCAGGTCGACGCCAGGCCGCCTGACGTCGGTCGCCCACTTGAGGAGCCCGGTCAGCCCGACGCCCGTGTTGAGGAGCGGGTCCGTGCCGGGCGTGCCGACCACGCTGACGGAGTGCTCGGCCGCGTCCGGCATCGCGTCCATGACGGCGCTTCGAACGGCTTCCTCCATCTCGGTCGGGATGTCGACGTCGGCCTTCGTCCAGACGAGCGCGACCGGGCGGGCGCCGCGTTCCGCGCCGAGCCGCCTGGCGATGAACTGGAGCGAGCCGCGGGCGGAGCCCATGGCCTCGCCGGCGAGCGCTTCGCGGTCGGCGACGATCATGAACGCGTCGGCGTGGTCGGAGACCCAGCGCGCGCCCGCGCCCTCAGCCGAGTCGGTGTTAATGGCCCAGCGCTGGAACCACTCACCAGGTGCGTCGGTGAAGAGGTAGTCGACCGGCGCGCCGCCGTCCTCGTCGCGGAAGGTCAAGTGGAGGAGCCCGGGCGCCCTGCCGCCGCGGCTGGTCGTGTGCGGCGGGAAGCGCGGCGGCTGGCCGGGCGTCCAGCGCATCGCGCCGGCAGCGGCCTCCCATCCCGAGAGCGTGTAGGATCCGGCGAACAGACGCCCCTCCGGCCCGGTCAGGCCCCGGCCGAGCAGCAGATACCACGCCGCGAGCAGCGTCGTCTTGCCCGCGTTCTGCGGTCCGACGACGCCGATGACGATCGGCTTGGCGCGTCCCGACACGAACCTGAGGTCGGCCAGCCCGAAGGCGCTGCCCGACCACGGCATCAGCATCTCGCCGGATAGGTTGTTTCCCGCGGTCTCGTCGGCGGCGCGAGCACCGTGCCAGATGGGACATTTCGTGAGGTCGGTGTGGCCGAGGTCGCACCCGGTGTCGGGGACGAAGCACGTCGGCTGGGCGCACTTCTCCATCGCTCAGCCCTTCCGTGCGCGGCGCTTCGCGGGCGAGGCGTCCGTCGCGGCCTTTGAGGCCTGCAGCTCGCGGAACAGCCAGCCCGACCACGCAACCAGATCGAGTGCCGAATCTGCGGGGACTCCGGTTAGCCGCTGGAAGCTCGCGGCGTCCCTCGCGCCGGTGTGTGCGGGGTAGCCGATCAGAGCGAGCAGCGGACCGCGTCCCTCGGGCTCCGCCGCGAGCCCGGCGGCGGCGGTGCGCAGCGGTGCGAGAGCGGCCTCGTCCTGAGCCTCGGTGACGAGATCGCGCACGGTGCGCTTGGCGGCGTCGGCAGTTTCCCCGAGGCGCAGCACCGTTTCGCCTAGGAAAGCGGACACGCTCGCGGGCGAGAAGAGCGGGATAGTGTCGAACAGGTCGAGCGCCATGAGCGCGGCGGCGACCGTCGGCGGGAGCGTGCGGTAGCTCCTGCCGGCGGACGGCGAAAACAGCGCCTCGCGCCACCACAGCAAATTGGTGCGCCGCTGCAGCCCAGCAGTCGCGCCGCTGACCGCCTTCAGCGTGTCGTCGACGTAGCTGGAGACGGCCTCGGCCAGCTTGGCGAAGGGCTGGGCCAAGTCCGGCTGGCTGACCTCAATCTCGCTGAGCGCGGCGTCGATGGCGTCCGCGATCGTGGTCCCCGCGCGCCGCCCGAACTCGCTCACCCACATCGTCGGGTTGTTTTGCGGCCAGTGCTGGTTCCCATTGGTTAGGACGTTACCCTGCTGGGAATGCTGGTATTGCGGACCGGCGGCAGCCATCATGCCTTTCTGAATATCTGCCTTGGGCGCCTCGCCGATCCGGACCTCGGCCACGCTGAGCTTCGGCGCGTCGTATTTCATTGGCTGGACGGTAATGGAGTCGGGCGTGGCCCACTCCGCCTCCGCGCGGAGGTCGACGCGCCGCTCGACCTCCTCGACGATGCCGATCCAGATGTCACGCTCGTTGTCGACGGGTAGGAGCGGCAACGCATTGCGGGCGGAGGCGACGAAGCAGACGCCGACGCGGTCGTCCTCCGCCGCGCCCGCGACGAGCGCATCGAGCAGCATGGCGCGGATTACCGCGACCGGGGTGGCCGAGAAGGTGTTGCGGTAAGTCGTCCAGCGGTTCTGGAGCGCCGCCAGCGCCTCCTGCACGACGGGGTCCGCCTCGGGGGCGCTGGGATCGAACGCGATGAGCGAAAAGGCGAGGGCCTTGGACGGGTTCTTCTTCAGCGCGGCGGCTAGGTCGCCTGCCGCTTGAAGGAGTTTATCCAGCTTGGCGTCGTCACCGCCGACGTCGATCAGCCCCCTGTTCAGAAAACCTTGAAGTACACCGTCGCCCACGCTGCCACCCCCCTGCCTAATCTCGTTTTGTTCTAGCAACCAAAGCGGCCAAGAGAAGCTAAAAAGTGCTCTGTATCGTCATCGGTAGCAGTGGGCCGGTCAGCTTCAGGTTTCGGCTTTCCAGTTTGGGCCGTACGATGTTGATGACATCTCAAGCAACTACAGGCGCAGCACGCTGGAGATTGCGATAATCCAATCGACGCACGATCGATCGACCGGCTATTGGAATCCTGTGGTCGCCAGCCGAACAAATCAAGCCAGCGTGTTCGACTGCCAACCCGCGGCGCACAACTAAAGATCAACTAAATGAACGAGAGAACAATTGCCACGACAAGCGAACGATAACTGCCACCCGTTGCGCTTCGTTTTCCATCGACTTGATCCGACGTTACCGAACGAATTCCCAGTAATCCGCTGTGCCGCCAAGTGCCTTTCGCAGGCCAAACCGGTGATCCGGTTCAGCGTCACCCTGAATAAGGCGGTGGATGTCTGCAAGCACCGGGCGCATCTCGGCTGCGTAGCTGTGGCCCAGCAGTCCCAGATTGACGTGGCTTGCGTCGATCGTGTCAATCCCGGGCACGACGGCGATAGGCGGAGTCAGCCCCGCGCGCGCGAAGTGATGCAGGCGACGCGAGAGTCCGATCGCCTTGTCATTGTTCGTCACATAGAGCGTGGTCCGGGCGGATAGACTGCCATATGCGGCAGCAAGGTTCCGAAAGAGCTGCGCATCGACGTCTGGCGCGGCAAGAAATACCTGGCCGAACCGCACTGGCGCCGCCGATGCGGCCGCATTGGCAATCGCATCCATTGCACGAAGCAAGCCGCGGTTGCCCATCGAATGAGCGATGATGTGCACTGCACTGGCGCCAGAGCGCTGGGCGAAATCGATTAGAAAGCCACGCATCGCCGGCTCACTTCCCTCTATCGCTGCTTCGTCGCCGGTATAGCCCGCGCCAAAGCCAAGCGACGGCCAGGAGAAAAACCCAGCTGGCCCCAGATGTGCCAGATCGACCTTGAGCTGGGCGGTCCGGCGCGCGGCATCCTCGAACTTAGTATTGTAACCGTGGAGAAAGATCAGGCCGTGCCGGTCACCAGCATCGAGTGCGGCCGTCTCATTGGCCAGCAGCGACCAAAATTGGCGTTCGCCGAGGATGTCGATGCCCTGCAGTTTTACACGATTATCGCCCTTCAGGATGCGACCAAAGAAGCCGCGGCCTAGCGAGCCACTCGTCCGATCCTCTGGGACGAACACGCGGCATCGGCCGTGCGTCACGATGTCTGCCCGCTCACCTGGGAAACGATCGCGGGCGTCCCGTCGCCGGTTTGTACCAAACCATACCATGACTTCCTGCCCGTCAGCTCGGTCGATGCCAATCCCCGCACTGAGTGCACCTTTCGTGAAGTCCTGAGCACGGCGCCGCGCAGCTCGCACCTCCTCGCGGCGTTGATCGATATGCCTGCGCACTCCATTAAGCGCGCGGCTTAACTGACCACCTTGGGAGAGCGATCCGAGTTGGGCGGCCATACGCTCGAGCGTGTTTTCGGCGCGCTGCACACGGTATGCCGCAGACGCTGCGGAATGGGGCTCCGCTCCTCCTAGACCGAGAAGTGGGCCGGCTGTGTCGTCGCTGATCGTCGGACGGCCTTGGCGCAAACCGTTTTCGTCTGCCGCGCGATCAAGGTCGTCCGCGTCACCACCGCGCTCATCGGCAAGCGTCAGGAAAAGGTCAGCATTGTCTGCGGTGTCTTCCATGGCAGCGTAGCCGCGATAACGACAAGCCGCGAACCTTAGGCTGAAGCGAAGGTCTGCCAGCGCATCTGCAGTGACTGCCACGACATCTCCCTATCTCGGCCAGCAGATTCGAGTGACCGCATCACGTTATCGAGGTGCACTCAGCATTGTAGATGAAGACTAATTTGTCAGTACCGTTTTTCATGGCGGAATCTCGATTGAGACACCCAAGCAGCTGAATTTGAGGCGACTCCAGTAGCGTCGAACGAACGTCCGCCTGTCCAGGCCCGAAAGCGGTTGGGCGGTTCTCCCCCTCGCGGGCTATCGAGACCGATACCCATCACCTGAACAAACGGCAGCTTACCACGATGGATCGTCCGAAAGCAGCCATGCCGCCTCCCACCAAAAAAGGCTGTTATCAGCCCGGCCCGACTTCATGAGTGCCAATTCAAACGAGCCGAACGGAAATTTCCCAACGATTTGAGTGCCCATCTCCGGCCTTTGTGGGGCACCATCACGTCCCCGGAACAAACCTGGAAAACCGCAGAAATCTGCGGTAAACTGCCTCTCGGCGGTCCCGTGAAATCTCATTATGTTCCGCCGTGGCCCACTCAAAAGGGGCCACGAATCATGGGGCCACGAACGTTGCAGGAGGCGTGGCCCCATGCTTACGGTTGTGCAGATCCGGGCGCTGAAACCGGCAGAGCGTCCCTACAAGGTGGCCGATTCGGACGGCCTGTATCTGCTGGTGCAGCCATCCGGTGCCCTGCTCTGGCGCTTCCGCTACCGGTGCTGCGGCATCGAGCGGAAACTTTCGCTGGGCAGTTTCCCCGATGTCTCCTTGGTCCACGCGCGCCGGAAGCGCGACGAGGCCAAGGCCGAACTCGATGACGGGATCGATCCGGTCGAGGAAAAGCGCCAGCGGCGACTGAAGGCCGAACTCGCCGCGCAGACAACTTTCGCCCTGGTGGCGGAGGAATGTATCCAGAAGATGGAGCGTGAGGGACGTTCCCCCGCCACCATCAAGAAGGCGCGCTGGTTCCTCGAACTCCTCGATGGCATCGCCAAGCGTCCGATTGCAGCGATCACCCCGCATGAGCTTCTCGACGTGCTGAAACGGGTCGAGCGTCGCGGGCATCATGAGACGGCGCTTCGGCTACGCTCCTTTGCCGGCCGTGTCTTTCGCTATGGTTTCGCGACCCTGCGCACCGAGCGCAATCCAGCCGACATCCTGCGCGGCGCCCTTACTGTTCCGCGCGTCAAGCATCATGCCGCGATCGTCGAGCCCAAGAAGGTCGGCGACCTGCTGCGCGCAATCGACGGGTACACGGGGCGGCCCGAGACCCTGCATGCTCTCAGGATCGCGCCGCATGTCTTCCTGCGCCCGGGTGAGCTGCGGCAGGCGAAGTGGAGCGAGATCGACTTCGCCGAAAAGGTCTGGCGCGTGCCGGCCGAGCGCATGAAGATGAAGCAGCCGCATGCGGTACCGTTGTCGCGGCAGGTGCTGTTCCTGTTGCAGGATCTGCGGTCACTGGCGCGGGACAGCGAATTCCTCTTCCCGGCGCTTCACACCACCAAGCGCTGCATCTCCGACAACACGCTGAACGTCGCCCTGCGCCGGCTTGGGTTCGAGAACGACGAGATGACCAGCCACGGCTTCCGCGCCATGGCCAGCACGCTCCTCAACGAGTCAGGGCTGTGGCATCCCGACGCCATCGAGCGCGCGCTGGCCCATGGCGAGAAGGACAAGGTGCGCGCCGCCTATCATCGCGGCGCGCACTGGGCGGAACGGGTGCGCATGGCGCAGTGGTGGTCGGATTATCTCGACCAACTCCGGATCGGCGGTGCCGTCATCAAGGGCAAGTTTCGGAAGCGAGCGTAGGACTTGCTACGCCTGCCATATGACGATGTCGTCATTTCGCAGGATCGTAGGAAGCGGGATTGCGCATCCACTCGTCGATGGCCGATGCACGCCAACCTATGCAGCGGTTGCTGAGCTGAGTGCTCCCTGGAAAGGTGCCGTCGGCCATCTTGCGATATAGGGTGGAACGGCAAAGTCCTGTCTGCGCCAAGACGGCGTTCAGACGGAGGAAGCGGTCAGGGTTAGCGGACATGGTCGTAACCTTTCGGTTGTTGCGGTTGGAAAGCCGATAGAGTCCTGCTTTCGCTTGATGGGGAGTAGAGCCTCCCTGAGGTCCCGCCGGTGCTCTGAAGGGACATTCGCAACCGTCTCTCGCGATGCTGCAGGAACGGCATCTACGCCGCTGGTGTGATGCCAAGCCGCTCTGTCTGGGCCCGTACTGTTTTGAGCCCTACAGGCAAAGAATGCGCGAGTGTCGCACCATCCGGCGACGCACTGGTAGTTGCTACCAGGCTACGCGAGGGGGGCAGGCCGGGCGGGCAAACGTCGAAAAGCACGTGTTAGCGGAGAAGATGGCATGCGCTCATCTATATGGTGCCGATAAGAACGGCTGAACAGCCCCCACCGAGTGGTCCGGCTTGTTAGTTAGTGCATTGTCGTCTCCGCCGCCATTGCCGGGCGTAGGTGGAGCGAAGCGGAACCGGAGGCCGGTAATGGCGGTGTCACCGCTTCCGGG
>Ga0308171_1002918_pt1 | contig 16623 bp, 21 predicted proteins | sample PhyGR1_FD_202135 | JGI IMG/M metagenome (GOLD analysis project Ga0308171, IMG submission 202135) | Phyllosphere microbial communities from UC Gill Tract Community Farm, Albany, California, United States - DLSLSG.R1 | ecosystem: Host-associated > Plants > Phyllosphere > Unclassified | place: USA... | reverse complement strand
GCGACTTCAAGCGGGGCGTGTGGGGCTCGCCCCCTCCACCGCTACGCGGTCCCCCTCCCCCACACGCTTCGCTATGGGGGAGGATCTTGGCCAACGCTCTCATGCCGCGCCCCTCAAACTCGCCGTCAAACTCAGACTCCGCCGATGGTGCGCATGAGTGATGGCCACCGCCAGCGCATCGGCCGCATCCGCCTTCACATCCCCCGCCGCAGGCAGCAGCCGCTTGATCATGAAGGCCACCTGGCTCTTGTCCGCCTGCCCCGCCCCGACCACGGCCTTCTTGACCAGGCTCGGCGCGTATTCCGCCACGCTCAGTCCCGCTCTTGCAGGGGCCAGCATGACCGCCGCCCGCGCATGGCCCAGCTTCAGCGTCGAGGCGCCGTTCATGTTGACGAAGACCTCCTCGATCGCCGCCTCGTCACAGGCATAGGCGGCGCAGATCGACCCCACCTCCTCCAGCAGATGCAGCAGCCGCTCGGGAAAAGGCGCCTTGTCGGCGGGCGCCACCACCCCGTGCGCGATCCAGCGCAGGCGGCTGCCCTCGCTTTCGATCACGCCCCAGCCGGTGCGGCGCAAACCGGGGTCCAGCCCCAGAATTCGAGTCGATGCGTTCGTCATTCGTTCCAGTCATGCCCCAAACCGGGTTGACGAACAATGACCGGTCCGGCCCGCACACGGAAAAGGCCGGCCGCATCGCGACCGGCCTTCTCTGCGCTACCGCCCTGGTGAGGACGTCAGAAGCGGTAGTTCATGCCGATCCGCACCTGGTGCGCGCCAAAGCGGCCGTTGCTGCGGATCATGTCCGTGCCCGTCGTGTTCGGCGCCAGGACGAAGGGGTTGGTCGGCAGGGCCGTGCCCTGGCCCACGCGGACCACGGGGCTGTCGGCTTCCAGCGAGGTGTAGATATACTCCCCGTTGACGGTCAGACCGCCGCCCAGGGCGTATTCGACGCCGCCGCCCGCCTGCCAGCCGTTACCGTCGTCCGAATCCGATGAAACGGTGAAGCTGTTGGCGGCGTTGCTGCTGCCGAACCTGTTGTCGAACTTGCCGTAGGCGTAGCCGCCCGTGCCGTAGATCAGGGTCGGCCCCATGGCGTAGCCCAGACGCAGCCGCGCGGCCGCCACCTGTTCCAGGTCGCGGGTGAAGGTGTAGTTGGCCGGGGTGGTGCTGAAGCCGGTCACCGAATCCTCGATGCTGGTGACGCTGTATTCGCCCACCACCCCGGCGACGATATTGCCGAAGCGCCAGTCGTAGCCCACGCGCACGCCGGCCTCGGCGCCGCCGGAATCCTTGTCGCATCCGCCCGCCGCCGCGGGACCGTTGGCGGCCCCGCCGCAGAAACCCGGGCTGAAGGCGTCCGCCCCCGCTCCCGTGACGACCGTATCGCCATAGCGGCCATCCAGATTGCGATCGAAGCCTAGGCGCTCGTCTTCGTCGTCATTGGCGTCGGCATAGCCGCCGAAGATTCCGACATAGGGACCGGTCCAGGCCTCCCTGTCCGATTGGGCCAGCGTCGGGGTCGCGACCAGGGCGGTCAGGGCGACGGCGGAAAGCAGGACTGTGCGGATCATGAAGCGACCTTTCGGATGACGCGGCCAGGCCGCTTGTCCCGAAAAGCCGTCAGCCTTCCCGGCGTTCCGTCCTGCGCGGGCGGCCAGATGCCGCACATCCAGAACCGATTCTGAAACGTATGGGACGCCGCACGCCTCAGGTTGCGGGCTCCCTGACGCGGGGCTGAACCGTCGCTTCAGTCGTCTCGCGGCATGACGGAAAACCCGGCCAGACCGCCCTGCTGCCCCAGCCGCAGGGACAGGTCGTCGACCCTCAGCGGCATCGGCCCCCGCGCCTTGATGTGATGCTCATAAACCTGCCCGTCGTGGCTGACCACATGGCCGATGCGCACCGGCTTCAACCCGCTGTCGGCCAGCAGACCGCGCAGGACCGCCTCGCCCGGCGCCGATCCCCGCGTCCAGCGCAGGGTCACGTCCATGACCCCGACGTGCGGCAGGCGGGCGTCCAGGAACCTCAGGATGGCCAGCACCAGCAGGGTCGCGCCCCCGGCGATCAGGGCCAGATCCCACAGACCGATGCCGAACATCACCCCGACCGCCGAGGTGGTCCACAACGAGGCGGCCGTTGTCAGGCCGTGCACCGAAAAGCCTTCACGGAAGATCACGCCCGCACACAGGAATCCAATGCCCGTCAGAATGCCGTGCGTCATCCTTGTCGGATCGATCACCAGCCTCTGATCCGGCAGGGCGACAAAGGCCCAGGTCGACTGATGCATGGCCGCCAGCATCAGGACGCAGGATGTCATGCAGACTAGGATGTGGGTGCGGAATCCCGCCGGATGCCCGTGATAAGTCCGCTCGATCCCGATCAGGCCGCCCGCCGTCATCGCCGCCGCGACCGGCCCGATCAAGGCCCCGTTCAATGCCCAGTTCGCCGCCACGCCCATGATCATGTCCGCCCCTCAAGCTGCACTGGACCGCTCACCGTGGACCGCGCCGCATCTGGCGGCAAGCCTCAGTCGTCGCGGGGATCGAGGATGTAGTCCGTCACACCCGGCAGGGCGCACAGCGTCGACGCCAGCCCCTTCAGCTCGACTTCGCTGCCCGCCTTGATCCGCCAGCTTCGGCGCACCACCGCCCCGCCCTCGATCAGTTCGAACCGGTCATGGCGGGGGGCCGGATCAATCGCCTGCAACGCCGCCTCGACCTCGGCCTCGGGCGACGGGCCCTCGCGGCGCCAGCGCACCTCGACGTCGGTCAGCACCTGTGTCGGCAGACGCACGCTGACCAGCCTCAGCCCCACCAGGATCAACCCTGTCGTCACCGTGCCCACGACGCCCAGCGTGAACAGCCCCGCCCCGAACAGCAGGCCGAGCGCCGAGGTGATCCACAGACTGGCCGCCGTCGTCAGCCCGTGGATGGAAAATCCGGTGCGGAAAATCACGCCTGCGCACAGGAAGCCGATGCCGGTCAACACCCCGTGCGCCATCCGCGTCGGGTCGGTGACGATGTTCTCGTCCGGCAGGGCGCGGAAGGCCCAGTCCGCCTGCCCCATGGCCGCCAGCATGAGCAGGGCCGAGGCCAGACTGACTAGAATATGGGTGCGAAACCCCGCCGCCCGGCCGCGCCACTCACGTTCGAACCCGATCAGCCCCCCGGCGACGACGGCGCCCAGGATGGGCAGGGCGAAGCTTTCAATCTCGGACAGGTTCATCCCACGGCAACGGTCCGCCGGGCCGCCCCGTTCCCTCCTGGTCCAGACGATATCGCGTGGTGAAAACCACCTGGCCTTCCGTCGGCGCGCCGTCCACCAGCGGCGGCTGCACCCGCGCCTTCATCGTCGCCCTCATCGCCGCCTCGCCGAAGCCGACGCCCGTCGGCGCCTCCTCCACGATCCGGCAGGCGCGCACCCGGCCGTCTGCGCGCGTCTGGCACTCCAGCCTCGCCATGCCGCTCTCTGCGCCCGCCCGCTGCGCCGCCGTCGGGAATTCGGGCCGGGGCGGCTGCAGCCAGACCGGATTGACGACCGTCCGTCCCCCCTCTCTCATCGCGGGTGCAGACGCGGCGCTCGCCCCAGGCGAAGGGGCCTCGCTCGGCAGGGTCTCAGACCGCGACGCCTCCCGCGGAGGCGGCAGGTCGATCCGCACTCGTACGGAAGTCAGGACCCAGGCCCCCGCCCAGGCGGCGGCGATCATCAGCAGCAGGGCCGCGCCCCACACCGCCGACTTGACCCACAGCCAGCGCCGGCCCTCGACCGGCGGCGTGGTCGCCCCCGGCAGCTCCAGTCGCGCATCATGCTCTTCAGTCATTCGCCCCCCGGCGTCCAAGTCCGGCCAGCCTAGCAAGACGCGCGAAGACGTGAAAACTCAGCTGTGCTTTTCGATATAGGCTTCGGGGTCCTTGTTCACCGGCTTGACCCCCGTGATGTGGCGCGCGGTGAAGGCGGCGAAGCGAACCCCCAGTTCGTGCCGGGTCTTCAGGTCGGCGTTCAGTCGGAAATCGGTCAGACCCTGCCGCTCCTCCTCGCCCATGTGCTTGGAGTTGACCACATTGGCCTCGCCCACGGCCTCGAACCAGGCCGGGGTTCCGACCTTGTGCCGGGCCACAGCCTTGACCGCGTCGCGCAGCTTGTTGTGATCCTCGATGGCGTCTTCGGTCTCGCCCTCGACCGTGCCGTCCTCGGCGTCGTTGGCGCCCTCGCCCAGCTTCAGCAACTGCGGATAGAAGTGCTGTTCCTCGGCCTCGGCGTGCGCGTCCAGAAAGGCCGACAGCCGTCCCCAGACCGCCTCCAGCGCCTCGACCTCCTCGGGTTCGATCTGTTCGATGATCGAGAACAGCCGCCGTTGTTCGGCGTGGTCGTCGAGGATCAGCTGGGTGATGTCCATCAGGCAGGCTCCGGCGAGGATTTTGAGACGGACTAATCCGCCCCCGCCTCGCCGGGTTCCGCGCTAACGACTCGCAGCCGGCATCAGCCCGCGAACTTGGCCGCGTCTTCGTCGGAAATGTCTTCGTTGGAATAGACCGACGACACGTCATCCTCGGCGTCCAGGGCGTCCAGCAGCTTGAACAGGGTGCCCACGGCCTCGCCCGTCACCGGCACTTCCGACTGCGGCTTCCACACGATGGCGGTCGATTTCGGGTCGCCCAGCACCTTGGACATGGCCTCGGCCACGTCGTTCAGGTCTTCAAAGGCGGTCCAGATGACGTGGCCCGGCGCGTCCTCGTAGATGTCGGGCTTGACCAGATCGCTCTCGACGTCCTGGGCGCCGGCCTCGATGGCGGCCTCCATGACGGCGTCCTCGCTGCCCGCCTCGGCCTTGTAGGTGATCTTGCCGACCTTATCCCACATGAAGGCGACCGAGTTCATCTCGCTCAGCGCGCCGCCGTTCTTCTTGAAGGCCGCGCCGATGTTCGACGCCGCACGGTTGCGGTTGTCGGTCAGGGCTTCGACGATGATGCCCACGCCGCCGGGGCCGCGGCCCTCATAGCGGATTTCCTCCATCGTATCGGCGTCGCCGCCGGCGGCCTTGTTGATGGCGCGCTGGATGACGTCCTTGGGCAGGCTCTCGGCCTTGGCGTTGTTGACCGCCAGACGCAGGCGCGGGTTCAGCGCCGGATCGGGCATCCCCGACTTGGCCGCCACCGTGATGTCGCGCGACAGCTTGGAGAACAGCTTGGAGCGCACCGCGTCGGCGCGCCCCTTGCGGTGCATGATGTTCTTGAATTTCGAGTGGCCGGCCATGAATCTCGCTGCCAGATTTCTGAAACGTGAGGCGAGGCCTTTACTGGATGTGCGATCCTCTGTCACGACAGGGAACCGCCCGACTGCGCCGGGGATTTAGCGCAGACCTAATATCGGGAGACGCAGATGGCCGCCGACGACACCTATCTGGACGACGCCTATGATGAAGGCCTCGACCACGCCCACGCCGGCGAAATCGTCGAATGGTACGCCAAGCGCCCGGTCACGGTGTCCACCGTCGCCGCCACCGGCTCCATCGTCGCCGCCTTCGCCCTGGGCGCCCTGACCGCTGTCGGAGCCCTGTTCCTGCTGCGCCAGTACGACGAGCGCTAGGACCGGCCCAGCCCCTCCAGAAACAGACGCAGCCGCCCGGGAATCGCCACCGGCCGCAGCGTCGCCCGCGCCACCATGACGTGGACGAAGAAGCCCTCGGCCGTCGCCTCCTCCTCGTCGTTGCGGAACAGGCCGACCTCATAGCGGATGCTGGACGAGCCCAGCCGCCCGACCCGCACCCCGGCGTGGATCACGTCGGGATAGGCCGCCGAGGCGTGAAAGCGACAGCCTGATTCGGCCGCCACCCCGATGACCTCGGACCCGGTCACGTCCAGCAGACCCGCCTCGATCAGCAGCTGGTTCACCGCCGTGTCGATGAAGGCGTAATAGGCGACGTTGTTGACGTGGCCATAGGCGTCGTTGTCGGCCCACCGCGTCGTCAGCCGCACGAACCGCCCATAGTCGCCGCGCCTTCCCCTGCTCCGCTCCGTCATCGTCGCCCCTTGGCCTCCGCTACGTCATGCGCCTAGCCTGCCAGCAGATGGGAGCCCTGACCATGCCGACCACCACCCGCGCCGCCGTCCTGCGCCACAGGGGCGCCGCGCGCCCCTACGCCGACAGCCGCCCGCTCAGCATCGAGACCCTCACCCTCGACGACCCCGGTCCCGGCGAGGTCCGGGTCGCCATCAAGGCGGCGGGCCTGTGCCACTCGGACCTCAGCGTCATCAACGGCGACCGCCCCCGCCCCCTGCCCATGGCCCTGGGGCATGAAGCGGCCGGCGTGGTCGAGGCCCTGGGCCCCGGCGTCGCCGACCTCCAGATCGGCGACCACGTCGTCATGGTCTTCATGCCCTCCTGCGGCCATTGCAGCCCCTGCGCCGAGGGCCGCCCCGCCCTGTGCGAGCCGGGCGCCGCCGCCAACGGCCGGGGCGAGCTGCTGACCGGCCGCCGCGCCCTGCACGCTGGCGAAGAGATTCTGAACCACCACCTCGGCTGCTCCGCCTTCGCCGAGCACGCCGTCGTCTCGCGCCGTTCGCTGGTCAGGGTCGACCCCGACCTGTCGTTCGAGCACGCCGCCCTGTTCGGTTGCGCCGTCCTGACCGGCGTCGGAGCGGTGGTGAACACGGCGGGCCTGCGCGCCGGCCAGTCGGCCGTGGTGGTCGGCCTGGGCGGCGTCGGCCTGGCCAGCGTCCTCGGCGCCCTGGCCTCGGGCGCCTCGCCGGTCGTGGCCGTCGATCTGTCGGAGGACAAGCTGGCCCTGGCCCGCTCTCTAGCCTCAGAAGGCGTGGTCCAGACCGTCAGCGCCGCCGATGCCGACGCCGTGGATCAGGTCCGCGCCCTGACCAACGGCGGCGCCGACTTCGTCTTCGAAATGGCCGGCTCGGTCCGCGCCCTCGACAGCGCCTGGCGCATGACCCGACGCGGCGGAACCACCGTCACCGCCGGCCTGCCGCCGCCCGAGGCCGCGCTGGCCGTCAACGTCGTGTCGCTTGTCGGTGAAGAGCGCACGCTGAAAGGCTCCTACATCGGAACCTGCGTCCCCACCCGCGACATCCCCCGCTACGTCGCCCTGTTCCGCCAGGGCCGCCTGCCGGTCGACCGCCTGCTCAGCGGCGTGCTGGCGCTCGACGACATCAACGCCGCCTTCGACGCCCTGGCTGACGGGCAGGCGGTGCGGCAGGTGATCCGCTTCTAGCGCACGCTTTCTCCCTCCCCTTCAGGGGGAGGGTGGCTGACGCGAAGCGGCAGACGGGTGGGGGCGCTTCGGCAAATCAAGCGCCGCGTCTCGCATCGCCGCGCCCTCCCCACCCGGTCGCTGCGCGACCACCCTCCCCGAACGGGGAGGGAGAATCTCAGGCGCCCGCCAGCAACCCCTCGACCTCGTCGCGCGTCCCCAGCGACGGCTGCGCCCCCGGGCGGGTCGCCGCCAGCGCCCCCGCGGCGCAAGCGAAGTGCAGGGCCGCATCCGGCGTCATTCCGTCCAGCAGGGCCACGACGATGGCTCCGACGAAGGCGTCGCCCGCCCCGGTCGCGTCCACGGCCTCGACCCGCGGCGGCACGGCCCAGGCCATCTCCACCCCGCGCCGGTACATGGCCGCCCCCCGCGCGCCCTTGGTCACCGCCACCAGCCCGCCGCCGACGTGCAGGGCCTCGCCATAGAAGGCGGCCTCGGTCTCATTGACCACGATCAGGTCGGCCCGACGCAGCAGGGCCTCCGACACCGGGGCCGCCGGCGCCAGGTTGACGCAGACGAAGTCCGTCGCCCGCCCCACCGCCGCCTCGACCGTCTCGATCGGCAGCTCCAGCTGGGCGATCAGCGGCGTCTCGATCCGCGACGGCAGCTGTTCGGGCGTGACGAAGTGGTTGGCCCCGGCGGCGACCACGATCTGGTTCTCGCCCGTCGGATCCACCGCGATCAGGGCCACCCCGGTCGGCGCCGCGATGTCGGTCTCGACGCCTGACAGGTCGACGCCGTGCGCCAGCATCAGGGCCACCGCCGCCCCCGACATCTCGTCCTCGCCGACCCGGCCAATGAGACGGACCTCGGCCCCCAGACGCCGCGCCGCCAGGGCCTGATTGGCGCCCTTGCCGCCCGCGTGACGGGCCAGGGTCGCCCCCGTCACCGTCTCCCCCGGCGCGGGCAGGCTGGGCGCAGACGCCACCATGTCCAGATTGATCGACCCGACGACCGTGATCCTCATGCGCCCATTCCTTCACTGGTATGGCCCAGTCTTTCCGTAATCAGGGCGAAGACCCCCTCGGCGTCCGCCTTGGTCGCCCAGAAATGGTTCGCCGTCGTCGCATCCACGCGGAACTCCACCGCCGTATGCCCGCGCGTCAGCTCGCTCTCAGTCTCCACCTCGACCCGGCACGGCGCCAGCTCGAACAGCTCCGGCTTCAGCAGCCAGGCCACGGTGCAGGGATCATGCAGCGGCCCCGCGTCCCAGCCGACGATCACCCGCTCGATCCTTTGCGAAAATCGCAGCATGGCCGCCGCCGCCCGCGCCGAGGCCGTGTCCACCGCCTCGATGGCCTTGATGCGGTCTTCGGTCGCCCGCACCTGATGCGTGACGTCCAGCCCCATGACGATCATCCGGCAGCCCGAGCCAAACACCTCCGCCGCTGCGTCCGGGTCGGCCCAGATGTTGAACTCGGCACTGGCGGTGATATTGCCGCCTTCGCTGCGCGCCCCGCCCATGACAACCACCGGCCCCAGATGCGCCGCCAGCCCGGGTTCGGCCCGCATCGCCAGCGCCAGATTGGTCATCGGCCCCATGACGGCCAGGGCGACGGACCCGGCAGGCCGCGCCATCACCAGCCGCACGATGGCTTCCGCCGCCGTCCCCTCGGCCACGGGCGAGACCGGCTCGAACGGCGCCAGATCCCCCAGGCCCTCGGCCCCGTGGAACTCGCCCGCCCCCGCCGGTTCGCGCTTCAAGGGCCGCTCGGCCCCGACAAGGACCGGCACGTCATCGCGCCCGGCGATCTGGCGCAGGATGCGCGCGTTCCTCGCCGTCTTTTCGGCGCTGACATTGCCCCCGACCGTGGTCACGGCCAGCAGGTCAAGATCGGAAGAGGCGAAGGCGGTCAGCAACCCCGTGGCGTCATCCACGCCGGGGTCGCAATCAATGATGAGAGACTGTTTCACCGTCCCGGTGTGCCGCGTTGAACGGCGCGAGGCAACCGCGAGGTCAGGCCGCAGCCCTCAGCCCCTCAATCTGATCAAACAGTCGCCGTGCATTCTCCACGCCCATGAACTGGGGAATTTCGGAGAGACTGGGCACCCACAGGGCGAAACTGGAACGGAAGCTCTGCGCACCAAAGAAGCTGAGCAAACCCGGACTTCTTCCAAAAACGATATCCCCCGCCTCTCCCCGTGGCTTGAAGCGGACCTGATCCATTTTTCGGATGTCCAGCGTGGTCACATCGCCGCCGAAGCCGCGCTGAAACACGATGATGCGGCGATCGGTCAGCGCGTATTCGATCCGGGACCTGATCCAGGCGTCGTGGACCAGCCGCCCGACGGTGACGTAGAGGGCAGCGATTACGAAAATCAGCGGGAAGAGCAGAAACGGAAACCCGCCTGCGGTCGAAAAGCCTCCTGACATCAGCATCACCAACACCCCGCCGCCCCAGACCAGGCTGAAGGGAACCGCAATCAGGTCATGGCCGCCAAAGCGCAGTCCTTGCTGAGGCCTGCCCCGCCACAACAGCGTCTCATCGGCCCGGATATAGTTGCTGATCGTCTCTCTCACGCCCCGTCTCCCAGACATATTCCCACGCACGCCCGCGCCAGCACTTCCGCCGAATCCGTCAGCGGCACGGCCACGTCGTCCGCATCCAGCAGCAAGGGCGCCTCGGTGCAGCCGCCGATCACCCCCTCGGCCCCCGCCGAAACCAGGGCCGCCGCCAGATCGCGCATGGCCGACCTCTGCGCCGCCCCGACGTCGCCCGCCTTCACGCCGAACACCACCGCCATGAAGCGATCGCGGTCGGCCGCCGACAGCCGCACCATCTCCACGCCCTCGGCCTCAAGCGCCGTTGCATAGAGGGCCTCGCCACCCGGCGTGGCCAACACCCCGACCCGTCGCGCGCCGCCCGCCTTGGCGACCCGCGCCGTCTCCACCACCATGTCGATGAACGGCAACCCCGCCGCCCGGATCGCCCCGGCATGGGCGTGAGCGGTGTTGCACGGCATGGCCAGGACCTCGGCCCCCGCGTCGCGCAGCCGCGCCGCCATCTCGCCCAGGGTCCGCCCCGCCGCCTCGGGCTGGCTGTGCCGGTTCGGCACCTGCGGATTGATGTCGGCGATCACCCGGATGTGGTCCTCATCCCCCGTCGCCGGGGTCAGAGCCTGCACCCGCGTCAGAAAGCCCAGCGTCGCCGCCGGCCCCATCCCGCCCAGCACGCCCAGGGTCTTCATCAGAGCGCGCCGTCCAGTTCGCCCTGATAGCCGAACAGCCCCTGCGCCCCGCCGGTGTGCAGGAACACCAGCGTCTCGTCCCGGAACCGTCCCGCACGCGCCAGGGCGATCAGCCCCTTCATCGCCTTGCCGCTATAGACCGGGTCCAGCAGCAGGCCGTCGGTGCGCGCCGCCAGCTTCAAGGCCTCGATCACCGCCTGATCGATCAGGCCGTATCCGGCGCCGACGTAGTCGCAGTCGGCGACCACCATCTCGTCCTTGACCCGATCAGGATGGCCCAGCAGGGACGCGGTTTCCCGCGCCAGCTTCAGGACACTGGCCTCCTGCCTGTCCTTCGGCGCCCGCACCCCGATGCCCAGCACCGGAATGTCCGCCCCCATGACCGCCAGACCGGCGACCAGACCGGCGTGCGTGCCCGCGCTGCCCGTCGCTGTGACGATGCGGCTGATGGGCAGATCCAGCTCGTCGGCCTGGACCACGATCTCGCGCGCGCAGTCGACATAGCCCAGGGCCCCCACCGCGTTCGAGCCGCCGCCCGGAATGACATAGGGAACCCCGCCCCTCGCCCGCACCGCCTCCGCCGTGATCTCCAGCTCGGCGGCCATGTCGGTCCCGCCCGGCACGCGCCGGATCACCGCGCCATACAGCCGGTCCAGCAGGACATTGCCGTTCTCGACATAGTCGGTCGCCGTCGAGCCCGTCCGCTCCTCCAGGATGATCTCGCACTTCAGCCCGTGCGACGCGGCCGCCGCCGCCGTCTGGCGCACATGGTTCGACTGCACCGCCCCTTGCGTCACCAGGGTGTCGGCCCCGACCTCCAGCGCGTCGCCCAGCAGGAACTCCAGCTTGCGCGTCTTGTTGCCCCCGCCGGCCAGTCCCGTGCAGTCGTCGCGCTTGATCCAGAGCTCGACGCCCAGGGCCTCTGACAGCCTGGGCGCAGGCTCCAGCGGGGTCGGCAGATGCGCCAGTCGGACGCGGGGAAAGCGGGCCAGATGCATGGTCGAGAACTCCGGTTCAATAATCATGGCTAACACGCCAATTCTTGCGGAACCAAGTTTCGGGTTCGCGGTTATCAGCATCGGACACATCGGACGCCCCCCAACCCCGATGTCGTCTGTGGCGGTCCGGCCTTAACGCCCCCCCGACTGAGAAGTCGGACCGCCCCCCCCTCTCCTCACTCCAGTTTCAGCACCATGTCCCAGCGGTCGATGCCGGGCGCAAAGCCGTCGGGCGTGACCTTTTCCGCCTCGAACCCGAACCGGGCGTAGAAGCCCTGCGTATGCTGGCTGGTGTTCAGGATCACGCGGCTGATCCCCGGCGTCGCCCGCGCCGCCGCGATCCGCGCCTCGGTCAACACCCGCCCCAGCCCCTGACCGTGCAGGCTGTTGTCCACCATGCCCCAGCACAGGGCCACGCTGACCCCGTCCGCCTCGACCGCATGGCCGCCGCAGCCGACGATCCGCCCGTCCAGCGTGATCACCTGATAGGGCCAGCGCAGGGCCTGATCGTTCAGGAAGCCGACAAACCCGTCGCGCTCGCTCACGTCAAAGAAGCGCGGCGTATTGCTGTCGAACAGGGCCAGGCAGCCGGCCATGTCTTCGGGGCGATAGGTGCGGGAAAGGATCATTCCCCCTTCCTGCCATGCCCGCCTCGCTTGACCTACCCCCGAAAGGGGCTAGGGTCGCGGCGTTCTCCGGGGGGTCGCAAGCGAGCGGCTGAGATAGAGGTTTCTCCTCTGACCCGTCGAACCTGATCCGGGTCATGCCGGCGAAGGGATGAGTACGCTTCCGGCCCCGGCTTCACGCCACAGGACCGGCACGCCCGACGTCGGCGGACCTCAAACGTTTTGAGGCCGCCATGAACATTATCGTCACCCCGACTGCCCCAGCAGGGTCCGAGGCTCAAGCAGCGAGCGACCGCGTCGCGAGCGTTAGCCTCCCTCTCAGCGAAGCGCGCCAACAAGTCGAGGCCGAGACCGGCCGCATCCCCACCGGCCCCCGCGCCGGCGGCGTCAAGGTCTATGTGGCGGGCGAACTCTACCCCGACATCCGCGTCCCCTTCCGCGAGGTCGCCGTCCACCCGTCCGCCAACGAGCCGCCGGTGACGATGTACGACAGTTCCGGCCCCTACACCGACCCCGCTGTGACCATCGACATCAAGCGCGGCCTGCCCAAGGTCAAATCCAGCTGGCAGCTGGACCGCGGCGACATCGCCCCCGTCGCCCATCCACGCGAGGTGAAGCCCGAGGACAACGGCCACGCCAGCGGCAAGAACCTGGCCCCCCGCTTCGACACCTCGCACCATCAGGTCTTCAAGGGCGTCGAGGGCCGCCCCGTCACGCAGTACGAATACGCCAAGGCCGGGATCATCACGCCCGAGATGGAATACGTCGCCATCCGCGAGAACCTGCGCCGCGAGCAGAACGCGCCCTGCATCCGCGACGGCGAGGACTTCGGCGCCTCGATCCCCGACTTCGTGACCCCCGAGTTCGTGCGTCAGGAGATCGCCCGCGGCCGCGCCATCATCCCGCACAACATCAACCACCCCGAAGTCGAGCCGATGATCATCGGCCGCAACTTCCTGGTGAAGATCAACGCCAACATCGGCAACAGCGCCGTCCTCTCCAGCGTCGACGACGAGGTGGACAAGCTGGTCTGGGCCACCCGCTGGGGCGCCGACAACGTCATGGACCTGTCGACGGGCCGCAACATCCACAACATCCGCGACTGGATCATCCGCAACTCCAGCGTCCCCATCGGCACCGTGCCCATCTATCAGGCGCTGGAGAAGGTGAACGGCGTCGCCGAGGACCTGACCTGGGAGGTGTTCCGCGACACCCTGATCGAACAGGCGGAACAGGGCGTGGACTATTTCACCATCCACGCCGGGGTGCGCCTGCCCTTCGTGCCGATGACGGCCAAGCGCGTGACGGGCATCGTCAGCCGCGGCGGCTCCATCATGGCCAAGTGGTGCCTGGCCCACCACAAGGAGAGCTTCCTCTACGAGCACTTCGAGGACATCTGCGACATCATGCGCGCCTATGATGTCTCCTTCAGCCTCGGCGACGGCCTGCGCCCCGGCTCCATCGCCGACGCCAATGACGAGGCCCAGTTCGCCGAGCTGCGCACCCTCGGCGAACTGACCAAGATCGCCTGGGCCAAGGGCTGCCAGGTCATGATCGAAGGCCCCGGCCACGTGCCGATGCACAAGATCAAGGCCAACATGGATGAGCAGCTCAAGCACTGCCACGAAGCGCCCTTCTATACGCTTGGCCCGCTGACCACCGACATCGCCCCCGGCTATGACCACATCACATCGGCCATTGGTGCGGCCATGATCGGCTGGTTCGGCACGGCCATGCTCTGCTACGTCACGCCCAAGGAGCACCTGGGCCTGCCCGACCGTCAGGACGTCAAGGACGGCGTCATCACCTACAAGATCGCCGCCCACGCCGCCGACCTGGCCAAGGGCCACCCCGCCGCCCGCATGCACGACGACGCCCTCTCACGGGCCCGGTTCGAGTTCCGCTGGGAGGACCAGTTCAACCTCGGCCTCGACCCCGAAACCGCCCGCAAATACCACGACGCCACCCTGCCCAAGGAGGCGCACAAGACCGCCCACTTCTGCTCCATGTGCGGCCCCAAGTTCTGCAGCATGAAGATCAGCCAGGACATCCGCCGCGACGCCCTGGCCCAGAACGACGCCGGCGCCAGCCTGGCGGCTCAGGAAGCCGAAGCCGGCATGGCCGAAATGAGCGCGAAGTTCCGGGCGGGCGGCGCGGCGATTGAGGTGAAGGTGTAGCCGCCAATTAAGAAGGGCCAGAAGCTCAGCTTCTGGCCCTTTGCTATTACCCGAACATCGAAGGCTGTTCAGGCGGCGGAACATTTCGGCCCCGCTTACCGGTGTTGATCTCAGAAACACGGCCTTGGTTAAGACCATAGTCCGCAGCGATATGGTGTTGGTACTCGCCCTGCCGAAGCCGGACCTTGATATCGGCGATGTCCTGCGCCGTCAGGTTCTTTGCGGTGGCCATGATGGCATCTCCACGAAAGTTCTAGCTGAATTGGCGACTCCGTGAGATGTCTCTCTCGAAGTCGCCGCTGAGGTGGCTCACCATGGGTCGTCGCTACTTCTCTTGCCGGGGATAAGCGGCGGCCCTTTTCGTTACTGCTCCGGTCGCCGGTAAGCGCGAGCGCCGGAGCTACAACCCTCCTCATCGAAACCTCCTGTCAGCCAAAGGGCTGATAACCTTGTCGTCGAGAATCGCTGATCGCGCAAGAAAAAGTTCTCGCTATCTGAGAACAAAAGAACACTTGACGATAGCGTTCGTTCTCGTCATAAGCGCCCCACAATCCGCAAGTCCGCCTGGAGGCTCGTTTTGGAAAAGCGCACCCGCTCACCTAACTACCCGTCACTGAGCTTGCCGGATGCGCTCGAAAAGGTTCGGCTCATCTATCAAAGCCAACACACGCATGGGGCGCCGCGTGAGGTCGTAGTCAAAAGTATGGGCTACGCTGGGATTAACGGAGCTTCGGCCACAGCGATATCCGCACTTAGCAAGTACGGACTACTGGAGGGTCGAGGAGATGATATCCGCGTAAGCGACCGCGCCATGCGTTTCTTGAACCCGCTCAACGATCAAGAGCGAAGCGACGCGATCCGCGAGGCAGCCAGGGAGCCTTCGCTCTTCCAAGAGCTTACGGAAAAATTCCCTGGCCCTTTGCCAAACGAAGAAGTTCTCCGCAACTATCTCGTCCGAAACGGATTTTCTCCCACCGCGGCATCAGGCGTTATACTCACCTATCGTGAAACATTGGCGTTTGCAGAACGAGAGACGCGGGACTTCTCGCCCACCAACTCCGATATGACGGACGTTGCCGCATCACACCAAGCACCAGCTACACCTCCTCTCCACACTCCGCCGGCTGGTTCGATGGTTGCTCAGCCCCGTGGGCAAGAACCCCCTGTTGCGGGTGAACGGTCATTGGGTCGCCACGATTTCGATGACGGGTCCTTCGTTCGTATTTCTGCGAGCTCCGATCTTGAGACTGAAGAGGCGCTGGACTGGATCGTTTTCCTCGTCGAGGCAAAGCGCCGCGAGCTGAAAATGCGGCAAGGGCGTCGGGCTAAGGATGCAGAGCGATCAACGACAGAAAGCGTTGAAGACCTTCTTGGGTAAACGTAATGCCCACCCTCGTCCTCCTCGCCGGGCCGAATGGCGCCGGAAAGACCACCTTCATCAACGGCTTCCTGCGGGAACGGGCCGAGGCGTTTCAGTTCGTCAATCCGGACGAGGTGGCGCGGCATCTGCCGCCCGGTCTCGGCCGTGACATGGCCGCCGGGAAGCGGGTGCTGCAACAACTGGACGACCTGACCAAGGCTCGCGCCGACATTGTGCTGGAAACCACCCTGGCCACCCGCACCCACGCCCGCCGCATCCGCGACTGGAAGGCGGCGGGTTACCGGTTCGAGCTGATCTATCTGCGCCTGCCCTCGGTCGAGGCCTCCATCGCCCGCGTGGCGCACCGCGTCGCGCGCGGCGGTCACAACATCCCGGAGGAAACGCTGCGGCGGCGCTATCCGCTCAGCCTCGACTATCTGGAAACCCCCTACAAGCCGCTGGCCGACAGCTGGCAGGTCTACGCCAGTGGCGGGGCCGCCCCCGAACTGCTAGACTGGGGACCGCGATGAACAAGCCGCTGTTTGATCACGAAACCACGCTGAAGGCTCTGCGCCGCGCCGCCGAGACGGCCAAACACGGCACGCGCGAGGAGCAGTCCGGCAAGTTCCTGCCGCCCCCCGGCTGGAAGGGCCACCTCGTCACCGCCGACGACGCCAAGCCTGAACCCAGGTCCGAACCTCGGCGCAAAAGCGCCTGATCCCGCTTCCGTCATCCTCCGGCAAGCCGCGTCTTCGCGGCGCAGACCGGGGGACCCAGCGGCGCGCGAGAGCGCGACCCGTCGCGGACGCCGACGGCCGATATCCTGCCTGAACAGATCGCCTTCGGCGCCGCTGGGTCCCCGGGTTCCGCTGCGCGGCCCGGAGGATGACGAAAGGAAGGGAAGGGCCAGGCTGGTTCCCAAGATGAGCCTGACCTCCCCTTTCCTCCCCATTTCATGGGGAGGGGGACCGCGACCCGAAGGGCGGCGCGTAGCAGCCAAGCGGTGGAGGGG
>Ga0308171_1002912_pt1 | contig 16654 bp, 19 predicted proteins | sample PhyGR1_FD_202135 | JGI IMG/M metagenome (GOLD analysis project Ga0308171, IMG submission 202135) | Phyllosphere microbial communities from UC Gill Tract Community Farm, Albany, California, United States - DLSLSG.R1 | ecosystem: Host-associated > Plants > Phyllosphere > Unclassified | place: USA... | reverse complement strand
GCGCACCGGCTCGATCGACGCATAGGGCAGCAGGAAGTCGATATGCCCGCCGCGGCCTTCCATGGTGATCTCGGCGCGGAAGGTCAGTGCGGCGGCGGTCGGCTTGGTGATCAGCGCGTAGCCGGGCGTGATCTCGAACCGCTCCAGCCGGAAGGTCGCGGGGCTCACCGCCTCGAAGGCCCGTCCCATATCCTGCGTGAGCAGGCCGACGAACTTCTCGACGAAGGCGCGCTCGATCGGCGTGTAGGGGCGGCCCTCGATCGGCTGCACCGCGTTGCGCCGCCCACCCAGCAGGATGTCGACGATCGAGCCGATCAGCTGCGAATCGAGCGCGGCGAGGCAATAGCCGTCCCACTCCTCGATGCGGATGATGCCGATCATCGCCGGCAGCGTAATGGTGTCCAGGAACGGCCCCACGCGCACCGGGCGCATGCGATCGATCACGGCATCCGCGTTGTCGGCGGTGAACTTGCGGATGCTGGTGGTCAGCAGGCGGGCCAGGCGGTCCACCACGATGTCCAGCATCGGCAGCTTTTCGTAGCGCACCGCGCCGCCGACCAACGCCTCCATGCCGTTGCGGACCATCTCCGGCTCCGCCGTCTCCGGCCCGCCGAACAGGTCGTCGATGTCGCCCTGGCCCATGGCGACGCCGGCGGCGCCCCAATCGGCCATGTCATCCATCGCCGCTTCGCCGGCCGCGTCGCCCACCGGCGGCGGTGCCTCGCCAAACGGCGTTTCCGCGAACGGAGTCTCTTCGGTTCCGCTCATCGCTCAGGCCACCACGAAGCCGGTGATCAGCACGTCGCGCACCCGGCCGCCGCCCAGCAGCAGGTCCAGCCGGCGGTGCAGGTCGCCACGCAGCCTGTCCATGGCCAGGGCGCCCTCCAGCTCGCCATCCCGCAGCGTGCGGAGATACAGCACCAGGCTGTCATAGACGCGCGGGGTCATCAGCTCCGGCGGCGGCTGCGCAGGGTCGCCGTTCACCTCCATCGCCAGCTTCAGCCGCAGCTGGCGCGGGCGGCCGCCATTCGGCAGCGTCAGCGTCATCTCCGGCAGCTCGACGAAGATCGGGCGGGCGGCGGGGGCGGAGGGGGCGTTGGCGGCCTCTTCCTCCGTGGGCTGCCCTCCTGTAATTTTTCGCACAGCGTCCTGCACGCCAGGAACGAACATCCAGGCCGCGCCCCCGCCGCCGCCAACCAGCAGCAGGGCCGCCAGACTGAAGAGGAGAAGGCGGCCCTTTCTCTTCGGGGGTTTCGCAGTGATCTCAGTGGTGGTGGCCGACATGGCGGGGGAACTCCCGGCAAATGCGATTTTTCGCGCGACAAGAGAAGCGGCGGCAGATATAACCCGATGCGCTTTCGCATGCCACGCCAAAAACGCTTATGCGAAATATCGACGGCCAGAACGGGACGACAGGTATCGATGCAGCAGGTAAGCACCCTCCGACCCGGTTTCGACCTGGGCAGCCTGGGCCCGGCCTTCGCCCGGCTGGGCCCGGCGAAACTCGGCGCCCTCGCGGTGGTCGCCTCCGCCGCCCTTCTCGCGGTGTTCCTGGTGGCGCGCGCGCCGCAGGCCACCAACGGCCTGCTCTACGCAGCGCTGGAACCTTCGGAGGCCGGGCGAATCGTCGCCCGCCTGGAAGAACTGAAGATCCCGGTCGAGGCAAGGGGCGACGGCACCGTCATGGTGCCGGCCGACCAGGTGGCCCGGCTGCGGATGCAGATGGCCAGCGAGGGCCTGCCGCGCCAGACCGGCGCCGGTTACGAGCTGCTCGACCAGGCCAACCCGATGCAGATGACCTCTTTCATGCAGCGCATCCAGCGGGTGCGGGCGCTGGAGGGGGAACTGGCGCGCACCATCATCACCATGCAGGGCGTCCGTACCGCGCGCGTCCATATCGTGCTGCCGGAGCGTGAGAGCTTCTCGCGTGATGCGCCGCCGCCCACCGCCTCGGTGACGGTGACGACCTCGGCCGGGCAGCGGCTCGGTTCCTCCCAGGCCTCGGCCATCCGCCTGCTGGTCGCCGGCGCGGTGCCGCGGCTGCGGCAGGAGGATGTCTCCGTCGTCGATCCCTCCGGCGTCGTGCTGGCCGCCGATGGCGGCATGGGCGCCGCCGCCGGCCGGATCGGCGAGATGCGGGTGGCGCAGGAACATGCGCTGCAAAAGGCCGTGCTGGACCTGCTGGAGCCCATCGTCGGCCGTGGCCGCGTGCGCGCCATCGCCTCCGTCGAGATCGAGGGCGCGCGCACCGTGGCGCGGCAGGAGACCTTCGACCCGATGGGCCAGGTGGAGCGCGGCCGGCAGAGCCAGACCGAGGCCGAGAGCAGCGAGGACGGCCGTGGCCAGCAGCCGGTGACGGTGGGGCAGAACCTGCCGAACCAGCAGGCCGGCAACAACAACGCCACCCGCAGCGCCACCAGCGCCCAGCGCAACAACGAGACCATCAACTACGAGATCTCCTCGAAGGTCGAGGAAACGACGCGCGAGCCCGGCGCCGTGCGCCGCGTCAGCGTCGCCGTGGTGGTCGATGGCATCACCGCCCCCGACGGCACCGAGCAGGTGCGCCCGAAGGAGGAGCTGGACCGCCTGAGCGCACTGGTGCGCTCGGCGGTAGGCTTCGACGAACGGCGGGGGGACCGCGTGACGGTCGATACGCTGCGCTTCATCCCGGATGAGGGCGCCGGCAGCCTGGCCTCGGCCGACGCGCAGGGTGGCCTCAATCTCAGCACCACCCAACTCGCTTTGCTGGCCCTGCTGCTGGTGGGCAGCCTGGGCACCGCCGGCCTGCTGATGCGCCGCCGCCGCACCCGCCTGCGCCGCCTGGCCGAGGACCTGGCCGCCGCCGAGGCTGCCGCCGCCGCCGAAGCCGCCATGGCGCTGGACCCGATGGAGGAAGCCATCGCCACCGTCGGCCAGGACATCCAGATCCGCGTCTCCTCGTTGAACGCGCTGAACGAGATCATCGACCAGCGGCCGGAGGAGGCGCTGGCGGTGGTGCGGCACTGGATCCAGGAAGGCGCCCCGGCATGAGGACCAGCTCCCGCCCCTATCTGCCGCCGTCGCTGAACATGCTCCTGGCCGGCGAGGATGGCTCGACCACCTTCCGCCTGCAGGAGGAGGAGCGGATGCGCAACGCCGCCTTTGATGCCGGCCGCCGGCGTGGCCTGGAGGACGGCCTGGCCCAGGGCCGCGCCGAGGGCGCCGCCCAGGCCGAGGCCGCAGCCCATGCGAGGTTGGAGGCCGAGGTGGCGCAACGGGCCAGCCAGGGCGCCACCCTGGCCGCCCAGGCGCTGGACAGCCTGCTCGCCCGCCGTGCCGAGGATCGCCGCATGCTGGATGCCGATACCCGCGCCAGCCTGGTCGCGGCGTTGGAGACGGTGGTGCCCACCCTGCTGGCCCGCGCCGCCGGCGCCGAGATCGCCGCCCTGGCGGCCGAGGCGCTGACCGAGCGCGGTGAGGACATCATCCTGCTCACCGCGCATCCCGAGACGCTGGAAGCCATGAGGCAGGAAGGCTTCCCGCAACCGCAGGAGGCGCCGTCCCGGCTGCGCCTGCTGCCCGAACCCACCATGCCACCCGGGAGCGCCGAGGCGTCCTGGGTCAGCGGTGGCCTCGTCCATCGCCCCGATGCCTTGCTGGCACGGGTGCTCGCCATCCTCGACGCCAACCGGGCCACGCCCGCCCCGTCCGAGACCTTGCAGGAGATCGCGCCATGACCGGCGATACCAACGTCACCCCCGGCCACGACAATCCGTTCCTGACCGACCGCAAGCCGCGCATCATGGACATCCCCGTGAATGTGCAGGTGGTGCTGGGCAACAAGCGCCTGCCGATGGCGGCGCTGTTCAATCTCAGCCGCGGCTCCGTCATCGAGTTCGACAAGAAGGTCGGCGAGCCGATCGACCTGCTGGCGAATGAGCGGCTGATCGCGCGCGGCGAGATCCAGATCACCGATGACGGCCGCCTTTCGATCTCGATCACCGAGATCGTCTCCTCGGCCGCCTGACAGCAACTTCACGGGATAGCAGGCAGAATGCCGCGTCTTCGAATCGCCCTAGCGGTGCTCGCATTGTCGTTCGCGGCATCCCCGGCCCTGGCGCAGAGCGTCTCGCTCAACCTGGGGCCGCAGGGGGCCAACGCCGTCGCCAGCGGCGGGCAGAGCCTGACGACCAATGTGGTCGGCCTGATCGTCATCACCACGCTGCTGGCCATCGCGCCCGGCATCCTGGTGGTGGCGACGGCCTTCACCCGCATCGTCGTCGTGCTCTCCCTGCTGCGGACGGCGCTGGGCCTGCAGCAATCGCCGCCCAACACCGTCATCGTCAGCCTGGCGCTGTTCCTCTCCGCCTTCGTCATGGCGCCCGTTCTGGAAAAGACCTGGAACGATGCCGGCCGTCCGCTGATCGAGGGCAGCATCACCGAGGAACAGGCCGCCGAGCGCGCCATCCGCCCGTTCCGTGACTTCATGGAACTGAATGTGCGGGAGCGCGAGCTGGCGCTGTTCATCGACATCGCCAAGTGGCAGCCGCCCGGCGGCACGCAGCCCAGCGCCCTCTCCCGTGCCCAGCGCGCCGAAGTCCCGCTGCACATCCTCGCTGCCGCCTTCCTGGTGTCGGAACTGACCAAGGCTTTCCAGATCGGCTTCCTGCTGTTCCTGCCCTTCCTGGCGATCGACATGGCCATCAGCTCCGTCCTGATGGGCATGGGCATGATGATGTTGCCGCCCGTGGTGGTCAGCCTGCCGTTCAAGCTGATCTTCTTCGTGCTGATCGACGGCTGGTCGCTGGTGGCCGGCGCGCTGGTGCGGGGCTTCTCGACATGAGCGGCACGCTGTTGCGCATCCGCCGCCGCCGCCGCCTGGCCGCCGCCTTGCGCTGGGCGGTAGCGCAGGAAGCCCCCCGCCCCAGGGCAGCGCTGGCCCCGCTGGAGGAGCGCCTGGACGCCATCGCCGCCAGCCAGGACCGCCCGCCCCCCACCGGCGCCGACCTGCCCGAGCGCCTCGCGCGGCTCGACCACGGCGGCGCCATGCCACCGGAAGTGGTGGCGATGCTCGCCGCCATCCTGACACCCCTGCAGACCCTGCTTGCCCGGAGCACCGAACGATGAGAGCCCCCGAGGCGCGCCGCGCCATCCGCCCCGTCGAGGCGAGCAACGCCAAGGCCGACCCCCTCTCCGACGTCGCCGTCCTGTTCATGACGCTAGACGAGGAGCGGATCCAGAACCTGTTCGGCCGGCTGGAGGAGCAGGAAATCCGCCGCGTCAGCCGTGCCATGGCCAATCTCGGCAAGGTCGATATCGACACGGTGGAGCGCGTCATCATGCGCTTCCGCGCCGAGGTCGGCCGCACCGGCAGCGTCATCGGCACCGCCGAGACGACCGAGCGCCTGCTGAAGCGCCTGCTGCCCAACGAGAAGGTCAGCGAGATCATGGACGAGATCCGTGGTCCCGAAGGCAAGACCATGTGGGAGAAGCTGGCGAATATCTCGCCCGAGGTGCTCGCCACCTACCTGCGCACCGAGCTGGCGCAGACCGCCGCCGTCATCCTGGCCAAGCTGCCGGCGATGCACGCGGCGCGCGTGCTGGCGCTGCTGCCCAACACCTCGGTGGACGAGATCGTGCTGCGCATGGTGCGGATGGACAGCATCCAGAAGGGCGTGTTGCAGGATATCGAGCAGACGCTGCAGAAGGAATTCATCACCAATCTCAGCCGCAGCTACGAGCGCGACAGCTCGCAGATCGTCGCCGAGATCATGAACCGCGCCGACAAGGGCCTGGTCGAGCACCTGATGAAACACATCGAGGCGCGCGAGCCGCATGCTGCCAGCCGCATCAAGCGCATCATGTTCACCTTCGACGACCTGATCCGCGTCGACCGCACGACCTTCGCCACCCTGGTCGCCGAATGCCCAGCGGACCGCTTGCAGGTCGCGCTCACCGCCGCCAGCGTGGAGCTGCGCGAGCTGTTCCTCGGCAGCATGTCCGAACGCGCCGCGACCATCATGCGTGACGAGATCGAGAACATGCCTGCCCAGCGCAAGAAGGCCATTGAGGAAGCGCAGACCGACATCATCACCATCGCCAAGCGGCTGGCGGATGAGGGCCGCATCTTCATCCTCGACGAGGATGAGGTCGGCAACAGCGACGCCGCCTGATGCCGGAAGCCGAGCCCATCGACCCGGCCACGCCACCCCGTCACGGCACGGCGGGGTGGGAGGCGGAGGCCGGCTACGCCGCCGCCGCGCGCATCGTCGGGCCGGTGCCCGCGCGCGGCAGCCGGCCGGAGGAGCCGCCCGTGCCGGACCCGCCACCCGCCATCACCGGGCTGGAGGCGCTGATGCCGGGCGGCGAGGCCGGCCTGGCTATGCCACTGGCCCTGGCTGCGCTGCGCCCCGACATCCGCCGCTGGCTGGGCGACGAGCGGCTGGCGCGCATGGCGGCGGGGGTGGGGTTGGCGGAGAAGGCGCTGCTGGCCCTGCTGGGCGCCGCGCCGCAGCCACCGGCCTCGCTGGGGGAGGCCTCGCTCTGGTCCGGCCAGCGTGTACTTTTGCGAAATTTCGACGATATGAGTTGGATCGAGTTGTTCTGGCGGCCGGACAGGGACCACCCGGCGCAGTCCGCGCCGGCGGCGCAGGCGGCCCGCGGTGCCTTCGCCATCCGGCTGGCCCTGCCGGCCACCGGGCGCATCGAACTGCGCGGGCGGCTGGAAGATGCCAGGCTGGACGCAGTGATGGAGACCGCCCACGCCCTGTCGCGCCCCATCGCCGCCGAGGTGGCGGAGGCCTTCGACGCCGTGCTGTATCGCCTCAACCTCGCCGGCAGCCTCACCGTGAGGCACACGGAACAGGACCGCCGCACTTGAATGCGAAAAATGTTCAGGATAATGTCCTTGCGAGCATGAGATCGGGTTTCCCCACCGCATGAGCACCGACCCCAACAAGCGGCCCATCATCATCAAGAAGCATCATGCGCCGCATGATGACGACCATGGTGGGCAGTGGAAGATCGCCTACGCCGACTTCGTGACGGCGATGATGGCGTTCTTCCTGGTGATGTGGCTGCTGTCCTCCACCACCGAGGCGCAGAAGGACGGCATCGCGCAGTTCTTCAACGCCTCCTCCATCCTCGACATGCCCTCCGGCAACGGGGCGCTGGATGGCGGCCGCTCCATGCTCGTGGCCGGTGATTCCCGCGAGGACTCGCTGACCACCGTTAGCGATGGCGGCCTGCGGGAGGACAGCGAGGGCGGCGAGACCGCGAACCAGGGCGAGGCCGCCCAGGCCGCCTCCGCCGCCGGCCAGTCCAGCGGCCTGCGCGACCCGATCGAGCGCCAGCGCTTCGAGGCGATGAAGGCCGAGATTGAACGCCAGCTCGGCACCGCCGACGGTGCCTTGCGGGACTTCGCCCAGAACATCCAGGTGGAGATGACGCCGGAAGGCCTGCGGTTGCAGATCTTCGACCGTGACGGCACGCCGATGTTCGCGCCCGGCGGTACGGAACCGACGCCGCGCCTGAACAAGATCCTGCAGGTGCTAGGCAACATCCTGGCCACCGTGCCGAACGCCGTGGTCGTCGCCGGCCATACCGATGCGCAGGCCTTCAACCGCAACGGCTACGGCAACTGGGAGCTGTCCTCGGACCGCGCCAACAGCACCCGCCGGGTGCTGGAGCAGAACGGCGTGCCGCCGGCGCGGATGTACCGGGTCGAGGGCAAGGCCTCGGTCGAGCCGCTGATGCAGGAAGCGCCGAACGATCCGCGCAACCGCCGCATCGCCATTACCGTCATGCGCGCCGATGTGGTGGCCGCCGCCCGTGCGGCACAGGCCACCCGCAGCACCGCGCAGGAACCCCGGCGGTGAAACCGCCAGCCTTCACCGGTCAACCGGCAGAAGCCGGCACCGGTCCCGCCCAAAACGGGCCAGGCTGCCAGCAGCCTGACTGCAAACGGCAGGCCCCGTGCCTGCCATCCCTCAAGACCCATAGCCATAGCAGGGACCGCCGATGACGGCCATCAACGCACTCCGGACCAGCGTCTCGGGCCTCAATGCCCAGGCCACCAAGCTCTCCGGCATCTCCAACAACATCGCCAACAGCTCCACCGTGGGCTACAAGCGGGTTGATACGCAATTCTCCAGCTTGGTGCTGGAAGGTTCCAGCAGCGGCGGCTCCGCCCTCGCCGGTACCGCCGCCACCAACCGCGTGGAGATCAGCTCGGTCGGCCAGGTGCAAAAGACCGGCATCGACACCGATGTCGCCGTCAATGGCAACGGCTTCCTGGTGGTGAACGAGACCGCGGGCAGCAGCGGCAAGTACCTGGCCACCCGCGCCGGCTCCTTCCGCCCGGACGCCAATGGCAATCTGGTCAATGCCGCCGGCTACTACCTGCAGGGCGTCAAGCTCGGCGCCGACGGCCAGCCGGTCGGCACGGCGGGCGACAACAACGTGGACAGCCTGACCACGGTGAACGTCAACAATATCAGCGTCGCCTCCGCTCCCACCACGGAGATGACCTTCTGGGCCAACCTGCCCAGCGGCCAGACCGCCTATGCCTCGCCGCCACCGGACCAGGACAGCTTCATCAGCAGCGTGGATTACTATGATGCGCTGGGCGGCACCCAGACGCTGACCTACCGCTTCGTGCCGATGGTGCCGGACAACGCCTCCGCCACCAACAGCAACACCTGGACCGTCGAGATCTTCGACAGCGCCACGGACAAGGGCGTGGCCGCGCCGGTCAGCCCGGGCAAGGAAGCGACCAGCCCGGACCGCCTGGTCGGCCGTATCGCGATGGAGTTCTGGAGCACCGGCCCGAATGCCGGCACTATCAAGTCCATCACCGATGCCTCGGGCAAGTTCGTCACCGGCGCCCCGGTGGATGCCACGGCGAAGGTGCCGGACCCCGCCGTCTATGGCCGGGACGGGGACGCCAACGGCACGCCGGATGTCGTCGCCGGTATCGGTTCCTACGACAGGACCTATGGCACGCTGACCCTCTCCCTCGGCAACGGCACCGCCAGCCTGCCGATCAAGATGGGCAACCTCGACAGCTTCGAGGGCGTGACGCAGCTCAGCGGCAACTATGTCGCCACCAAGATCGAGAAGAACGGCTCCTCCTTCGGCCTGCTGGAGCGCGTGTCGATCGAGGATGACGGCAAGGTCATCGCCACCTTCTCCAACGGCCAGTCGCGGCCGATCTACCAGTTGAAGCTGGCGGTGTTCCCGAATGCGGACGGGCTGAACCCGGTCAGCGGCGATGCCTACGAGATGTCCCGCGCCGCCGGCGCCCCGCGCCTGCTGACGGCGGGCGAGGGCTCGGCCGGCACCACCTCGGGCGGTGCGCTGGAAGCCTCCAACGTCGATATCGGCACGGAGCTGACCAACCTGATCGAAACGCAGCGCGCCTACAGCTCCAACGCCTCGGTCGTCCGCACGGCCGACCAGATGTTGGAAGAGGCCACCAACCTGAAGCGCTAAGCCGGTGAGGCGGGGGCGCCGAGGCGCGCCCCGCAAGCTGCGAAACACGATCACCGGGCGAGAGAAAAGCGGAATCTGAATCATGTCCATCCAAGGCGCCATGCTCAACGCGCTCAGCTCGCTCGCGGCGGAACAGCGGGCGGCGGCGCTCATCTCCAACAACGTCGCCAATGCCCAGACGCCGGGCTATGTGCGGCGGGACCTGCCGCGCAGCGAGAACCTGGTGGCCGGCACCGGTGCCGGCGTCGCCACCGGCGTCACGCAGCGGGCGGGCGATGCCGTGCTGGCCGCGGCCTCGCGCGGCGCCGATGGCGCCGAGGCCTATGCGGACCGCATGCAGGCGCTGCTGGAGACCTATACCAGTGCCATCGGCCAGCCGGCGGATGAGCGCTCGCTCTCCTCCCTCATGGGTTCGCTGAAGGATGCGCTGACCACGCTGTCTTCGGCACCCAACAACGCGGTCGCGCAGAGCCAGGCGCTCTCGGCCGCGCAGGACCTGGTGACCGGCTTCCACGATATGGACGCCGCCGTCTCCAACATCCGCACCCAGGCGGATCTCGGCGTCGCGCAGGACGTGAAGTCGGTCAACACGGCGCTCGACAGCCTGAAGGAGGTCGAGCAGAAGCTGGCCCAGGCCTCGGCACGCGGTGCCTCCACCGCCGAGTACGAGGACCAGCGCGAGAGCATCCTGGCCGGCCTGTCGCAGACGCTGCCGCTGCGCATCTACGACAACGGCCCCGGCAAGCTGCTGGTGATGACCGATGGCGGCACGACGCTGTTCGACAGCGGCACAGTGCACAAGCTGGTCTTCACCCATGTGCCGGAGATCCCGTCCGATGTCCGGCATGGCGGCAGCACGCCGTACACCGATGGCCTGTCCGACGTCACCGTCGATGGCCGCGTCATCCGTATCTCGGACAGTGGCAGCATCGCCGCCGGGCTGAAGATGCGCGACGAGACCATGCCCCGCTTCGCCGATATGCTGGACCAGGTCGCCGGCCGCGTGGTCGAGAGCTTCCAGAAGGGCGACCTCTCCGTCACCGGCAACCAGGCCGGCCTGTTCACCCGGGATGGCGCCGCGGCCTTCGATACCACCCAGCCCTTCGTCGGCATGGCGCGCACCATCGGCATCAATGCCAGGGTCGACCCCGACGCCGGCGGCGACATCTGGCGCATGCGGGATGGCATGCGGGCGACGGTGGAGGGCAACGCCTCCGACAATACCGGCATCCTGTCCTGGCTGGATGCGATGGACAAGAACCGTGGCTACGACACCAACACCGGCCTGCCGGGTTCGATGAGCCTGTCCCAGGCCACCGCCCAGGCCATCGGCCTGATGCAGGGCGAGCGCGCGACCTGGACGGACCGCGCCACCACCCGCTCCAGCATCGCGCTGCAGGCCCGCGCCGACCTCACCAACAAGACGGCGGTGAACGTGGACGAGGAGCTGACCCGGCTGATGATGGTGCAGCAGACCTACTCCGCCTCCGTGCAGATCATCCAGGCCGCGTCGAAGATGCTCGAGGAACTGGGCACCATCCGTTGAAGGAGAGTTCGAGATGATGGACCGCGTATCAGGCGCCGGCATCACCATTGGCCGCCAGGCCAGCCTGCAGTCGCTGCAAAGCCAGATCGCCCAGTCGACCGCCGAGATCGCCTCCGGCCGCAAGAGCGACCCGGCGCGCGAGATGGGCGTTGGCGCCTCGCTGCTGTATCGACTCTACGACGATATCCAGCAGGGCGACGCGATCAAGAACACCACCGCCCTGGCTGGCGAGCGCATGAAGACCATGCAGACCGCCATGACCTCGATCGGCAAGATCCTCGAGGATACCTCGGCGCAGATCCTGCAATCGGATGCGCTGAAGCAGCAGAGCTACAACACGCTGGGCGCCGACACGCCGGATATCCTCGCCTCCATCGCCGACCTGCTGAACATCGACTTCCAGGGTCAGAAGGTATTCGGCGGCACGGACAGCGCGGCACGGCCGATCAGTAATATCGCTGACATGCCGACCAAGATGAAGGCCATCCTGGATGCCGCCGTGGCCGCCAATGCCGGCACGGCGCTGGACGCGGCGGCGGTGCAGGACGTCATGGACCAGATCGACGACGTCTTCGGCGGCGCCGGCTTCTATGCCGACTACTACACCTCGGCCAGCAAGACCGGCGACGGCACGCCCAACCTGGTCCGCATCGGCGAGGGCCAGACCCTGGCCTATGACGTGCGCGGCGACAACGCGGCGTTCAAGGATGCCATGCACGCGCTGGCGCTGACCTCGCTGCTCGGCGGCGACAACAGCAAGCTGACCGAGGAGGCGAAGACGGCCCTGGCCAGCCGCGCCGGCGAACTGATGCGCGGCGCGCAAAGCAACCTGACGACCCTGGCCGGCACGCTTGGCACCAAGGAAGCGAGGCTGGAGCATGTCTCGACCATCCAGGAGCGCACGGTGAGCGCCGCGACCGCGCAGATCAATACTCTGGAAGGTGCCGACTACTACACTCTGTCCGACCGGGTCGGCATGCTGAAGATCCAGTTGCAGGCAACCTATTCCATCACGGCGCAGCTGCAGACGCTGAGCCTCGTTAACTACCTCTGATCCCCAACTGGACAACGGAGAATCCGACGTGAACGCCATCACCGCTCCCATGACCGCCAACGCCTTCATCCCGCTGGCGCTGGAGGAAGAGGACATCGCCACCTACGCCGCCATCGCCGACGCCCTGGGCTGCACGCCCGAGGAATGTGGCGAGGGCTTCATGCTGGCGACGCCGCTGGCGCGCGATGCCGCCGTGCTGCTGTGGCGCGGCGCCGTGGCGCTGATGCCGGTCAGCGGTGCCGCCGGCAGCCTGCGCCTGCAGGATGCGCTGGGGACGCTGCGCGCGCTGCTGGGCCTGGACCCTCGCCTGATGCCGCATGCGGCGCTGGCCGAGGCCGGCCTGCGCTACGCCGTCTGAAGCCGGAAAGGGAAGGCTGCCATGCCGCGCCGCTTCCTCCGGGCCTTCATGCTCGCCTGCGCCTGTTTCACCGCCGTGCCGGCGATGGCGCAGGTGCGCCTGAAGGATATCGTCACCATCGAAGGGGTGCGCGGAAACCAGCTGGTCGGCTACGGCCTCGTCATCGGCCTGCAAGGCACTGGGGACCAGCTGCGCAACACGCCCTTCACCCAGCAGAGCCTGGCCGCGATGCTGGAGCGGATGGGCATCAACGTCGCCGATTCACGGGTGCAGACGCGAAATACGGCGGCGGTCATCGTCACCGCCACCCTGCCGCCTTTCGCGCGGCAGGGAACGCCGATCGACGTCCAGGTCTCCTCTCTGGGTGACAGCCGCAGCCTGAACGGCGGCACGCTGATCGTCACGCCGCTGCTCGGCGCGGATGGCGAGGTCTATGCCGTCGCGCAGGGCCCTGTCGTCGTCGGCGGCTTCCAGGCCGGCGGGCAGGCGCAGAGCATTTCCAGCGGCGTCACCACCCAGGGCCGCGTGCCCGGCGGCGGGCTGGTGGAACGCGAGGTGCCGGTGAACCTGCGCAATGCGGACACCATCCGCCTGGCGCTGCGCTCGCCCGACTTCACCACCGCCATCCGGATCGAGGAAGTGCTGAACGCGCGCTTCGGCCCCGCCACCGCCACCGCGCTGGATCTCGGCACGGTGGAGGTAAAGGTACCCTTCGGCCTGCGGGACCGCCTGCCGGCCCTGGTGGCGCAGATGGAGGCGCTGCAGGTGCGGCCCGAAACCACCGCCCGCGTGGTGGTGGACGAACGGACCGGTACCATCGTCGTCGGCGCCGATGTGCGGGTGGAGCCGGTGGCCATTACCCACGGCAACCTGGTCATCCGCGTTACGGAGAGCCCGATTGCCAGCCAGCCCGGACCCTTCTCCAACGGGGAGACGGTGGTGCTGCCACGGACGCAGGTGGAGGTGGATGACCAGCGTGGCCGCCGCCTCGCCGTGCTGCCACGCGCCAACACGCTGCAGAACCTGGTCAATGGCCTGAACGCGCTGGGGCTGGCGCCGCGAGACCTGATCTCGGTCCTCAATGCCCTGAAGGCCAGCGGCGCCCTGCATGCCGACCTGCAATTCATCTAGGGCGTGATCGAACGGGACGCTCTCTAAGCTTGGCTAACAGCGCCCATGCCGGTTGTCCCAACCGGCATGGGCCAGCTCCCCCAGATGCTCTTCCAGCCCGGCCGCGCGCAGCGCGGCGATGCTGGCCCAGCCATCCGGCAAATCCACCTCCACCGCGTGCAGGCTCAGCCCGACCGCTCCCTGGTCGTCCGGCCAGCCGCCCTCCCACAGATCAACATGCCAGCGCGCCTTCGCCTCGGTCGGGAAGGTCGCCACCGCGACCCGCCCGGCCGCATTCAGCTTGGACCAACAGGACAGGTTCGGCGCCCGGCCGACATAGACGCCCAGGTCCCGGTGGATGACGACGAAGCCCTTGGCATGCAGGCTCATGCGACAGTTCCTCAACGCCAGCCACCCGGCCGGCCCCCGAAGCCGTCCCGCGTCCAGCCATTGCTGAACATCGGCCGGTTGACCGGTGCGGGCTCCCGTTCCGCCGCGCTGGGCGGGGCGGGCTCGGCCAGCAGCGCGCTGGCATCGATCTGTACACCGTCGAAGGCATTGGCCGGGCGGTGGGGGTTCAGACCATTCGGCGCGCCAGAGCGGCGTCCCGGCTCAGGCCGCCCCTGCCACCCCTGGGCGGACGCAACGGTTGAGACGGATAGCAGGACGGCAAGAGTGGCAGGGAACAGGCGCATATCGTCCTCACAATCGTGACTTCGTCTCATTTTATATCTTTCTCCTCCGATAATCTCGATAGAGACACGGAAAAATTCAACCACTGCGCGACATCGGCGGCGATGAATTGCCGAGATTCTTCTTTAAATTACTAGAAAACAACGGTTTTAACCGGATTTGAAGTATCTTCATCAGCGCGTGACATCATCAAAAAAGAGAGTAATACCACTTCAACACACGCATTACGCGAAGTCTGACACTCGCAGAACGCGAGTAGCCCCTTCGCCCTGCAACAGGGATGTGCCGCATGCTGGGACTGACACTGCTGTTGACCACCGCCGCCACGGCCCTGGACCAGCTCTGCCTGTCCCGCATGCAACGGGATCTCGGGGTCCTCACGCCAGAGTATCTGGACCCCTCGCTGTGCCTGACCCTGGAAGGCGCCGCATGTGACGGGGAGGCCGCGTCCCGCCAGACGCTCGCTCAAGTGGTGCGGCAATTCCAGGCCGCCGGGCCAGTGGCCGCCACCCAGGCGATCCTCGACCAGGACATGCAGGGCCGTCGCCAAACCGCGCTGCTGGCGCTGGCCGGGGCAGGGCCGTGGACCTCCACCGCCCGCCTGCCCGGTGGCGGGGAAATCCACCGCCGCAGCGGTACGGGTGGCCATGTCTACCTGCTGGCCAGCCAGCCCGGCGCGCCCGCCCGGCACGCCCCGCATGCCATGCGCACCTTCAACGAACAGCTCTGGTGCCTGCCGGCCGGCCACCCCGCCGCCGACGGCCGCACATGGCCCGCCGAAGCGCCGCTGCTGACCAGCGACAACGCGCCGGACAGCCTCTCCCTCACCGCCGCGATGCTGGAACTGCTCGGCCAGTTGCGGGACGCCGGCGCCGATGCGCTGGCACTCCAGGTGGCCCAGATCGGCCACGCCACCCCGCTGCCGGATGCACCGGCGCAACAGCGCCGCACTGACCAGACGCCCGTCGCCGCCTGATCAGCAGGTAATCCGGTACAAAGCCCGCGCCGCATCAGTCTCCACGCCAGCCCAATCCGGGTCCAGGCGTGGCGAGGCGGCGCGTAACACCGGCACGATACCGGCACGGGCCAGCAGGCCGCGCAGATCCTCCAGCGGTATCGCCGCCGTCAGCCCGCGCCCGCCGGCATAGACCACCCCGACCACATGCCCCGCCGCATCCAGCACCGGCCCGCCGGAGCTGCCGCCACCGGCCGGCGCACCGATCTCCACCCGCCAGCGCAGCCGCGCCGCCTTGTCGGCACCGAAATAGCGCAGGCCATCCTCCCAGCCGGGCTCGACCTCACGCCCCTGCCGGTCGGTCATGACGAAGCTGGCGGCACGGCCGCCCTCCGGGTCATGCACCGTCAGGGTGGCGCGCAGCACATCGCCGCGCGCGCTGCGCAGCAAGCCGGCGGCGCGGCTGTCCACACCTTCCGTTGGGTAGCCCATCGCCAGCACCGGCGCGCCCCGTGGCAGCCGCGCGGCGGTGGAGAGCGGCAGCACCGCTTCGCCCGTCACCGGCCCACGCAGCAAGGCCAGGTCGGCATCCGCGTCCAGCGAAAGCACCGCCCAGCCGCCGCCATGGCCCATGACATGCAGCGCCCGCCCCTGCGCCTGGCACCGCAGCGCCACATGCGCATTCGTCACCAACACCCCGGGCGCCACGCCGAACGCTGTGCCAGACACCCCCTGCATGACCGAAGCGGGCGCCGGGCGCGACGGCCAGGCGGATGCCGCGGCACCTACCCCGATCATCACCACCCCGGCCGCCAGCAGGCCCCGCATCCATCGCTGCATCCGCGTTCTCGACCTCTATGCGAAAAACGGATATGGATGTAACACGGCCCACTCTGCAGGGCCAGAGATCGATGGAACCCATCCATGCGCGGCCTTGCCACCCTGATCCGCCTTTCCCGCCGCCAGGCCGACGAAAAGCGCGTCGCGCTGGCGGAAGCCGAGCGTCAGACCCTGCTTGGCACCGAAGCCCTGGCCAAGCACGACGCCATGGCCCGGCAGGAAACCGAGCACGCCCGCGGCCAGGCCGAAGACATGGCGCTCTGGACCACCTGGGCCCACATCCACACCCGCCAACGCCGTCAACTCGCCTGGGGCGTCGGCCAATTGCAGCAGCAGGAAGCCGTGGCGCGGGACGCGCTGCGAGAAAATTTCGCCGAGATCAAGCGCCTGGAAATCGCCCTGGAGGCCGCCGAAGCCACGGCAAAGCGCAAAGTGCAACGGAAGAAGGAACAGGAAGCCGAGGACACCGAGCTTCGCCGGCCACGCCAGCACGCTTGAGGGGAGGGGAAGGGAAGGCCGGGGAAAGAATTCCCCGGACCCCATCTTTCTTTTCTCGAGTTCTTCGGGCGTGGCTGTTGAAGGGTCTGGTCTGGGATACGGCTGGGTGCGCCGGAGGTCTCAGACCTC